>Ga0187893_10003800_pt1 | contig 29814 bp, 23 predicted proteins | sample MA1701074metaG_FD_139574 | JGI IMG/M metagenome (GOLD analysis project Ga0187893, IMG submission 139574) | White microbial mat communities from a basaltic lava cave in the Kipuka Kanohina Cave System on the Island of Hawaii, USA - MA170107-4 metaG ...
CTCCAGTCCTGCCTTCTATGCACCTTTAGAAAGCACCACCCAAAGGAGGAGCACCCTTCCGGTATCGGAGGGAGCGAGAGAGCTCGCGACCCTTATCATCGGGGCCGCGTTCACGGGGTTCGCTATCGGCACCAGTACGAGGGGGCTTCTGCCCCGAAGCTTGACGAGCTCAGGATCGAATCCTTCGGACGAGGCGTCGAATATCCGCGCGCTTCTTCCGAAGAGTATGACGTAGAGACACCCCCCGAAGGCAAGCCAGACGACGGCGATTATCCCCGCAACCGGGACCATTATACCTTCGAATATAGCGACGCCCAGGCAGGCCGCGATCCCGATCAGCGGCAGATACGGGAACAGGGGTATGCGGAACGATTCGGTTACGCCCGATATCCGCTTTCTCGCCAGGATTGCTATAGACTGCGTAAGGGCGAATGTGAGGAGGAATATGAGACTCGCCGCCGCACCCGCTGAGCCTATGTCGGGGACTACTATGAGAGTCACCACGATAATCGCCGCTGTGGCCAATATAGCTGTTACGGGCGTGCCGCGTTTTTCATCGATGCCCCCCAGTGAGCGCGGTAGGGTTCTGTCCCGCGCCATGCTCTGGGCTATCCGCGAGGAGGCTAGTATATTGGCATACAGGGCCGAGAGCATGGACAGGATGCCCGCGGCTACGACGAGCCAGTATCCCGATTTCCCGAGATACGTTTCGGCGGCGATGGCGACTACGTCTTCGGGCCTCTCCATGCTGAGCGCCGTGATCGATTCCCCCTCGGCCGTTGCCGTAACCGTGACGATGAAGATGAGTGGTACGTATATGGCGATCGCAATAAGAAGGGAGATGATCATCGCCCTCGGTATGGTCTTCCCGGGATTTTTCACTTCCCCTGCGACGGCTGATATGAGCTCGAACCCGTGCAGTGTGATGAACGTATAACCCATGGCCTGGACGACGCCGAGCACCCCGAAGGGGAGAAACGGCGAAAGATCCCCGCCGATAGAGCCGGGCGGCTCTTTCGACAGTGCCCATACGCCTCCCAGGATCAATATGGAAAAGACAATTATCTTCCCTATATTCGCGAATGCTCCCCCGCCCCCGGGCTTATTGATAAGGCTCGCCGAGTAGATGACAATTGCAAGGACTGCAATTCCCGCCGAAACCCACTCTCCCGAAACCCGTTCCCCGTAGCTGCCGGGGAACATCCCGAGAACGCCCTGGACGAGGAGTGCTATGAAATGTCCCGCTCCGAGCGCATATAGGACGGAAGCGACCATGGTGGCGAACCATACGAGCCATCCCACTGCAAATGCGGCCCTGATGCTCAAGACCTTCTTCGAGTAGACGTACGGCCCGCCCGATTCCGGGAACGCCGCTGACAGCTCGGCAAAGCTGAGAGCTGTAATGATGGCGATTGCTCCGTTCAGCAGGAACGCTATTATTGCGCCCGGCCCCGCTGCCGAGAACGCCGCACCGGCGAGGACGAGTATCCCGCCGCCTATGATCGAGCCGACGCCTATTCCTACGGCTCCCAGGAGTCCAATCGTGCGCCCGCCGTTATTGACCATATGAAACCGCCGTTAATATATATAATATGCCGGATAGCGGATATATAAAGGACTGTAAAACCCGGATTCCCTCAATCCGATTCGTGAAAATAATTGTTTTATCAAACAACCGAGCCCGGCACGGGATTAAGTATACCGATTCCCGAGCCTTTCCCGGGCGGAATGAAGCACCTTTGCAGGATGTCGTCCGCCGGCCGGTCCGGGGACGCCGGGGCCCGTTCGGATGGGAGCAGCGGGGGTTTTAATCGCCGCGGCCCGGGAAAGAAAAAATCAGTCTTCCCAGATTTCGAACCTCTTGAGCAGGTAAGATTTATTTTCCTCGAAGATCTTCGCCTGCTCCTGAACCACCTTCTCAGCCTCGTCGCTCGTCAAATTCATTACCTGCTGGCAGTAGCTTTTCACTCTCCCGAAATAAAGCGGCGTTATGATATCGACAAGCCTCCTCTTGTTTCGCTGCCACTGCTGGTAGATATAAGCGAAATCGTAAAGGATTTTACACCAGAGCACGGCATCGAATTCTGCTTCCTTGTTGGAATTCCAGCTATTGTATATATCGTCCAGCCTGTCGAGGTTATCGTCATTGAGTATATCGCTGTACATCGGGCGGAAGTGCGGATAGCCTTCGACGAATTCTTCGTGCAGGTCGTTCATGCTGACGGATATGGCTTCCAGTTTCGGCTCTTCATCGATCTTGTTCTTGATCTGGATCGCCCGGAAAGGATTCTCCCTGTGCCAGTTGTGCTCGTATTTGCTCATCAGGTAAAAGACTGTGCTCACTACCTGCCTGAACATAGGGCCGAGATCGGAAGCGGGGTCCTTCGCCCCGTGTATTTTGGTGCCGAGATAGGTCTGGACGATATTAAAGCCCTCGTTCACTGCGCAGGTAGTCATCCATATATCTATCCCGAAGTGTGCCACGTCCGTATCCCAGACGTCCTGCTTGACGTAGAAAGCTGCGAGCTCCGGACAGAGACCGAAATCACCGCCTATCGGCTGCCTGACATCGATCCCGTAGAGTGCCCTGGTCATGGGGTATACGATCTGGTTAGTTATAGTCCCGTCGAATTTATGTCTCCTGTAATAGGGGGCGACGAACCCTGCCGAGCCGTCGAGAATGGGTTCGACTATGAATTTTACCCACTCGGGGGTGATGCTCCTCAGGTCCGCGTCGAATACCGCGATCGCCTTTACCTTGAGCATGATCGCAAGCTCGAACACGGCTCTGAATGAAGTGCCCTTTCCGGGGAAGCCTCTGTAGATCGTGACCCTTCTGTATATGTTCTCGGGTATCCCGGCCTGATATGCGTTCTCCCTCGTATCGTCGAGAGAGCCTCCGTCGCTTATGAAAATTGCCGCTTTGTACTCCGGAAAGTATTGAGCCAAACCCCTGGCCACCTGCTGGACGACGAACCCTATCGAGTCCTCGCAGTTATAGCAGGGTATTCCGACAAGGATGTCCACCGATTTTATCTCATCCACCCACCAGTGGACGTTCTGTCTCAAAGCCGATTCATATTTTCGCATGCTTTAATTATCCCTTGCCGTCGATTAAAGCAAATAAATATAACACCGAAACTCTTGAGTTTGTAAAATAAATCTGTATAACCTCCTTCATTTATTGCGTATTTTATATGGAGATTATTGCAAAACATGAGCGTTCAACCGGGGTTATCGATGAATTTGCTTTCGATAATGTTTTTGTGAATACGAGGCAGCCCTTAGCCGATCCGATAAATTCTTCATTGGAGGGAAATATTATGCCTTTCCGAGGAGCATCTTGTAATGCTTAAGATATACCTTGCTCGATTTTTTCCAGGAAAAGTCCATTCTCATTCCGGTCCTGATCAAATCAAGCCATTCTTCATGTTTTCGATATACGCTCAATGCCCTTTCTATCGAATCAATCATATCATCTTCGTTAAAACGCTTGAAGATGAAGCCGTTTCCCGACTCCCTGTTTTCCGTGTAATCGATAATCGTATCGAGGAGCCCTCCTGTCCCCCTTACGATAGGCACCGTCCCGTACCTGAGCGAAATCAATTGTCCGAGACCGCAAGGCTCGAATCTCGACGGCATGAGGAACATGTCGCATCCGGCGTATATACGCCTCGCCTTCGACTCGTCGTAGCCTATAATCGCTTTGAAATTTCCTCTGTAATCGGCGGAAACGTCTTTAAGCAGTTTTTCGTACCTCTTGTCGCCCCTTCCGAGAATTACGAGATCGACATCGAGATCAAGTATGCTGTTGAGCGACCTTACCACGAGGTCTACTCCCTTTTGGAGGGCGAGACGCGATATCACGCCGATAAGCGGCTTATGCCCGTTGGCTTCGAACCCGAGCGCGCCCATCAGCTTCGACTTGTTGCGGAACTTCCCTTCGAGATCGTCGGTTCCGTAATTGAAGTAGAGGTCCTTGTCCCTTTCGGGATCCCAATCGTCGTAATCGATGCCGTTTAAGATTCCGGCCAGCCTGCCTTCGCCCGAGATTGCGCGCAGCACTCCGTCGAGACCGTACCCGTATTCTCTCGTCCTTATCTCTTTTGCGTAAGTCGGGCTCACTGTGGTAACCAGATCGGAAGTGATGATCCCTCCTTTTAACAGGTTGACCCTCCCGTAGAATTCGAGATGCTCCGTATTGAAGAGCGATTGACTGAGCCCGTACTTGTCCAGAATGTCTCTGCTGTATATGCCCTGGTAAGCGATATTGTGGATCGTGAAAACTATTTTAGTATCGTAGAAAAACGGATCGTTATTGTAGTGTTTTTTCCACTTGAGCGCTATAGGGGTCATAGCCGACTGCCAGTCGTTGCAGTGGATGATGTCCGGTTTGAAATTGAGCGCCTTTGCGATCTCTAACGCCCCCAGAGAAAGGAATCCGAACCTAAGGTCGTTATCCTTATAATCTCCGCTAGGCGCGGTATAGAGGGAGTCCCGGTCGTAGAACTCGTCGTTGCATAGCAGATAAACGGTCACCCCGTCTACCGTCGTCTCCTTTATCGTGCCCTTATACGCGAGCCAGTCGATGCTGACCAGCACTTCCTCCGAGAGATTCCTGACCTCGAGCTTCAGCTGCCTGAGATTCTTTCTAACCTCCCTGTAATACGGGAGAATAATCCGGACATCGCATCCTATATCGTTCAATTTCTTGGGGAGCACCCCTATGACGTCCGCGAGCCCTCCTGTTTTGGCCAGGGGCTCCATCTCTGAGGCTATGAATAGAACCTTAATCAATTGACTAATTCCTCTGCGATTCTTCCGACCCGGTTAGGATTCCAATAAGTATAAATATAATTTTGCAGAATGTATTTAGCCGAATAAAACTAACCTGAAAGTCCTCCCCTGCTGACGGATTCGGTAATTTCCTTGAGCTTCGCTGCCAGGTCATCTCGATAGTATCCCGGTGTCAGACTCCATTCCCAGTTGCCCGATTTAGTCGAAGGCCTGTTCATTTTTGCATCTGAGCCGAGCCCCAGGACGTCCTGCATCGGAATTATCGCTGTATCGGCGATAGACGACATCGCTAACCTTATGAATTCCCAATTAAGGTCCTTCTCGTCTATCTCCCCGCCTATATATTTGAAAAACCTTTTTTTCTCCTTTTTCCCCGCGTCCTCTGTCCACCACCCCAATACGGTATTGTTATCGTGAGTGCCCGTGTATACGACACAATTTTTATTGCTGAAATTTTTAGGGAGGTAACTGCCGTAAGGGAAATCCTCCCCGAAGGCGAAGAGCAGTATCTTCATTCCGGGGAGGTCGTATTTTTTTATTATTTTCTTTACGTCCGGAGTTATATAGCCGAGGTCCTCGGCTATGAACCTCGATTTGTCGAAGTGAGAAAACAAGGTATCGAAAAAGCTCACTGCGTCGAGGTCTACCCACTTGCCTTTGAGCGCCGTCTTGTCCGAGGCTTTGACCTCCCAGTACGAGACGAATCCCCTGAAGTGGTCGAGCCTCAGGTAATCAAACAGCTTCAGGTTGTGGCCTATACGCCTTATCCACCATTCGAAGTCGGTCGCTTTCAGAGCCTCCCAGTTGTAAACCGGGTTTCCCCAGAGCTGCCCTGTCTTGCTGAAATAATCAGGCGGCACGCCGGCTGCGAATTCTGGATTCTTATCTCCGTCGAGTTTGAAGAGCTCGGGGTTGCTCCACACCTCGGAGCTGTCGTAATTTATGTAATAGGGTATGTCGCCTATTATCTGTACTCCTCTCTCGTTTGCGTATTTTTTTAACGAATTCCACTGACTGAAGAAAATGTATTGGAGGAATTTATGATAGAGGACCTCGCTCCCTGCCTTGTCCCTCCAGAGCTCGAGCGATTTTTCATCCCTGTCCCTCAAATCAGCCGGGAAATCCCTCCACGTACTGCAATTCAAATATTTTTTGACCGATGTGTAGAGCGCATAATCTTCGAGCCAGTGTTCGTTCTCTCTGGAAAACTCCGTGAATCCGCTGTCGCCGGGCAGATGGGGCTCGGCGTTCTTGAACGCACGGTAGAGGAGCGCGGTCTTCGAGCCGGTAACGAGCCCGTAATCGACCCTTTCCGGCTTCTGAAATGTGTTCATGTTAATATCGGCTGCCGATACATACCCTGCGTCCTTCATTATCTCCGGGCTGATCAAGATGGGGTTCCCGGCGTAAGACGAGGGGCCGCTGTAAGGGGAGTTGCCGAATGTAATGTCGGTCGGATTAATCGGAAGGACCTGCCAGTACGATTGCCGCGTTTCGGATAGAAAGTCAGCGAACCTGCGGGATTCCGGACCCATGTCCCCGATCCCGAAAAGAGAAGGCAGCGATGTTATGTGGAGTAATATTCCGCTCGCTCTCTTGTTCATGTATTTTCGTTCCTGATCACCGTGACGCCGCTTTTTGATTTATTATGCAGATCGGCTTCATGACTGTGAGGGACCTTCCTGCCATCGTGTATTTATTTCCCGAGAGAAGCCTTCTCGGTCCTTTCGGGCCGCGTGACGATGTGGTGTCGATGACTAGCTGCCATTTCTCCGCGATCCCGAACGACGGTATGATGAACTCCGTTTCCCCTGGCTCCGCATTAAGAAGAAGCATAAGAGTATTCTCGTATCCGGGCTTTCCCCTCCTCCTGATATTTTTGAGGTTGTCGCCGGATTTTATTAAACCCAGCGACAGGAGGCCGCCGTTCACCCAGTCTCCGTCCGTCATTTCGACTCCGTCTTTCCGGAACCATATGAGGTCTTTGAATCCGTTGTGCCTGACGATGTTCCCGTGAAAAAACTTACCCTGATTCAATATCGGGTGCTTCTTCCGAAAATCGATCATGAAACGTGTAAACTCGAAGAGCTCCTGTCCCGAGGGATCGGGCCTCCAATTCACCCAGGAAATATCGTTGTCCTGGCAGTAGGCGTTGTTGTTGCCCCTTTGAGTCCTGCCGGTCTCGTCCCCCGCCGCCAGCATCGGGATGCCCTGAGATAAAAACAGCGTCGCGATCAGGTTTCGTTTCTGCCGCTCCCTGTGATTTTTGATTTCAGGGTCGTCTGACGGCCCTTCTGCGCCGAAGTTGTAACTGTAGTTGGAGTCGGTACCGTCCGTATTATTCTCGAGGTTCGCCTCGTTATGTTTCTTCTCGTAGGTTACGAGGTCGTTGAGCGTAAAGCCGTCGTGAGACGTGACGTAGTTGACGCCAGTGTACGGACCCCTCGCCCTCGCCCCGTACATGTCGCTCGACCCGCTTATGCGGAACGCGAGGTCGCCCAGATGTCCGCGGTTCCCTCTCCAGAACCGCCTGACCGTGTTCCTGTACCTGTCGTTCCACTCTGACCACGGGTCGGGGAAGTTACCTGCCTGATACCCTCCGGGTCCGAGGTCCCAGGGCTCCGCGATGAGCTTGACCTTCGATAAAACGGGGTCCCTGTTTATAATGCGGAATAAAGCGCTCGATTTGCTGAAATCGGGTTCTTCCCGAAAGAGGGCGGTCGCAAGGTCGAGTCTGAACCCGTCGACGTGCATTTCCGCGGCCCAGTATCTGAGGCTGTCGGTAATCAATTTCCACACGGCCGGTTTGGCAGAATTCACGGTATTCCCGCATCCGGTAAAGTTCGCGTATTGCACTTTATTCTTTCGTTCGAGGCGGTAGTAGGAAGCGTTGTCGATACCCCTGAATGATAGCGAGGGGCCCGCCGCGCCGCCTTCGGCCGTGTGGTTGTACACGACGTCGAGAATTATTTCGAATCCTTCCCCGTGCAGCTTCTTTACCATTTTCTTGAATTCGGTCACTTGCTCTCCAAGGGTTCCTGAGCTCGAAAACCTTACGTCGGGAGCGAAATAGCCTATCGAGTTGTATCCCCAGTAATTGCCGAGGCCGTTTTCGAGCAGCCTCTTTTCGGTGACGCTCTGGTGAACGGGCAGAAGCTCGAGCGTAGTTACACCGAGGGAGCGCAGATAGTCGAGCACGGGAGGGGCCGTCAAGCCCGTATAGGTCCCTCTCAGCTCTTCGGGGACGAGCGGATGAAGGGCTGTAAACCCCCTGACGTGGAGCTCGTAAATTACCGTCTTGCCCCAGGGTATATCGGGCGGAGAATCTTTCCCCCAGTCGAACGACCCGTCGATGACCACGGATTTGGGCATGTACGCCCCGCTGTCCCTCCCGTCGGGCGCGGGCTCGCCGCTCTTCGGGATATTCCTGTAGTCGAAATGTATCTCACTCAAATATATGCCGCCCGAAACCGCCTTCGCGTAGGGGTCGAGGAGTAGTTTGGCGGGATTGAATCTCGATCCCTGCGCAGGGTTATACGGTCCGCGAGCCCTGTACCCGTAAAGCTGACCCGGCTTAAGTCCGGGTATGTAAGCGTGCCGTATATGGCCTGTTTTTGCTGTCAGCGGGATCCTCGCGGTCTCGGTATCGGGAACCCCCCTCGAGAAGAGGCACAATTCGATGCCGTCCGCGTACTCTGAAAAAATGGCGAAGTTTACCCCGGAGCCGTCCCATGAAGCGCCGAGGGGCTCAGGCTTTCCCGTCCGAATATCTGTTGCTTTTCCGGTTTCCTGTGTATATCTGTCCAAGTTTAGCTGTCTGTAATGTTATTCTGGAAAAAATCCGTAGACATTATACTATCAACCTTCGTATTTGAAGAACAGCACTCCGAGCGGGGGGAGGTCTATCTCGATGTGGGAATTGTAACCGTTCGATACGGTGTGGATTCCGCCGTAGTTGCCTGCGCCGCTCCCTCCGTAATAATGCGAGTCGCTGTTCAACCGCTCACTCCAGCGCCCGGCCCTGGGCACTCTCACTCTGTAGCGATTCCTGGGGACGGGGGTGAAATTGCAGACGACGAGCACTATCTCCCTTTCCCCCCGGCTCTTTCTTAGAAAACTGATAACGCTCTGCTCGTAGTCCTTGAAATCAACCCAGTCGAAGCCCTCGAAAGAAAAATCGATCTCGTACATGGCGGGCTCGCTCCTGTAAAACCCGTTCAGGTCCTGGACCCACCGCCTGAGGCCGCTGTGGAGGGGGTAGCGCAAGAGGTGCCAGTCTATGCTTTGCTCATGGCTCCACTCGTCCCACTGGCCTATTTCCCCGCCCATGAACAGCAGCTTTTTCCCCGGATGCCCGAACATGTATCCGAAAAGGGCCCTGACGTTGGCGAACTTCTGCCACGTGTCGCCCGGCATCCTGCCGAGGAGAGACCCTTTCTCATGGACCACCTCGTCGTGGGAGAACGGGAGCACGAAATTTTCCGTAAACGTGTACATAATGCTGAACGTGAGGTCGTTATGGTGATATTTCCTGTGGACCGAGTCCCTGGAGAAGTAATCGAGGGTGTCGTTCATCCACCCCATGTTCCATTTCATTCCGAACCCGAGTCCCCCCACGTATGTGGGACGGGAGACCATGGGCCACGCGGTCGACTCCTCGGCGAAGGTCTGCACGTCCGGGTGGCGGGCGTAGATCGACTGGTTTAACTCCTTTATGAACTCTATTGCGTGCAGGTTCTCGTTGCCGCCGTACTCGTTCGGCTCCCACTCGCCCGGCTTGCGGCTGTAGTCGAGGTACAGCATGGACGCTACGGCGTCGGCCCTGACGCCGTCTATGTGGTATTGGTCGAACCAGTACATTGCGCTGCTCTTGAGGAATGCCCGGACCTCGTTCCTGCTGTAGTTGAAGATGTATGAGCCCCAGTCGGGATGAAATCCCTTTTTCGGGTCGGCGTGCTCGTATAGGTGAGTGCCGTCGAAATAGACGAGACCGTGCTCGTCCCCGGGGAAATGGGACGGGACCCAGTCGAGGATGACGCCTATATCGTTTTGATGCAGCACGTCGACGAGATACATGAAATCCTCGGGGCTCCCGTATCTGCCCGTAGGGGCGAAATACCCTGTAACCTGGTACCCCCATGAGCCGTAGAACGGATGCTCCATGACCGGGAGGAACTCCACGTGCGTGAACCCGGCGGACTTCGCGTACTCGGCCAGCAGAGGGGCCATTTCCCTGTACGTGAGGGACCTGTGACCCTCTTCCGGAACCCTCCTCCACGAGCCTATGTGCACTTCGTAGATGGAAACGGGCGCATCGAGGGAGTTGTTTTCATGTCTGTTGTCGAGCCACGCGCGGTCGCTCCATTCGTAGCCGGACTCCCATACGACCGAAGCCGTCTTGGGCGGGGTCTCGGTGCGTCTTCCATATGGGTCCGACTTCTCGACTTTATAGTTGTTGAATTTCGAACTAATGAAATATTTATACACCTCCCCCTTGCCGATCCCAGGAATAAACGCTTCCCATATGCCGGATTCGTCCCATCTGGGCGACATCCTGTGGGAGAGCTTATTCCAGCCGTTGAAGTCCCCGATTACTGATACGCTGTCCGCGTTGGGCGCCCAGACTGCGAAATGGACACCGGGCGTCCCGTCCTTCTCCGTTACGTGGGAGCCGAGCTTTTCGTACATCTTCGTATGAGCTCCCTGCTTGAAGAGGTATACGTCGTATTCGGTTATAGATCCCGGTTTGTTATCAGCTGTTTCTCTTTGATCCATATGTCGTTATGCGCGCTTGCCGGTTGGTATTTCAGATTTTTATTATACACTGTTAGCGGATGAGGAGAATCAGGGATTTTAACTTTATTGTACGGTAAGCGTATAATTATCCCGTGCCGGGACTTCGTATGTAAGAATACTCCCGGCTGCAATAATTCGGTTAAAGAATATTAATATACAGGTAACGAAGATGGTCGACTTCGATTCCGCATTGAAAATATCATACGACTCCGGATTCCTCCGGAGCAGGATTCTCTATCACCTGAAATACTCGATGGGCAAGAAGTTGACCGAGGCGTCGAATAACGACCTCTTCCACTCGATTTCCCTTGCGGTCAGGGAATTGATCATGGACGGTATGTTCGAGACCGAGGAATCATACGACAGGGCCGACCCCAAGCGGGTTTACTGCCTTTCCCTCGAGTATCTTATAGGCAGGTCCCTGACGAACAACCTAATCAACCTCGGCATATTCGACCTTTGCAGGGACGCACTTAAGGGTCTCGGCGTCGATCTGTGTGATATTGCCGAAACCGAATCCGACCCCGCTCTCGGAAACGGAGGCCTCGGTAGGCTGGCTGCCTGCTTCCTCGATTCGCTGGCCACACTCGGAATCCCCGGGTTCGGCTACGGTATTAATTACGATTACGGGATCTTTAAACAGGATATTATCAACGGCTACCAGGTGGAGCACCCGGACCACTGGCTGGGCGAGGAATCGCCGTGGCTCATCGAAAGGCCCGACGATATTTGCGTCGTGCCGATTTACGGCCAGGTGAAAATTGAAAAGGACGTAAGCGGAAATTACAGGCCGACCTGGAAGGATTGGAAATTCCTTTACGGGGTCCCCTATGACATGCCGATAGTGGGCTACGGAAACAGGACGGTCAATTACCTGAGGCTCTATTCCGCCAGGTCGTCGAACGAATTCGACATGAAGATCTTCAACAGCGGAGACTATATGAAGGCAGTCGAGCTGAAAATGTCGTCTGAGACGATATCGAAAGTCCTCTATCCCTCGGATACCGTCGAGCAGGGGAAGGAGCTCAGAGTCATCCAGGAGTATTTCCTTGTCTCGTGCGCTGTCCGCGATATCGTGAGGCGGTTCCAGAAAAGGCACGACGGGTTCGGCAATTTCTCTTCAAGGGTAGCCATACAGCTGAACGACACTCACCCGGCTCTGGCAATAATCGAGCTGATGAGGATACTCGTCGACGAAAACGATATTCCGTGGGACAGGGCCTGGTCGATAACCGAAGCCGCGTTCGGGTTCACGAACCACACGCTACTTCCCGAAGCCATGGAGAAGTGGCCGGTCTCGCTCTTCGAGCGCGTCATACCGCGCCACCTGGAGCTGATCTACGATATAAACGAAAGGTTCCTCAAAAAGATTAAAGCGAGATGGCCGGAAGACCCCACCCGGATAAGCAGGATGTCTCTCATCGAGGAAGGGAACGGCAAGAGGGTGCGCATGGCTCATCTTTCCATCATAGGCAGCCACTCCGTAAACGGCGTGGCGGCGCTCCATTCAGAGCTTATAAAAACCTCTCTCGTCCCCGATTTTTATGAGCTCACGCCCGAAAAATTCAACAACAAGACCAACGGCATAACTCAGAGGAGGTGGCTCCTCAACTGCAACCCCGGTCTCGCGAGGCTCATAATCAGGACTGTCGGCGACGGCTGGATAACGGACCTCTACAAGCTGAGGCCCCTCGAGTCCCATTCCGGGGACGAGGATTTTCAGAAGGAATTCATTCGCGTCAAGAAGGAGAACAAGGAAAGTCTTGCGAAGCTGATACACAGGATCACACGCATAACGGTAAATCCCGAGAGCCTGTATGATGTTCAGATAAAGCGTATACACGAGTACAAGCGGCAGCTCCTCAACATCATGCACATTATTCATCAGTATTTCAGGATCGTCGAAGACGGCGCAGAGCTCAGCGTGCCGAGGACGTATATCTTCGCCGGGAAGGCCGCCCCCGGATACTGGGCCGCAAAACAGATAATCAAGCTTATCAATAACCTAGCCGGCGTCGTGAACTCGGACCCAAGGGTGAGGGATCAGATAAAAGTGGTATTCATTCCCGATTACAAGGTGAGCCTTGCCGAAAGGATAATCCCGGGCGCTGACCTGAGCGAGCAGATATCCACTGCGGGGAAGGAGGCCTCGGGGACGGGGAACATGAAGCTCGCGCTCAACGGCGCCCTGACAATCGGAACTATGGACGGGGCGAACATTGAGATCAGGGAAGAGGTGGGGGAGGAGAATATCTTCATATTCGGACTTACGGCTAACGAAATAGCGGAGATGAGAAAGACGCACGGCTATCATCCGAGAGAGATCTACGAGCGGAACCCCTACATGAAAAGGGTGCTGGATTCGTTCGAGTCCGATATATTCTGTCCGGAAGAGCACGGGCTCTTCAAATGGATCTATGAAGCCCTCCTCATGAACGGCGACGTTTATTTCCACGTCGCGGATTTCGAGTCCTACGCGGAGACGCAGGAGACTGTGGGGCGGGAGTTTAAAAAAACGGGGGACTGGGCGAGAAAAGCGATTCTCAACGTCGCCCGTATCGGGAAATTCTCGAGCGACCGCACTATATCGGAATACGCCGGGGATATCTGGAAGGTGAGGCCGCTAAAAGATTAGAACGCGGACCCGCCGGCTCATGCGGGCATTATCTGTTAAGGGGACCCGGTAAATTGACGGGAAGCCGCATCCGGGGTTTGATTCATACACGGTGGCTGTAGTGGCATCAGAAAAGAGGGACAGACTAAAACGAATACTCCTCGAGAACTCTATACTCAGGGGCAAATTCACGCTCGCGTCCGGAAGGGAGAGCGATTATTACATAGACGCCAGGCTCACCACGCTTCATCCGGAGGGTATCTCCATCATCGCCGACATCTTTCTCGAAGAGATTAAGATGGACCCGCTCATCGTCACGGTCGGGGGGCCGACTTTGGGGGCTGACCCGATCGTGGGCTCCCTTCTCTCGACGAGCCAGAGGGAGAACTATCCGCTGAGGGGCTTCCTCGTTCGGAAACAGGAAAAGGGGCACGGCACCGGAAAACTGATAGAAGGCAACCTCAAGCCCGGCGACAATACGGCTGTGGTCGAGGACGTCGTTACGTCGGGCGGATCGGTGTTGACGGCGATAGACGCGGTCCGGAACGCAGGAGCCTTTGTGAGGAAAGTGCTTGTAATAGTCGACAGGGAGGAGGGAGCCGCGCAGAAGCTCGGGGAGACGGGGGTCGAGTTTTATTCGATATTTACGATCTCTGAGCTGCTCGGGAACTGAAACGGCCCGGTTAATCCGTTTCGACGAGATCCTTCTTGATACCTATTCCGTATTCTTCCAGTTTTCTCCTAAGCGTGAGCCTGTTTATGCCGAGCGTCCTCGCGGCTTTAGAACGGTTCCACCCGCTCGCGTCGAGGGCCTCCTGAAGGAGAATGACCTCCGCCTCCTTAACGACCATATCGTATATGTTCTCCTCGTGCCCGGAGCCGAGCAGGCTCTTGACGGAGCTTCTGAGGGCGTCTTTGAACGATATATCGTGAACCGGTTTTACCGACCGATGTCTTTCTCTCAGGTCGAGGTCATAAGATGTGAGATAGGGCGTTTTCGTGAACGCTATCGCCTTCCTGATCACGTTTTCGAGCTCCCTGACGTTGCCCGGCCAGTCGTATTCCATAAGCGTTTTCTGAAACTTGCTCGTGGCCCCCTTTATTTCCTTCCCTATCTGAGTGCTGTGTCTCCTGGTAAAGCACTCGCATAGAAGAGGTATGTCCTCTTTTCTTTCCTTGAGCGCGGGAAGGTGTATCCTCACGACGTTTATACGGAAATAGAGGTCCTCCCTGAATTTCCCCTCCCTGACCATCTTCTCTAGGTCCTTGTTCGTCGCGGTGATTATCCTAACGTCTACGGATATTTCCTTATTGGAGCCGAGCCTGTGGAACGTCCCGCTCTGGAGCACCCTCAGCACCTTCGCCTGGAGTAAAAACGGCATATCGCCTATCTCGTCGAGGAAAATTATTCCCCCTTCGGCTTCCTCGAATTTCCCTATGCGTGATGCCGACGCCCCCGTGAACGCCCCTTTCTCGTATCCGAAGAGCTCGGCTTCCAGGAGGGTCTCGGGGATGGCGGCGCAGTTAAGCACGACGAAAGGTTTTTCCCACCTGGTGCTCACCTTCCATACGGACTCTGCAACTAATTCCTTACCCGTCCCGCTCTCCCCGGTTATGAGGACGGGCACGTCCACCCTCCCGACCTGGCCTATGAGCTTGCACACCTCCTGGAGCATGGGCGAGTCCCCGACGATCGCGCACGTAACGCTCGTGCCCTCGGTGTTCCCGTGGAACTCCACGAGGTGGCCCTTAATCTCAGACCTGATGCCCAGCGCCCTTTCGAGGGATCCGGCGAGAGATGAGTTCTTAAGGGGTCTCAACACGCAGTCGAACGCGCCGAAGGTCATCGATTCGATAAGGTATCTGGTACCCTTCTCGGCGGTAACAACTATGACGAAATACTTGTCCTTTAACCGGCTCAGATTATTAATGCCCGACGTGTCCGCATCCAGCAGAACCACATCCGCCTCTTTTATGTCCCCGGCCCGCGAGAAGACCTCGACAGCCCCGATCCCCATGATATCTTCTATCTCTTTTACGAGGCTCAGGTCCTCGGTTAAAATTGATACCTTGCCTGTCATGGATATAGTCTCTCCTTAATGATTGTAACAAAAATATACGGAGTGATTAACAATTAATCAAGCAGCAGCCCATCTCGTCGGATAATATGCCCTGAATCAAAGGATATTTTTATATGGCACTCAAATTGCACCGTTTACAAGTTTCAGTAATCAAAATCATATGCTACTAACTCATACGGAGACAGCTCTTTGGATTTGGTCCTTCCTATAGCCATTGTTCTATCCGCATTCCTTGCGCTCAATATAGGTGCGAACAATTCGGCCGCTTCCATGGCTACGGCTTACGGCGCGGGCGTGAGAACGAAAAGGGAAGCGACTGTGATGATTGCCATTTTCGCTGTTCTGGGGGCGCTGCTCGCTGGTACTCCGGTCGTTAAAACCCTGGGAAACGGCCTTGTTCCGGGGACAATTTTCTCAACCCACATAGGTCTTGTAATAATAATCTTCATCATCGCTATTATATTCATTTCCTGGGCGAATATATCCAGGGTTCCGGTGGCAACTACCCACGCTATAGTCTGCGCGATAGTGGGAGTGGGTCTCTATTCGAAGTCGCTCAACAGCGGGAAATTTTTCGAGATCGTGGTATGGTGGGTAATTACGCCTCTCGTAGCGCTTGCGGTGAATTACCTCGTAGCAAAGTATCTGTATCTAAAAACGTTACAGTTTCTGACCGCCCGGTATACGGAGGGGGGTATAAATAAAATACTTTCCATTCTGATAACTATATCCGGGGTGTTTGTGGCTTTTTCCGCGGGAGCGAACAATTCAGCCAATTCCGTCGGCCCGCTCGTAGGCTTGGGGCTCGTGAACGCCAATGCGGGGGCGGTTATGGCGGGCGTGGCAATGGGTGTCGGGGCTATACTCTTCGGCGGGAGGGTTTTAGAAAGCGTCGGGAAGGAAATTACCGAGATATGCATACTGAGGGCGATCTCCGTTGAATTAACGGGGGCAGCAATAATCCTGATCGCCTCGCTCTCGGGCGTTCCCGTATCTCTTGCGGAGATAGTTACCGCGGGAATAATCGGGTTCTCTCTCGCGCAGCAGGGCTTTTCGGTTACGGCCCAGAACCGCCACGTCGTGAGAATTGCGTTCTTCTGGTTCGTCATACCGTTTATAGCCGTGGCTATGGGGTATTTTCTGTCATCTCTTTATTTTAACTACGACGTCGCGGCTATGATAAGCAGGAATTTCGGGCATTAGGATATATAATAAGATTATGGACTTCACAGGCGGCGAGGTGGCCAAAAATCAATTTGTCGGGATCGGCAGGTAAAAAAGCGCGGGGCCTAGAGGCCCGGAAACGGATTTTCACACCGGACGAGGTCGGAGAGCTTAACCTCGGGTTCGATGGCAGGAGCGCGGACGAGGTGCTCGTGTGGGCGTTTGAGAATCTCCACCCGCGGCTCGGGCTCGCTTCGAGCTTTCAGGCCCAGGGCATGGTGCTCATAGATATGCTCATGGCGATAAGCCGGGAGGCGAGGATATTCACGCTCGATACGGGCAGGCTCAACCAGGAGACCTACGACGTCATGGACGAGGTCAGGAAAAGGTACGGTGCAAGGATAGAAGCCGTTTTCCCCGAAAAGGCCGAGGTCGAGGAAATGGTGCTCGAGCGCGGGGTTAATTTGTTTTATAAGGGGAAGGAAAACAGGATACTCTGCTGTGATATAAGAAAAGTGAGGCCGCTCAAGCGCTACCTGGCGGATATGGACGGCTGGATAACGTCCATAAGGCGGGACCAGCTGGAAACTAGGGCCGGGTCGAAAAGGTTCGAGATAGACGAGCAGAACGGCGGGATTTTAAAGATCAATCCGCTCGTGGACTGGACGAGCAAGATGGTGTGGGATTATATAAAAGAACGCAAGGTTCCCTACAACAAGCTCCACGACATGGGCTACCCGAGCATAGGCTGCGCCCCGTGCACGCGCGCAGTCAAGCCCGGGGAAGACGAGAGGGCCGGCAGGTGGTGGTGGGAGAATGACTCCGATAAAGAATGCGGGCTCCACTTCAACCACAACGGGGATTCGTGAAAAAGCTGTTAGCCCGCATTAATGACCTCACTGCAGATTACTTTGCTTTTTCTCTTTTTCTTCGGTGATAAATGGTATTGGCGAGGCGTGGTGGATTACCATCAGCCAGCCCGATTCGGTCCTCTCGAATATATTAGTCGATATCGAGACGTTCATCATTACCGGGTTTCTCTTTACGTATATGAGCTCCTGAACGCAGGTAACGCAGGCGGCGTCGCCTTTTATGTCTACGGTGACGTTGTGGAGTTTTATGGCAAGCCTGTCCTCAGGGTCGAAGACGTTCTCCCAGCTCTGCCTTATGGCCTCCCACCCCCTGAGCATTACCCAGCCCGGATGCGTGCAGCCGGCCCTCTCGCCGCGTACGAACACGGTGTCCATGAGCGTGAGGTCTCTCGTGCCCAAAGCCCTGTAGAACCTTTCGTTCACTTCGAGTATGAGCTCCTCGTCGGATTTATTCGGCATACGAATTTATACCTGAAAATAGAGTGTATGTCTTATATGGCCGCCCTGAAGGCGCTTCGTCATCCGGCCGCGGGAGAACGTCTTCACCGGGGGGATTCGGAGATCAGGCGCGGACCCTTTCATCGGCTCCGAACAGAGCCAGATATCTCAACACGGGCTTAGGCGATCTGCCGTTACGGGAGCTCGAAAAGGTCACGTCGGGTGTTCTGAGCTCCACCTCGAACCCCCGTTTCAGAAGCTCTACGAAGAGCGATGCAATCCGGCTTATCTGGTGCTCGAGTCTGGTGTTGTCCCTTTCGGGGTGGAATTCGATAACAGCCCCCCTTATCTCCTCGTCCTCCATCTCCCGCACCATGAGCCTCCCCGTCTTGGCCGTCATTTTCCAGTGTATGAGCCTGGGGTTGTCGCCCTGCCGGAATTCCTTGATCGACCTGAGGTCGTACCCGAACCCCGTCCTCTCCGATTCCGCCTCCCCCGGCCCTTCCCTGAAAGTTTCGTCCCCGGGGTCTATTGGATCAATTTTGGGGAATACGAGGACATCGTCTTCCCCGAGGTCTATCTTTATCCATTTCCTGAAAAACCCGAAAGGGAACCTGGTAGAGAGCCTGGCTTCCGGAACTTTATTCCACCCCCTCTCGCTGAATAAGTGTTTCAGCGACGCCGTGGACTCGACCTTCGGCGGCAGATACGGAATGAAGGATGTTTTTTCATCAATTTCTATATTGAGTGAGTATGAAGGGATGAAGGTTTTGCCGTTGACGAGCGAGAATCTGAGTGTCGCCGGAGTGAGCGCGAACACGTCTCCATGAGGCAGCAATTTCACCTCTATCCTCGAGAGGTTGATCATCGACAGTATCCCCGAGGCGGCCACGAAGCTCATCATGATGCCGAAAGTGAGATAGAGGAGGTTATTCCCGGTGTTGATGGCCGCGAAGCCGACGAAGAGGCTGAGTGCGATAAAGGTCAGGCCCTCCTTTGTGGGTCTCGTCCTCGCCCAGTTGTCCTTACCCAGCTTAAGGAGGCTCATCCGAGAAAGCGCATGCGCGGTGGGGATTCGTAAAGCGGCCGCGCATCCCTGTGACTGAATTATATTGCTTATTCCGCGGCGCCGGACGATTATTTTACGACATTGATGACGCGGCTGAGGGAGTTGAGGATGTCCCCCTTAACCCTCGACAGGTCGTTATAGACCGCAAGGAACATAATGAAAATGAGTATGGTCAGTCCGACACGCTGGCTTATCTCGAGGGTCCTCTGGCTGAGCGGCTTTTTCTTGATGCTCTCTATCGCCAGGTAGAGGACGTGTCCCCCGTCCAGCATGGGTATCGGGAACAGGTTTATGACCGCGAGGTTAATGCTTATGAAGCATGTGAACTGAAGGAGCTGCGCTATGCCGCTTTCCGCCGCCGCTCCCGAGACCTTCGCTATCAGTATCGGTCCTGCGAGGCTCTTTCCCGCGGTGCCGAGCGCGATCTTGCCCGTGACCAGCTTGTAAAGGAATCCGAACAGGAGCCCGACGACCTCGATTATCATGTTCGCTGCTTCTTTCACGCCGTTGAAAATCGCCTCGAAGAAGCCGTATTTTTTTACTATCTCGTCCTGATACGGCGATACGCCGATCGCGCCTTTCCCCGTCTCGGCTGAAGTTTCAGGCGTTATTGTCTTGGTTATCTCCTCGCCCTGCCTGTTTATGAGGAGTGTAAGCTCTTTCCCCGAATTCTCTTTAACTATCGACGCCATCTGGTCCCAGTCGGCTACTTTCGATCCGTTTATGTCCAGTATCTCGTCCCCTCTGACGAGGTCGGCTTTATCCGCCGGGGTGCCGGCTATCACGGTCCCGACCTTGGCTTTTAAAGGCTCGCCGAACCCGATCGCCACGATTCCTTCCGGGGACGCCGCCGCCTTTACGGGAATCACTTCCGCCGCCCCGTTTCTCTCCACTTCGATGTTGATCAGGGCGTCGGGGTTCGTCTGGATCTCGATGTTGACGTCCTTCCAGTCGGATACCTTCTTCCCCTCGATTTCAACTATCCTGTCGCCTTTCATGAAACCGGCTTCCGCGGCGGGGGAGCCGGGTTTTATATAGCCGATGACCGGGACCTGCTCGAGGTACGCGGGCACCGTTATCCCTATCATGAACACTATAGGGAGGAATACGAAAGGCAGCAGGAAGTTCATGCCGGGGCCCGCTACCACTATCAGGAACCTGTTGAGCAGGGGCTGGTTCGAAAACCCCCTCGGGTATTCCTTTTCGGAATATGTTTCCGCCCCTTCGAGGCTCCGCGCCTTTGCGGTCAGATCTATTTTTTTATCGTCCCTTTCGAGGACGAACATGTAATCCCTCTCGGGCTCCTTTTCCAGGGCGCTCTCCAGCTGCTTCCACCTGGGAAAGGTCGTGAGATCGATACCGTCTATGCTCACGATTCGGTCGCCCGCCCTGAAACCGGATTTATCTGCGTCCGAGCCCGGGACCACCTTGTCAACGATGAAATTCCCCTCCGAGCCCTCGCCGTACATCTTGACGTATCCGCCCAGGGGGAGCGCGCAGACGAGATACTCCGTCTCGCCCCTCCTGAAGCCGAACAGTTTTTTGCCGAAGCCGAGGGAAAACTTTTCTACCCTCACGCCGCTCCATTTAGCCAGCAGGAAATGCCCGAGCTCGTGTATGAATACCAATATTCCGATAACGAAAATAAATGCTATTATTGCGGTCATATTTTAAATCTCCCGGTTTCTGATTAATGTGCGGGCCTTGTCTCTGGCCCAGGCGTCGCTCTCGAGTACGGACTCGAGTGACTCCGCGGGGCTGACCCGGTGAATACTCATTACCTGCTCCACGATACGAACTATGTCAGTGAAGCCTATTTCCCTCGTGAGAAAAGCGCGGACCGCTACTTCGTTTGCGCCGTTCATCACGGCGGGCATGGTCCCGCCCTCCCCGAGAGCGCTGAACGCGAGGGATATCGAGGGAAATTTCCCGCTATCGACCCCCCTGAATGTGAGCTCCCGGAAGTTCTCCGGCACCACCTTCTGCCCGTTCATGAACATCCGCTCCGGATATGAGAGCGCATAAGCAATCGGAATCCGCATGTCGGGCAGGCTCATCTGCGATATCAACGACCCGTCGATATATTCTACCATAGAGTGTACGATGCTCTGCGGGTGTATCCATACGGAGATACGCTCCGCATCGAAGCCGAACAGCCACTTCGCCTCGATCACTTCAAAACCTTTATTCATTAGTGTAGCTGAATCTATGGTTATCTTGTCCCCCATCTTCCAGGTCGGATGGTTGAGCGCCACTTCGACCGTGACGGCGGAGAGCTCATCCGCGGGCGTGTCGAGGAAGGGCCCCCCTGAGGCGGTTATTATTAGTCCCTTGGCATATTCCTTCCCGCACGTCTCGAGGGCCTGAAATATCGCGCTGTGCTCGCTGTCAACGGGTATTATCCTGATGCCTTTCCTTTCCGCTTCCCGTGTCAGGAGCTCACCGGCTACTACAAGCGATTCCTTGTTCGCGAGCGCGACGTCTTTTCCCGCTTTGACGGCCGAAAGGGTAGGGACGAGACCCGAAGCCCCCACCATGGCCGATACCACAAGGTCATTGGCGTTATCGGACGCGATTTCGCACGCCCCTTCCGTGCCATATAAAACCTCGGCCTGTGTATCTCCGAGCCGGGCACGGAGAGAATCGGCGAGCCCGCTGTCCTTCACAGAGACGGCTTCCGGTCCGAATTCCCGTATCTGATCGAGAAGGAGGTCTATGTTCTCTCCCGCCGAAAGCCCCACGACCCTGAACCTTTCGGGGTACCGGGATATTACTTCGAGTGTCTGTCTACCTATGGATCCAGTGGAGCCGAGTATGGAAATGTTTTTCAAATCGCTTCCCTTTTCTTCACCTGCTCTCCGGTGAGCCCGAATCTCCGTTCCCGGCTCTGGTAATTGAGAATGGCTTTCACCAGGTGCCTTCTCCTGAAATTAGGCCAGAGCGTCCTGGTGACATAGATTTCCGCATAGGCGCTCTGCCAGAGCATGAAATTGGAGAGTCTCATCTCGCCGCTCGTGCGTATCAGGAGGTCGGGTTCCGGCATGTCGGCCGTGTAAAGGAATTGAGACAGCGTCGTCTGGTCCAGGGATTCGGGGCGTATCTTGCCGCCTGCGAGGATTTTCCTGACTGCGTCGACGATCTCTTCCCTCCCCCCGTAGCTGAGGGCGAGTGTCAGGGTCATATCACCGCAGTGCTTCGTCATTTCCATCGTATCCCGCAGCACCTCGGATACGGTCCGTGGGAGCTCCTCCAGCCTCCCTATTGCGTTCAGCCTGATGCCGTTCTCGATCAATTTGCCGCGTTCTTTGAGCAGGTAATGTTTAAGGAGCTCCATGAGGGCGTTGACCTCGCTCTTCGGCCGTTTCCAGTTTTGCGCGGAGAAGGCGTAGAGTGTGATGTAGCCGACGCCGAGGTCTTTCGCGGCCGCAACCGCGGCGCGGACGGACTTCATTCCCTCCCTGTGCCCGCTGATCCTGTCGAGGTCCTTGTTCCTTGCCCATCTCCCGTTGCCGTCCATGATTATTGCGATGTGGGACGGGAGCTTTTCTCTATCTATGAGCGATTCCAGTTTCCCCTTCATAAACCCTCTAAGTATATCACCTCATGTCCGTTAACAAAGCCGATATTGCCTCGCGGAGTAATCGACTGTCCGGGCATTATTGCTTGAATGCCAGTTTCGAGAAAAAGGACAAGGGGAACGCGATAATGACTACTATGAGCAGGACCGTAACGATAACCAGGAAGGTCAGGCAGTATATATATAAAGAAACCGGAATGAACAATACCTTGAATAATATGAACCAGTCCTTCGAAAGCTGGAGCACGACCGAAGTGTAGCTCTGTATGAACCTGCTTAGAACCGTAACGACCATTTCAAGCATAATTCTTTCCCTTGATTAATTTATATCAATCTTCGGGACTTCTCAAATTACGCGCAATCGACGATTAATCCCTGGAGTCGCCGGAGCCGGCACACAAGCCTCGGCCCATTCCTTGTAACTTAATGCCCGGGTTCCCGTTTGACCCGGCATAACATGGAATTGTCCCGGAGATCCGGGTTGCCGAATAAACGATGTTTGGTTAATCTCTATTAAAGAGGTAATTGTATCGTGAAAATGAAAAGAATTTACATTTTCTTGCTTTTGCTGCTCCTTAATTACACTCCGGTCATCGCGGATGACACCACATACGAGGGGCTCTCCAATTTCACCCGGGTCCTCGACCTCATAGAAAGGAACTACGTGGAAGAGGTCGATCCGGAAAAGCTTACGAGCAGCGCGATCGACGGCATGCTGAAGACGCTCGATCCTTATTCCACCTACTTGAGCCCGGAACGCTACAGGGAGCTCGAGATAGGCACTTCCGGGGAATTCGGGGGGGTCGGAATGGAGGTCTCCGAAGAGAACGGAGTGCTGACGGTCATTACGCCGATAGAGGGAAGCCCTGCTGAAAAAGCCGGGATAAAACCCAGGGACCAGATAATAGAGATAGAGGGGAAATCCGCCCAGGGCATGGTGGTTCAGGAGGCGGTCAGGCTTTTGAGGGGTCCGAGCGGAACGCCGGTAAAGATCACTATCCGGAGGGCGGGGGAGCAGGAGCCCCGGGTCATCACACTCATAAGGGACAAGATAGTCGTCAAGAGTGTTAAGCCCAAGCTCCTCGAAAACGGCATCGGGTACGTGAAGCTCGCGCAATTTCAGGACCGCACGTCCCGGGAGCTTACGGAAGCGATCGCCGGGCTCGAGGCGGAGAACGGGACCGAGCTCAGAGGGCTGATACTCGACCTGAGAAACAATCCGGGGGGGCTTCTGACCGAGGCTATCGACGTCGTGGACGAATTCATCGACAGCGGGCTTATAGTGAGCGTCAGGGGAAGGACTCAGGACCAGACGAGGGAATACTACGCGACTAAGAACGGGAGCTTCCAGACGTTCCCTGTCGTGGTGATAGTAAACGACGGGAGCGCAAGCGCGTCCGAAGTCGTCGCGGAAGCGCTTCAGGACAGTAAGCGCGCCGTGATTTTGGGCACGAAGACCTTCGGCAAGGGGTCTGTTCAGACAATCATAAAGCTCGAAGACGGCTCGGGGCTCAAGCTGACGACCGCCAAGTTCTATGCGCCGAGCGGACGGTCCATCAACGAGGTGGGTGTGACCCCCGATATCAAGGTCGAGAACAGCGAGGACCGGGACAAGCAGCTCGAAAGCGCGATCAACATACTTAATTCCCCGGAAGCGGATAAGACAATTCCCAAGGGCTAGGGAGCGCCCTTCCATTGCCGAAATCGACAAAGAACAAGAAACCGAAAAGGCCCCGCGGGAGAGGCGGTAACGGGAATAGGAATGCCGGGAGGGCGCTCGCCTACGCGTTGTCGTTCCTAGTCGTCCTGATACTCGGCCTCTACGGGCTCTATCGGCTAAATGAGAACATTCTCCCTGACGATCGGTCTCAGCCGGTTACGACCGAGAAGACGGGCGGCCCCGCGGAGGGAGCGCCCGGTGCAAAAAGAGCCGGGAAGAAGCCGGTCGAAACGCCTGCAGGGATAAAGGCAAAGGGGCCAGGCGGCGCCCGGGAGCCGGGTAAGACGGCTGAGGCGGTCAAAAAGGACGAGACCGCCGGACCCCCGGTATTCGAGCCGAAAGTCGCGATAATAGTCGATGACATCGGCTTGAGCAAGGAGCCGATCGACAAACTCGTAGAGCTTCCTGCGCCGGTTACAATTGCCGTCCTTCCCAACCTGCCCTATTCCAGGTACGCGGCCGAAGCCGCCCGCAATAAAGGCCTGGACGTCATGCTCCATCTCCCCATGGAGCCTATGGAATCGTCTGGATACATGGGCTTTGACGCCGGGGAAGACGTCCTCCTGGTCGGCCTGTCCAAGGAAGACGTGATGGCGAAGCTGGATAAGAACCTTTCCTCCGTTCCATACATTAAAGGCGTTAATAACCACATGGGCTCGAAGTTCATGGAGAATCAGGAGCTGATGGACATGGTCCTCGAAGAGATCGACGGGAGAGGGTTGTTTTTTATAGACAGTCTGACGTCGCCGGGAAGCGTGGGATATAAGACGGCTTTAAAGATGGGTATGAAAACCGGGAAAAGGGATGTATTTTTAGACCACTCGTCGAAAGACGCCGCGCATGTCAAATCTCAAATTGAGAGGCTCGTCGGGGTCGCCGAGAAAAACGGTTACGCGGTGGGCATATGCCACCCGTACCCCGGCACCATAGCTGCCCTCACGGAGATGATGCCGCAAATAGAAGGCCGGGTGGATATAGTCCCTGTTTCGAGCATATTGACCGGGGGCGGCGAAGTAAGCGAAAGATAAAAATTTATTCTATGTTATTGTATTCAGCGGAGGGAGCTTGTTATGGGCCTTGTAGATGACGTGCGAAAGAAGCGTGATTCATGGGTCAGGAGGTTCGAGGAGCATCGCCAGGAGGACGAGCGCACGCCTGAGGACCGGGACCCGAAGGAAGAGGAAAAGAGGATAATGGAGAATCTCAAAAGGGTCGGAGTATTTGAAGTTAAAAAAGGGGAGAATGGAGAATAAAGTACAGCTGATCGGAAGTGCTACGTGTACTTGACAATTTATTGCTAATCCTTTAGGTTTTTCTACTTGGAGTTCTATCATAAATCGGGAGGAGTTTCTTTATGCCGGGAATTGTGGTCGGAAATAACGAAAGCATAGACAGCGCGCTTAAAAGGTTCAAGAAACAGGTCGAGAAGGGCGGTGTATTGTCCGAAGTAAGGAGACGGGAATATTACGAAAAACCCAGCGAACGGAAGAAGAAAAAACTGTTTGCGGCCAAAAAGCGCGTAATAAAACGTACTAGAAAAAGCTAGCTTTACTTATAGAAATACATAAATACCGGTAGGGGGGACACTACTTTGTATTCTATATTCCGCGGGTTCAGGGTCAGGGCCCTTTCCTTTGAAAATCCCAGCGTTACTTTAAAATTTGAATTATTGATAGATGGTAAATTTTAACAATGATTTCCTCGTCAAAGAAATAAAGAGGAGGTTGAGCATTCTTAACCTCATTGAAGGTTACACATCTATTAAAAAAACCGGGAAGGGTTATGTGGCGCTCTGTCCTTTTCACGACGACCATAACCCGTCTATGCACGTAGACGAGGAAAAGGGTCTCTTCCATTGTTTCAGCTGCGGCGCGGGCGGCGACATGCTTGGGTTTTACATGAGGTATAACGGCCTCACTTTTCCCGAGGCTGTTTCAGACCTCGCGAAGCGAGCGAACATCACCGTCGAGAAAAACGCTCCCCCCGTCAAGGGCCATTCCCCGATAAACTCCCTCTTAAAAGTAAACTCCGCCGTGTCCGGCTTTTATCACAGGTCACTCCGCGAAAGCCGCGGGGGCGGCCCTGCGAGGGAGTATCTCGAAAATAGAAAAATACCGTCTGAAGCGATAGAGGAATTCAGGCTCGGCTATGCGCCCGACGCATGGGACACGCTCGTGAATTTCTTAAAGAAGCATAGCGTCCCCCTTTCCCTCGCCGAAAAGCTGGGTCTCGTCGTCAGGAAACAGAGCGGAGACGGTTATTACGACAGGTTCAGGAACAGGATTATTTTCCCCATATGCAACGTGGAGGGCAAGGTCATCGGCTTCGGAGGTAGGAGGATAAAGGAAAGCGACGAGCCTAAATATATCAATTCCCCCGAGTCCGAAATTTACCATAAGAGAAAAAACTTTTACGGGCTCGAGAGCTCAAAAGACCACATCAGAAAAAATAAGCGGGCGATCATCGTCGAGGGGTACACGGATTTCCTCTCTCTATACTCGGCCGGCATTAAAAACGCAGTCGCGACGCTCGGGACGTCCCTGACCAGGGACCATGTATCCGTCCTCAGACGCTACACGGACAGGATAGTGGTTGTTTTTGACGGGGACGAATCCGGGGTAAAGGCGGCCGTCAGGTCGCTCGACATATTCCTCGAGGAGGGGCTTCTCCCAGGCGTGGTCGTACTCCCCGAGGGCGACGATCCGGACTCTTTCCTCGCCGGCAAGGGGACGGAGGAGTTTCATAGATTGATCGACGAAGCGCCGACCCTCCTCGATTTCTACATCGAAAACACAGTAGACGAATATAAGAATGGGGCTGTAACGTTAAAGAGCGGCGTGAAAGAGATAGCGGATGTGCTCGTCAAGGTGAACGACCCCATACTCAGGAGCAGTTATATAAGGAAAACCGCCGAAAAGCTCGGGCTTGGGGAGAATGAAGTGTTATCGCTCGTCAGGCTTGGAAAGGGACAGGGGAAGATGGGCGGGGTTAAAACCGTTAAAGCGCACAGCAACCATGAAAAATTAATGCTCAATATTCTCCTTACATATCCGGAGCTGTCCCGGGTTGTAGCTGAAGAGGACTGGGAAGGGTGTGTATCTGACCGGGATGTCATGTCCATCCTAGAGGAAATAATTATAAAGGGCGTGCATGACGTGTCTTCCCTGCTCCTTTCGTTTCAGGGCAGCGCGGCGCAGGGACTTATTTCCGAAGCGCTGATGTCTTCTCCGGGTATTTCCGACAGTGATACAGCGAGTAAGATGATAATGAGCTGTATAAAAAAGTTAAAGCTCGCCAAGCTCGATGAAAGATTGAAATCGCTAAGGCTCAGCATCAGCGATGCCGTAAAAAACAAGGACGCCGAGCTTGAAAAGCGGCTTTTGACCGAATACACGGACTTAAGGAAGCAAAAATAACCGGAAGAGGGGAGACCCCATGCGAAATAAAAGAAAGGGCAGTTTCCATATGAAAATAGTCGATGAGGAGAGGGTACCGGACCCTATTGCCGATACACTGGATGGCGAGAAGCTTGACGAGGACGGCGTATTCGCCGAGGAGCCGGAGGATGACGAGTTTGCCGGGGAGGAGATTCAGGAAAGCGCTGTAAAGTACGGTTTCAACCTTAATGACGCCAAAGAGAACGCCAACGAATACGATCTGATCAGATTTTATCTCCACGAAATAGCGGACCATTCACTGCTCACCAGAGAGCAGGAAATAAGGATAGCGAAAGAGATCGAAACGGGTAAGAGGATCGTCGCCAAAGCCATACTCGGCTCTTCCCTGATGTTAAAAGAGATAATAAGGCTCGGCGACGAGATCCAGAAAGGAAGCCTGAACGTGAGGGATATCACGAATGCCCTCGACGATGCCGATAACGCCGTCGAGGAAGAGGTGCAGCTCGGCATAAGGAATTCATTGATCGCTATAAACAAGCTCTACGAGGACAATGAGCAGGTGAAAAAGGAACTAGGCACGGCATCGCTCAGGAAAAAGAAGTCCCTGTTGGATAGAATGAAAAAGAACAACGGCAGGATGCTCGTTTACCTGGAAGACATTAATCTAAACGCCACACAGATGGAACGGATACTCTCCGTCGCCCGGAGCTATATAGACAGGCTGGAAAAACTGAGGCGCGAACTCGCGATCCTCAACAATAAGAAAAAGTCCACGTTGTCGAAGGCCAAGAAAGCGTTGAAAGGGACTATGGAGGGGCTTTTCGTCGATTCCGATACTGATGCCGGACTGCTCAAGAGGTCCCTCAAGAGGATAGAATTCGGGGAGCAGATGACACACAGGGCGAGGAGGAAGCTCATAGAGTCCAACCTCCGCCTCGTGGTGAGCATAGCCAGGCGCTATATCAACAGGGGCCTTCCGTTCCTCGACCTCATTCAGGAGGGCAATATGGGGCTCATGAGGGCGGTCGAGAAATTCGAATACAACAGGGGTTATAAATTCTCCACTTATGCGACGTGGTGGATAAGGCAGGCGATAACGAGAGCCCTTGCCGACCAGTCGAGGATCATCAGGATACCCGTCCACATGACGGAGACGATCAACAGGATTGTCAGGACATCGAGGCTTCTCGTGCAGGAGCTCGGGCGCGAGCCGCTGCCCGAAGAGATAGCCGATAAGGTGGGCATGCAGTCCGACAAGGTCGCCCGCGTGCTCAAGATCTCCAAGGACCCGATCTCACTCGAGACCCCCATCGGGGACGAGGAGGACAGCAAGCTCGTCGACCTCATAGAGGACTCGAATACCACCTCTCCGGTGAAAGTGCTCGAAATGAGCGAGCTGAAGGAGATAATAAGCAGCGCGCTTTCCTCGGTACTGAATACGAGGGAGGAAAGCATCGTGAGGCTCAGGTTCGGGATAGACGACGAAAAAGAGCACACGCTCGAAGAGGTGGGGCACGAATTCAAAGTGACCCGCGAGCGGATAAGGCAGATCGAAGTCAAGGCGATAAAGAAGCTGAAAAGGGCAGGGCGGGTATATCCGATTAAAAGCTATCTGGAAAAGGCGTAGCGGAAGAGAGTTCTCTCATCCGGGACTGAGCGAACCAACCGGATTCCGCATTATAACTTTCTCATCAATTCCCTGGCTTCCTCGAAGTACTGAAGGGCCGACTCCGTGGTCCTGAGTCTCAGCAGGCGCTGTATCTCCGAAACCGTAGCGCCTTCTTCTATAGCGAGCATTGCGGCGGTATGCCTGAGACTCGTGGGCGTAATACCCTTTTTCTTGATCCCCGAGGCCTCGAAATAGTGGTTTATCCGCGCCCTCAATCCGCGCGTCGATATTCTGTCCTTTACCGCCCTGTTGCCCACCCCCCAGAATAGCGGCTCGTCGGGAGCCGATTCCCCTCGTTCTTCGATATACCTCACGAGCGATCCTTCGAGAGCGGGAGTGAGCGTCACATACTCGTCCTTCCTGTCCTTACTTTTCCCCTGTACGTAAATTACTTTATTACCCCCCCTCGTTTTCAAATCCCCGAGGTTAAGCCTTACGATCTCTATCTCGCTCAGACCCGCTCTCACCATCAGATTGAGTATCGCTTCGTCCCTCCGCCCGAGGGGAGTCGACGTGTCGACCGCACCTATGAGCCTAGCGACGTCTCCACGGGAAATTGGGTCGGTCAGGTGTCTTTTCGGGCGGGGGGCGCCCTTCACCTTCCTGGCCGGGTTTTCCC
>Ga0187893_10003801_pt1 | contig 29814 bp, 21 predicted proteins | sample MA1701074metaG_FD_139574 | JGI IMG/M metagenome (GOLD analysis project Ga0187893, IMG submission 139574) | White microbial mat communities from a basaltic lava cave in the Kipuka Kanohina Cave System on the Island of Hawaii, USA - MA170107-4 metaG ...
CCCGCGTAGCGGGTGCCTTCGCGGTGCCCGCCTCCTCCGACCGTTTGCTCCTGCGCACTGCTCGGAGCAAACCCTCCAGGCGGGCCTCGCAGCCGCCCGCTGGCGCGGGCTGCCGCGACCGAACAGGGAGCGGCGAGGGCTGCTCCGGCGGTCCGCGGCTCCGCATTGCTCGGAGCAAACCCTCGGCGCTCGCAACGCGGTTGGTGGCTCATTTTGCAACGCACTCTTACCGCCGCCGCACGGTGATCCTGCGGCGGACTGGGTCGATCGCCGCGATCGAAGCCTGGACGAGGGCGCCCGGACGGATCGCGTCGGGCAGCTCTACGCCGGCCTCGCGCGGGAGGACCGCGGCGAGGCCATCCTCGAGGGCGAGGACGGCCCCATCTTCCTCGATGCGCGAGACGAGGCACGTGACGGCGTCGCCGACCTTGTAGCCGGCGGCCAGCGGCTCCCACGCGTCCGCCTCGAGCGTGACGAGGTCGAGGCCGACGCGGCCGCGGGCGGCATCGACGGTGGCGACCTCCACCTCGACGCGCTGGCCGACCTCGAGCGTCTTCGCGCCTCGGGCCGAGCGGAAGTGCTTCTGGAGCTTGCTCGAGTGGATCAGTCCATCGAGGGCCCCGAGGCTGACGAAGGCGCCGTGCTCTGTGTTCCGCACGACCAGGCCGCTGAGCCGCACTCCGGGCTGGAGCTTCTCGAGCGCGCGCTTCCGCTCTACCTCGCCCTCACGCTCCAGGAGCGTGCGGCGGCTCAGGACGACGTTGCGCTGCGCTCGCTCGACCTCGAGGACCTCGCAGCGGAGCTTCCGGCCGACGTAGCCGTCGATGTTCTCGACGCGGCCGCGTTCGATCTGGGAGATCGGCAGGAACGCGCGGACGCCCTTCAGGTCGATGACGAGGCCGCCTTTCGTCGCCTCGACGGCGGGCCCCTCGACGACCGCCCCTGGCCGCAGCTCGTCCCAGGAGACCTCGGTCCGGACGACCTTCACCGAAAGGACGTAGACATCTTTCTCACGGTCGTGGCGGACGAACTCCGCCTTCATCGAAGAGCCGACAGCGGGCATCGGTTCGTCGCCCAGCTCGGCGCGGTCGATCACCCCGAGGGTCTTTCGATCCAGCTCCAGGAGGATCTCGCCCGGGCCGACCTCGATCACCGTGCCGGTGACGCGCGCGCCCGTCTCGAGGCCTTCGAGGGCCCCTGACTTGATTTCGGGCGCGAAGGCCCCGGACATGAGCCGCTCCAGCTCTTGGTCGCTCAGATGGGTCTGGTCGTTCGCGCCGGTCTGGAACTCGTCCGGAAAGCGGCGGCTCTCGGGGCTCATGATCCCGCCGTCGAGGGGCTAGTCGCCCCCCGAGAGGTCCGGGCGGCGGATCCAGATGTTCCTGAACCGCATCGCCTGCTTGTCGCCGTGATCCTGGAGGAGGAGCGGCGCCGCGGCGTCATGCGGCGCGTACTTGGCGAGATTGCGCCAGACGACCGAGCCGTAGACCTCCGCGTTGTGCTGGACGAGGATCCCGTTGATGATCGCGGTGACGCGGGCCGGCTCGACAAGCTTTCCGTCGGCGAAGCGCGGGGCGCGGAAGATGACGTCGTACGTCTGCCATTCGCCCGGCTTGCGGCTGGCGTTCGCCATCGCGGGGTGCTGGCCGTAGACGGAGCCGACGTAGCCATCGGCGTAGGTCTCGTTGTCGTAGTTGTCGAGGACCTGAACCTCGTAGCGCTCCATGAGGATGATGCCGCTGTTGCCTCGGCCCTGGGAGTTCTTCTGCGGCGGGGAGGGGGACATCCACTCGAGGTGGAGCTGGCAGTCGCCGAACTTATCGACGGTCTTGATGCTGCCGGTGTCGTTGACCACCATGGCGCCGTTCTCGACCTTCCACTCGGCGGGACCGCCGCCCCTCTCCTTCTGCCACTTCGAAAGGTCCTTCCCGTCGAAGAGGACGATCGCGTCGGACGGTGCGTCCAGCGACGTCGCGCCGGGCGTCACGGTCGCCGGCTTGGGGCGGTTGTCGTCGTGGACGAGCCACTTCGACTTGTACTGTTGAGGGAGGCCTTTGTGCCAGTCGGGCCTTTCCTTCGCCTCGGCGGGGCGGAAGGCGACGTAGCCGACTGCGGAGATGAGGAAAGCGGCCGCGATGGCCGCGAGCGAGAGATATCGTGCTCTTACGGGCATGGATTCGACTCCTTGGGTGGTTCAATGGTCCGGAAATGAAGGTAGCAGGATACCCGATGCGACCCGACCCTCCCAGAGGCTGCCCCTGGGGATGAGATCACGGCCGAAAGGGGCGTAGTCCATCATCGAAGTTCCGCACCTTCATCCACGTGATGGTTGCAACTTGGGGCGGGATTGCCTATCTTGCCTGTCCTCAACTCGGTCGTTCTACTCGTTCGGAAGGATCCGAGCCTATCGGTTCTCGCCGATAGGCTCATCCGCGGGCTGAATACTCGTCCACGATTCGTCAACAGCGTAAAGTGAGATATGGAGAGGAGTCGCCATGGCTGAACCCACCAACCACGTCACGGTGATCGGGCCCGACACCCACGTGAAGGGAGAGATGAGTTTCGACCACACCGCCCGGATCCTGGGCAGCTTCGAGGGGACGATCGCCTCCAAGGGAGAGCTTCAGATCGCCGAGGGGGCGAAGTGCAAAGCCGCCGTCGAAGCCGGGAAGGTCCTGATCGATGGGGCGGTCGAGGGCAACCTCACAGGCCGCGAGCGGGTCGAACTGACCGCCAAAGCCCGCGTGAAGGGGGACCTGATCACCGCGCGGCTCGTGGTGGCCGAAGGGGCGGCGTTCGTCGGCCACTGCAACGTCGGCCCGGAAGCGACGAAGGGTATGAAAGCCCCGGAGAGCGCCGCGCCGCAGGCGTCTCAGGAGCCGCAGCCTCGCCCTTCGCAGACTCAGCAGAAGGCTGAAGCCGCCTCGCGGAGGTAGGCGCGCGCGGCCTGAAGCTCCGGCGCGCGGCCTTTCGGCACAGTTCGGCACAGTTCGGCACAGTTCGGCACGGCTCGGCGCTCCCGCGTACGCTCCCCAGGCGATCGCATGGCGAAGACCTCCCGTTCTCACACGGTCCAGTGTTATCACTGCCGGAAGCGCTTCGAAGTGGGGGTGCGCGCGATGACGATCCCGTGCCCCGGCTGCCACCGCAACGTCACGTTGGACGACGTCGTCGTGAAGAGCCTGAAATCCGTCATCCGGCTCCAGACCTGCGGGCGGGTGGTCGTCGAGCGGCGCGGGCGCGTCAAGGCGGAGCTTGTCGAGGCCCACCAGGGCGTCGATGTCTACGGGGTCTTGGAAGCGAACGTGCTGAGCGGCGGCCCGGTGCGCATCGGTCCGAAGGCGGAGTGGAAGGGAGACTGCCGCGCGCCATCCCTCGAGGTCGAGCTGGGCGGCAAGATCAACGGCGGCTACTTCGTCATCCCGGACCATTCCGCGGGCGTCGGCGACCTGCTCCGAGCGCGGTGAACGGGGGCGCGGGAAGCAGGCATCGCTTCGGAGTTCACGGCTTGCTTCGGGCCGCCGCCGCGTACACCTCCGTCTCGGGATATTCGGCCGCCCATGCGTACCAGCGGCAGGCGATGCCGTTCAGCCAGCGCAGCTCCTTCCCCTTGAGGGGGCCATCGACGCCGCGGCCGGCCATCGTCCAGCGCGTGCCGGTCTCCTTGTCCTTGAACGGCGCCGTCTCGGGGGAGATCTCGTCGGCGTACAGCGTGAGCGTTCTGTCTTCGAGCTTGGCGCCGTAGGCCGTCGTCGAGCGCGTGGGGCCGTACCAGAAGACGGCGAGCGGCTCGCCGGCGACCGTGTCGCGGAAACAGGCCCGCTCGACCGCGGGGTCGATCGGGTACGCCTTGGTCTTCCCGCCGACTTCCACGCCGAGGACGAGGGACTCCGGCTTTAGCCTAGCGTCCACCTTGCCCATCGACTCTCGAGCCTCGCGGCTCATCTCGGCCGGGAGCGCCGTCACCGTGTACTTCTGCCCGTCGAAGAGGTCGTAGGCTGTCGACTCCGGATGCAGCATGAGCCAGTACTCCCACGTCGTGGTCAGGCTGGGCACGCGCTCGAGGCGCTGTCCTTTCTTCGGGCCCTCGAACGCAATGCCGGTGAGCGCCGACCAGAGCGTGCCATCGGGCCCCTCGGCGACCATGACGCCGCCGCGCCAGCCGTGGAACTTGTACCCGTAGTCCTTCTTGAAGGCCGCGACGTAGCCCCCGTCGGGATCGTAGAAGAAAAGCCCGTAGGTGTCGTTTATGACGCGCGGTCCCGAGAGAAAGTGGCGAACGGGGATCGCGCCCCCGTTGTGCGCGCCGCGGACCCAAGCGAGGACGGGGTCCTTTCCCTCGATGAACCCCTTGCGGTTCTGCGTAGAGCAGTACGAGCACGGAGGCTCCGTGAGGGGCTTGAAGAGGCCGGGCTTCTTGATGAAATCGCGGGCGGGCTCGGCCGCGGCGGCGCCTCCAGCGAGGAAGAAGACCGCAGAGGCGGAAAGGAGAACCGCAGAAATCGGAAATAGGTTCGTGGCGTTGTGTCTGGTCATGCGTTTCGTCATGGGAGGCCTCCTGCGCCGCCCGCCGCCATCCGTGGAGGTGGGCCGCGCCCTCTGTTTCGGGGATTTGGACCGGGACATTATGGGTAAGCGGCGCTAGTAGCTCAAGCGCGGGGCGGAGGAAGCTTCCAATAGCCGGGGTCGGCCACCGAATACCTCCGTCCGCCGGGCCAGCTCAGGCCAGCTCAGGAACCCTGATGCCGCGCAAGGGGTGGATTAGAGTCCGAGCCATCATCGTGACGGATGCCGAATGGCCTCTTTTCCCCGCAATGGAAGTCACCGTTCCGTGAGACCGTTATTCCAGTGGCTCCGGAATCTCTCGCCCCTCGCGGTTCTCGCACATCCTTCTGGGTTCCGAGAAGCGCTTGATCGATGGCGTTCCCAAGGAAGGGGACATTGTCGAGCCGGCTCAATGACGCCCCGAGTGGGAAGGCCCGTGCGGCGGATTGATGACGGCCGCACCGCGAGCGATCGCCCATGCTCCTTGCCACCAAGCCGAGTGTACGCAGTTACCTCTTGTGCGCTCAGGGCTGCGTGGGCCTTTACTTTCCCGCGTACGCGTCGCAGAGTATCGCCATGGAACTGAACGCATTCCTCGCCACCGCCCAGGGGCCGTACCAGCGCACGATGATGGAAGAGATCCTCAAGGAGGCTGGGATCGCCTTCGAGATCCGGAGCCGCGCAGCGATGCAGCACCTTTTGCTGAACGCACCCAATCCCGGCGTCTGGTCGGCTGAGGAGTTCTGGGTCTCCGCCGAGCGTCTCCAGGAGGCAAAGGACACGCTTTGCGCTCATGGGATCGTCTGCGAGGTTTCGGAGCGGCTCCTGCACCGGTCGATCGATGAGATCGTCCGGCCGCTCCTCGGGGTCAAGGGCTGCGACCTCGACCGTCTCGTCCGCTTCGTCCGGATCAACAACAAGGAGACGGTGCGCGCCCTCTTCGAAGCGACGCTGAAGGAGAAGGGAGGCCCGGAGCTTCTCGAAGACCTCTTCTTCAAGCTTGCGGCGGAACCCGAAGGGTCTCGCGACCTCCGGATCCTCGCGAGGGCGTTGAAAGACGAAGTGCGGGATGGTTTCTGGGAGCGCTTCCTTCCCGTCGCCCTCGGCTCGGCCAAGGAGACCCAGATCGCGCTCCTCGCCGTGCTTCAGGAGCTGCCCGAGAGTCGCCAGCGGATCGACGCCCTCGTCGATGCCCTGCGCGACCCCGACGGCGAGATCCGTGAGGCCGCGAGCGAGGCGCTCTTCGCCCTCCACCAGCAAGACTTCGGCTACGAACCGGAGAACCCCGAGGACGAGAGAGAAGAAGCGATCGAGAAGTTCCTCAGGGCGCTCTCTCCGAGGTTCTCATAAGAACCTCTGTGGTGAATCGTCCGTCCGTCATTCGGGTCGCGGCTACGCTCGTGCCGCAGCGATCACCCTGAGCAGCCAGCAGTACTCGCTCGCGATGCCCTCGACGAGCGTGTCTTCGCGCGCCAGGAGCGGCCAGGTGTAGGTCTCGATCACGAGCTGGCGGCAGAGTCGCTTGCGGACCACGTGCCGGACCGCCCTCGATGTTTCCCCATGCGTCGTCGAGAGCCGGCGCCAGCGGGCCGCGTGGATCGGGACGTGGAAGTGGGAGCGGATCTCGGCGATCTCCTCGCCTCGGGCAGCGAGGCTCCTCGCGTCCCGAGGGAGGCGGCCGAGGTCAGCCCACCGAGCGACCTCGCGTCCATCCCGATCGGCAGCCCGCACCTGATGGAAGTAGCGAGGCTCGTCGAGCGCGCGCAGCTCGCCGTACCCTCTCGGGTCCCGCGCCGGGGAGGGAAGGGAGAGCGCGCTCGTCACGTGGACCTTCCCGATGGCGATTCCAGCCCGCGCTAGGGCATCCAGCTCCTCCCACGGCTCGCGGAAGACGACCGAGAAGTGGCACGTGTCGGCGTTCACCGTGAAATGCCGCCGGAGCAGCGTTTCGATGCGGGGTCCGGTCCAGCGGCGCTTCCAGCTCGCCCGAGCGGCGGGAACGATATAGCCCTCAAAGAACGCGACCATGTCCGCGGCCGTCTCGAAGCTCGTGTCGGGCTCCGGCTCGACGGCAAGGACGATGCGCTTCCCCGATCGCTCCTCGATGGCCACGAGAGTCGACAGAGCCTCGACATAACCCTCCGCGATCCTCCGGAGCATCGCCGGCCCATGCCCCCAGGCTCGGTAGCCTCCGCCGAGGGTGCTGATCGACCCCTCGACGCCCGCATCGAGGACATCCGCGAAGATCTCGGCGATCGCCTGCGTCCAGCGGGCCCGCGCGGCGTGGTTCCACGGCGGGCGGTAGACTGCTTCCTTCACCCGCCGCATGTGGAACGGCGTGAGCGGGTACGCGTTGATGGAGAAGAGCTGGAGGTCGGCGGCCCGAAGGAAGGCCTTGAAGTCCCGGCGCGCGCCGCGGGCCATCAGGTCCCGCGCGGCGGCGATTCCCAGCCGCAGCTCGAGCCCCGCCCGCCGAGAACCGAACACGCGGTCCCTCACGGGCAGCGTGTACTCGCGCAGGTAGCGGTAGATCTCGGAAAGCCGCTCGCCCGGGTGGACGTTCGTGCTGTAGCCGAGGAGGAGTCCCCGAGGCGGCGCGGCGGGAGCCATCGCTTCTCGTAACCGTTCAGCGGCGATAAGCTGCCGCACGAGAGCCTCCTTCGCGGCCGATGCGGCCACCGCGGTCAGCTTCATCGCCGCGTTCTTGGCGAGCGGATAAGCCGCCCGCGGCCCGCCATGAAACGAGAGAGCGCACGTCCCGGGCGAGCTTCATCCGCGAGGGGACGCGCCGCGGCTGGTGAACGGTTCTCACTTTTTTGCCGGCGGTTCTTTCTTCCCCCCGGAAGATTCCTCCGGCGGAGGCGGCCCCGATGACGGCGCCGGCCGCGCGCTCTCGCCATCCTTCTCCCATACCGTGTTGATCTGCGCCGGGAACGGGTTGTTCCACTCCCGGATGTCCAGCTTGCCGTCGAGGTTGTTGATGCGAACGATCCCGCGCCCGAGCTTGGAGAACCGCAGGTCTCCCGTCACCGACTGGACAATGGCGTCGTCCTCGCGGTCCGTTATGTCGATGGAGCCGGTGATCTCCTGAAGGTGGATGCTGCCGCGGCGGTCGACGATCTTGACCGCTCCTGCGCCATCCAGATAGTGGATGTCTCCGTCCAGGTCGTCGATTTCCACGGGCCCGGAAATGCGCTGCAAGTCGATGTCGCCCGCGCCATCCGAAATCTTGATGCCGCATTCCAGACTCTCCACGAAGAGGTCTTCGGGCCCGTCGAGGATCTCGAGCCGGATGTCCGGCGGCACGAGCAACTGAGATTCGAAGCGGGTGGAGCTGATCGATGGGATCCCGCGGATGCTCAACCGCAGCGCCGGGTGCGGGCCGACGGGGACGGATTCGTCGACGACGCTCACTTCCTGGGCGGCGCGGTCCGCCTCCTCGGGCGATTGCGCGGTCGTATAGATCGTTCCCTGGACGACGATATCCCGCGAGCCCTCGACGCCGCGGATGACCGTCCGCCCGCGGAGGGTGCTGAACACGACGCGCTGGCCTGGCTGCGTCGAAAAGGCGCGTCCCGGATAGCGCAACGCGTAGTTCTCGGCGCACGAGACGAGGGACGACCAGAGGAGGCAAATCCACCAAACTCTTCTCACGGAGGACTCCTGGGACTTCACTGCTTCCAGAGCGGCGCGGATTCTACTTCCGCGGGTGGGCGGTTACAATCCCGCCGCCTTCTGTCTTCTCCTCCGTCTCGTTCTCTGTCTCGCTCGATTCGCGTTCCTTGAAGGAAAACGATCATGGCCCAGGCGCCGGGACTGGTCCTTGGAATCGATGTCGGTACGCTGAGCGCCCGCGCGGGGCTCTTCGACCTGCGCGGGGGGATGGCCGGCCACGGGGTCGGCCAGTTGAAGCTCACCCGCCCTCAGCCCGACTTCGTCGAAGAATCCACCGAGGATATCTGGCAGGCTTGCGGATCCGCCGTACGGATGGCCCTGGAGGACGCCGGCTGCCGCCCGGAGGACGTCGCGGGGATCGGTTTCGATGCCACCAGCTCGCTTGCGGCCGTCGATGCCGCCGGCCGGCCGGTCTCCCTCTCTCCGACGGGAGACGACCGCTGGAACGTCATCGTCTGGATGGACCATCGGGCCGAGGAGCAGGCGCGGAGGCTCAATGCGATCCCGCACGAGGTCCTACGCTACGTCGGGGGCGGCCTCTCGCCCGAGATGGAGCTGCCGAAGCTCCTCTGGGTGAAGGAGAACCTCCCGGCGATCTGGCGGCGCGCGGGGCGCTTCCTCGACCTCGCGGACTATCTCACTTTCCGGGCGACCGGATCGGAGGTCCGCTCTCTCTGCACGACGGTCTGCAAGTGGACCTACCTCGGCCACGAGAGCCGATGGGCGCGGGATTTCTTCGAGGCTGCCGGACTTGCCGACCTCTTCCTCGGCGGTCCGGGAGGCGGGCCCCGAATCGGGAGCGACGTGCGGCCGATGGGCGAGCGGATCGGGGGCCTCGCGGCCGATGCGGCCCGCGACCTCGGCCTCGCACCCGGAACCCCCGTTGGAGTGGGGATCATCGACGCCCACGCGGGCGGCCTCGGAGTCCTCGGCTCCCGCCCGGACATCTTCGATGGCGATCGCGGCCCCGGAGAGATTGAGAGGGTCCTCGCACTCATCGGTGGGACATCCTCCTGCCAAATGGCCGTCTCGCGGGAGCCGCGGTTCATTTCGGGAGTCTGGGGGCCCTATTTCTCGGCCATGGTCCCCGGTCTCTGGCTCACGGAGGGAGGTCAGAGCGCGACAGGTTCCCTCATCGACCACGTCATCGCCGACGCCGCGGCCAGCGAGGAGGTCCGCAAGCGGGCGCGCGAGGGCGGAACGACGGTCTACCAAACGCTGAACGACGAGATCGACAAGCTCCGCGCCGCAGAACCGGGCCTCGAGCCGACCGAAGAGCTCCACATCCTCCCTTACTTCCTCGGCAACCGCAGCCCGCGCGCCGACCCCTCCCTGCGCGGCGTCGTGAGCGGGCTCGGCCTCGATGGCTCGCCCGCCGCTCTCGCGCGGCGCTATCTGGCAACCGTCCAGGCCGTCGCGTACGGCACGCGGCACATCATCGAGGCGCTCAACGCGGCCGGTTACCGGATCGACACGCTCCTGGCCTGCGGAGGAGGCACGCACAACCCGATCTGGCTGCGCGAGCATGCGGATGTTACCGGATGCCGGATCGTCCTCCCGCGCGAGAGCGAGGCGGTCCTCCTCGGCTCCGCGATCCTCGGAGCGGTCGCGGCAGGGGTCCAGCCGGGCGTCCTCGCGGCCGCGCAGGCGATGGGAGGTTCCGAGAAGACGATCGATCCCGATCCCGCGCGCCTCGCCTTCCACGAGCGGAAATACAAGGTTTTCCTCCGAATGCACGCTCAATATCTCGAGCTGCGAGAGTTGATGGTGCCCGGCGGCTGAATGTCCCGCGCCCCCGAGACGGTCGCCGGAAATAATCCAGTCGCCCCCGCAGTCTAGCCGATTCTCATGGTCATAGGCTCGCGACTCCCTTCCGGTCGCCTCCGTTGGAAGCGGAAGGTGGGGAAACGGGTGGGATCGGGTCTGGGAGGGCGGCGGAGGCAGCCTACCGTGGGTCGAGACGATCAATTGCAATGACACGCGAGGCGTACCTTCAGAACTACCGCATCCGGTTCCTGGTGACAGGCGGTGCGGGCTTCATCGGCAGCCACCTCTGCGAGACGCTCCTCGATAACGAACACTTCGTCGTCGCGTTCGACAATTTGCAGACCGGAAGCCGCGAGAACATCCGTCACCTGCTCGGCCACCCGAACTTCCTGTTTGTCGAGGAGAGCATCCTCAACGAGCGGGTGCTGGCCAAGTACGTCGGGATGTGCGACATCGCGATCCATCTCGCGGCGGCGGTGGGGGTCAAGTACATCCTCGACAACCCGCTCGAGAGCCTGGCGGTCAACATCGGGGGCACCGAGTCGCTCCTCAAGCTCGCCTCGGAGTTCCGCAAGCGGGTCTTCATCGCGAGCACGTCGGAAGTCTACGGTAAACAGTCGGGGGAGGTCCTGAGAGAGACCGACGACCTTCGCTTCGGCTCAACGACCATCTTCCGCTGGTCCTACGCCTGCTCGAAGGCCCTCGACGAATTCATGGCTCTCGCCCACGCGCGCTCCGCGGGACTGCCGGTCGTCGTCGGACGGCTCTTCAACACGGTCGGGCCGCGCCAGGTGGGCAAGTACGGCATGGTGATTCCGCGCTTCGTCGAGCAAGCCCTCGCCGGCCGGCCCATCACGATCCACGGTGATGGCACGCAGTCCCGGACCTTCACGCACGTGAGGGACTCGGTCGAGGTGATCTACCGCCTCGTCATGAGCCCGGCGGCGTGGGGAGAGGTCTTCAACATCGGAGGCGTCGACACGGTCAGCATCAACGAGCTGGCCCGCCGCGTGCTCTCGAAGACCGGCTCGCCCTCGCCGCTCCAGTACATCCCGTACGGCCAGGTCTATGGGGCCGACTTCGAGGACATCGAACGGCGTGTCCCTTGCCTGAGGAAGCTCCGCGGCACCATCGGCACGGTCCCCGGCCGCGGGCTCGACCAGATCCTCGACGACGTGATCGAGGAGAAGCGCCGCTCCGTCGAGGCCGCAAGGGCCGAGGATGTCCCCGTCGGCGTGCCGGCGGAGGATCTCGAGCTGGCGATCGACTGAGCTGCCGGGAAGCCGCCTCGTACCCCAAACCGCATCCGCCTCCGCCGGTCCGCCCGGGGATCCGGAGCTGCATCGTCATCCGAATCCGCATCCGCATCGGCATCCGGTTCCGGAGCCGCTTCCGGTTTCACTTCCCACGCCCCTGCTTGTTGGCTGCTCCGTCGCGGGCTATCATCTGCCTCGCAACAGGAACCACACAACGGGAACCAATAAACGATGCCCACTACCTGGAAAGAAGCCCTTCAGGGGCGCATGCCCGAACCGCTGTCCCACGAGATCGACATCTTCGAAGGGCAGATCGAGCTTCGCCGCAAGGGGAAGATCGATGAGCGCGTCTTCGCGGAGACCCGACTGCGCCGCGGCGCTTACGGCCAGCGCTACGACAACGGGCAAAGGTACGACGGCATCCGCTCGCAGGAATTGAAGTATCCCTCCGGCTCCCTCACCAAAGGGCCCGAGACCCTCTGGGACGCCCCCGGCATGCAGCGGATCAAGATTCCGTACGGCGGGCTCTCGCCCGAGCAGATGGAGACGCTCGCCGACCTCGCGGAGGAATACTCGGACGGGATCCTCCACGTCACGACCCGCCAGGATTTCCAGCTCCACTTCGTCCACATCGACGACACGCCCGACCTGATGCGCCGCCTCGCCGCGTCCGGCATCACCACGCGCGAGGCCTGCGGCAACTCCGTCCGCAACGTGACCTGCTGCCCGATTGCCGGGGTCTGCCGCGACGAGGCCTTCGATGTCTCGCCGTACGCGAAGGCGATGGCCTACTTCCTCCTCGGGCACCCGGACGCGCAGGATTTCGGCCGGAAGTTCAAGCCGGCTTTCTCCGGGTGCCATCAACACGCCTGCGGCCTGACGAACATGCACGACATCGGGCTCATCGCGCGCATCCGCGCCGTCGATGGCACCGCTAAGCGCGGCTTCTCCTTCTATGTCGGCGGCGGCCTCGGCAGCGTTCCGCACGAGGCCAAGCTTCTCGACGAGTTTATGGCGGAGGAGGAGATCCTGCCGACCGCGCAGGCGATCGCGCGCGTCTTCGCGCGGCTCGGCGAGAAGAAGAACCGGGCCCGCGCCCGGATCAAGTTCCTCGTGGCGAAGCTCGGCATCGACGAATTCCGCCGGCTCGTCGCGGAGGAGCGAAAGGTCCTCCCGCACGATCCGCGCTGGACTTCGTACTTGAAGGACATCCACCGGCCGAGCGAGCCGCCCGCTCGTGCCGAGGCCCCACTCGATGGAGCGCCGCGGCGCGGTACCTTCGACGGCGGGGCATCCGGCGTTGGGGGGTTCGATTCGTGGTCCGCGACAAACGTCTACCGCCAGAGACAGCCGGGCTACTGCGTCGCCACGGTCACGCTGCCCCTCGGGGACTTGACGAGCACTCAGATGCGGAGCCTCGCCGACCTCGCCCGCAAGCATTGCAGGGCCGGCGTCGCCCCGGCCCCCTCCTCTGAAGGGAAGGGGGAAGGGGTCCGCACGACCGTGGAGCAGAACTTCGTCCTGCGCTGGGTGAGCGAGGCGGACCTTCCCGCCCTTTACGAGGGGCTCAAGGCGGTGGGCCTCGGCGCGCCGGGCGCGGGGACGATCGTCGACATCACCGCCTGCCCCGGGACCGACACCTGCAAGCTCGGCATCGCCAGCTCGCGTGGGCTCGCGGCGGAGCTGCGCTCGCGACTCGAGAAGAAGAGCGCGACCCTCGACGAGGCCATCAAGAGCCTACGGATCAAGATCAGCGGCTGCTTCAACTCCTGCGGGCAGCATCACGTCGGCGACCTCGGCTTTTACGGCAACAGCCGCACGAGCGACGGCTACAACGTGCCGCACTTCCAGGTGGTCCTCGGCGGAAAGTGGACCGAGAACGGCGGCGCGTACGGCCTCGCGATGGGTTCCGTGCCGTCGAAGAGCATCCCGGACGTGATCGATGCCCTCACGGGGCGCTTCGTCAAGGAGCGCCAGCGCGGCGAGACGTTCCAGGCGTGGATCACCCGCATCGGGAAGAAAGAGGCCCGCGGGATCGTCGAGCCGTACATGAAGATCCCGGCGTTCAAGGATCGGCCGGACTACTACACGGACTGGGGGGACCCGAGGGCCTTCACGATCGGCGACATGGGGACCGGCGAGTGCGCCGGCGAGGTCGTCTCGCTCTACAAGATGGAGATCGCCCAGGCCGAGTCGGAGGCTTTCGAAGCTCAGCTCGCTCTCGAGTCGGGCGACGTGCGGAGCGCCGACGAGCGGGCTTACCGGTCCATGGTCTTCGCGGCGAGGGCCCTCGTGCGGACGCAGTTTCTCGACGTCGGCGACGACCCGAAGCGCATCGTCGAGGAGTTCCGCAAGCGGTTCTTCGACACGCAGCTCTTTTTCGACCGATTCGCGGGCGGAAAGTTCGCCCAGTACCTCTTCCTGAGGCACGATTCGCCGCTGCCGCGGCTCGATGCCGACTCTTGCCGCCGGCTCATCGAGGAAGCGAACCTCTTCATCGATGCCGTCCACGCCTGCGAGGCGCGCCTCACCGCCGGAGGATCGGCCGGCGCGACCGCGGCGGCCGTTGGAACAGGGAAGAGCTGACACTGCGTGGACATCCGCCGCATCAGCGTGAAGTTCTTCCTCGCCGATCCGGCCTCGCTGGACCTCGAGCTGGTCCTCCCCGTCTTTCACCGCTGGATCCAGGAGCACCGAGTCGAAGGCCTCCTCGTCGACGTGGCGGACTACCGGCACGTGATCGACGGGCCGGGGGTGCTCCTCATCGGCAACGACGCCGACTACAGCCTCGATCGGGGAGGCGGCCGGCCGGGTCTCGCCTACGCGAGGAAGAGGGCGTTCGCCGCCGATCTCCCCGCGACGCTGCGCCAGGTCTTCCGCGGGGCTCTCGAAGGCTGCCGGCTCATCGAGTCGGAGCCGGCGCTGCGCCTCCGCTTCCGGACCGACGAAGCCAAGATCACCTTTCTCGACCGGCTGCGAGCTCCGAATCGCCCCGAGACGTTCGAGAGGTTGAAAGGGGACATCGAAGCGGTCTCGAAGAAGCTCTACCCGAGAGGATCCGTGACGCCGTGGGGAGGAGACCCGAGGGAGCCACTCGCGGTGCGGGTGGGTGGTGTGGACGCGGCAGACGCCGCGGGGATGATCGCGCGGCTGGGGTGAGGGAGGGGGAGGCGGATGCGGGGACGGGAAGGGGAACGGGGACGGGAATGGGGACGGATGCGGACACGGATGCCGATGCGAATGCGGATAGGGGATGCGGATGCACCCCCCCCAACCCCACCCTCACTCAGAGCCGCTCAACGCGTAGAACGCGCGGAAGGCCGAGTAGAATACGCCTCCGTGGAGAGACAGAGAATCTCGGCCGTCGTCGTCGTTCGCGACGAGGCTCACCAGGTCCGCGAGTGCCTTCGGGCCCTTCGCTTCACCGATGAGATCGTCGTGGTGGACACGGGCAGCGCCGACGGGACGCCGGAAATCTGCCGCGAGGTGGATGCCCGGGTCTTCTCGTTTCCGCCGGAAGGTCCCCAGGCTAGGGGGTTCGCGGAGCGGCCGCTCATCCACGCCGCAAAGAACTTCGGCTTCGAGCGGGCCGCCGGCCCGTGGATCTTGAACCTCGACGCCGACGAGCGGCCGACCGATGCGCTCTGCGAGGAGATCCTCGCCGCCGTCGAGTGGGCCGATACCGCCGTCGCCGCGTTCTCGCTCCCCTTCACGCACTACTTCTTCGGCCGCTACCTTCGTCACGGAGGCTTCCGCGGCCCCCTCGTCCGCCTCTTCCGCAAGGGGAAGTTACGCTACCCTGAAGACCGCGCGCACTCGACCCCACTCGTCGATGGGAGGATCGAACCCCTCAAGAACCTTGTCGTCCACTTCAACCATCCCCGCATCACCGACTTCGTTCGCAAGATGGACCTCTACACGAGCCAGGACGCCGCCCTCATGGTCCGCCACGGCCGCGGAGGGCTCCGCAACCGCCCGGTGAAGCCGCCGGGGTACTGGAGCCTCGTCCGCGGGCCGCTCGGCGTTTTCTGGAACCGCTACGTCCGCCATTGCGGCTTCCTTGACGGAGCTGCGGGGCTCATCGCCGCCGGCCTGATGGCCTCGTACCAGTTCGTGGAGACCGCGAAGCTGTGGGAGAGGCTCAATCCGGTGCCGAAGGAGTAGAGGATGACCGCCGGATTCGAAGAGAGCCTGTCAATCGGTACGGCCGAGTTCCAGCCGCGTCGCCTCTTCGGCCACCTTCTGCGCCAGTACCGCTGCGTCCTGGCGGTCATCTTCGTCTCCATGGGCATCTACGCTTCCTTCAACGTGGCCCGGATCATGGCGGCCGGGATCGTGGTCGACGCGGCCAAGTACATCCTCGAGCGGAGGGCCGCGGCGCCGGAAGCCGCCGTCGAGAAAGGCAACACACTCCGGCAGTTCGAGACCGCGTGGAACGCGACCATCGGCGGGGAGCCTCCGACGGCGAGGATCGAGGTGCCGGAGCGCTTCTATCGCGCTCTCATCGGCTTCTCGTCCGCCGTCGTGGCGCTCTCCCTCGCGATGGGCGTCTTCTACTACCTCAAGGAGTTCCTCGCGCAGAAGCTGGCGCAGCAGGTCATCGCTTCGGTCCGCCAGTCGATCGTGGACCGCCTGATGGTCCACTCGCTCTCCTTTTTCCACCGACAGCGCGCCGGCGACCTGATCTCGCGCGTCACGAACGACGTCGTCTCCATGAACCTGGCGCTGCGCACGATCTTCGAGACGCTGATCCAGGACCCCATCATGATCGTGGCCTGCCTGGGGGCTCTCTTCATGCTCTCTTGGAAGCTCTCCCTCTTCATCTTGCCTTTCTACCTCCTGCTCTTCCTCCCGATCTTCCGCTCGGGCCGCCGCGTCAAGCGCTACGGCCGGCGGAGCCTCGAGAAGCTGAGCGAGGTCACGGAGGACCTGCAGCAGCTCTTCACCGGGATGCGCACCGTGAAGGCCTTCGGGATGGAGGAGCACGAGCGCCGCGATTTCCGCGAGAAGAACGCCGCCTACACGCACAAGGCGGTCCGGATGGCCCGAGCGAAGGTCACCGGCCGGACGTTCCAGGAGGTCGGATACAACGCCGGCATCGCGGTCCTCTTCCTCTTCCTCGGCTGGCTTCTCTTCACGGGCCGCTCGCAGCTCAGCCCCGGGCAGTTCGTGATGTTCGCCGGGCTGATGACGCAGCTTTACCACCCCATCAAGAGCTTCTCGCGCGCGCTCAACCTCATCCAGGAGTCGCGCGGCGCCTTCGAGCGCATCCAGCAGCTCCTGGCGGCGCGCCCGAGGCGGGTCGATGGGCCCGATGCGGCGGAGTTTCCCGGGCTCAAGCAGTGGGTCGCTTTCGAGGGCGTGAGCTTCGCCTATGAGAAGGGAGATCCTCTCGATCCGATGGCCTCCGCCGCCGCGGCGACCTCGGCCCCCGCCTTCCTCAACGGAACGGCGGTGCTGCGGAAGGTCAGCTTCGATGTCGCCGCGGGCAAGGTCGTGGCGCTCGTCGGGCCGAGCGGGGCCGGGAAGTCGACGCTGGTCGACCTCCTGGCACGGTTCTACGATCCGGTCGAGGGGCGGATCCTCATCGACGGCGTCGATGTCCGCGGCTACCGGCTCGCCTCGTACCTGAAAGCGGTCGCCGTCGTCTCGCAGGACCCGTTCCTATTCAACGCCACCATCGAGGAGAACATCGGCTACGGCCGGGCCGGCGCGGGCCGCGAGGAGATCGAAGCCGCCGCCAAACAGGCGTTCGCCCACGATTTCATCCTCGAGCAGCCGCAGGGCTACGCGACGCGGATCGGCGAGCGCGGCGTCATGCTATCGGGCGGCCAGCGCCAGCGGATCACGATCGCCCGCGCGTTCCTCAAGAACGCTCCGATCCTCATCCTCGACGAGGCGACGAGCGCGCTCGACACCGCGTCCGAGAAGGAAGTGCAAAGGGCCCTCGAGGGGCTCATGGCGTCGCGCACGACGTTCATCATCGCCCACAGGCTCTCCACGATCGCCCACGCGGACCTGATCCTGGTCCTCGACCAGGGGCAGATCGTTGAGAAGGGGACCCACGACGAGCTGATGGCCCGCCAGGGGCGCTACTGGGCCCTGGTCAAGCTCCAGAGCCCGTTGGGGTGAAGGCGCATGGAAGGAACGGAGAACGACGTTAACCGCGGAGGACGCAGAGGAGCGCAGAGGGACCGATTCGCCGGTAGAGATGTCCTCTGCGTCCTCTGCGGTTCCCGTCCTGAGCAAACCACAGCGGCAGACGTGGGCCGCTATCGAAGATCCTCGACTTTCTTTTCCGCCTCGAGCCGGTTCTCCTCGATCTGGATATCCGCGGCCTTCTTCCCGATGCGGACGGCCGTCCGCTGGCGGCGCTCGGGCTCCGGGCGCGTGTCGCGGATGGTGTTCCCGCGGATCGAGATCCCCCGCGTCTCGCCGTCGATCGCGATTCCGGCCGCATCGGCGCCGCGGCCGTTGTTCTCGATGAGGTTCTCCTCGAGGCGGTTGCGGTGGCCGGCCATGCCTTCGGCCTCGTCGCGGAAGTAGACGCCGTGCTTGTCGTTTTCGCGGACGATGTTCTTCCGCACGAGGTTGTCGGAGTCCTTGTGGCCGATCGAGATCCCGAAGCCGCCGTTCTCGAGGAGCTGGTTCTCCTCGAAGAGGCCGTGGCGGACCCGCCAGCAAAGGTAGAGACCATCGCCGCCGTTCTTCCGCGCCACGCAGCCGCGCACGACCGCCCTCTGCGAGCCGCTTCCCGGATGGAGGCCGAGCCCGGCGTTGCCCTCGGAGATGCAGGAGAGCACCTGGACGTCGTTCGACTGCTGGAAGCTGATTCCGTCGCCGTTGTAGCCCCGGACCATGCACTTCTCGATCACCGTCCCGAACGCGCGGTAGAGGAAGATGCCGGCGCCCCGGCAGCCGTTGAGATGGACGTTGCGCTCGCGGTCCCCCTCGATCGAGAGGTTCTCGACGCGCGCCCCCTCGAGGTCGTAGCCGCTCACGACGGGAAAGACGGTGGCCGCCTGGGCCTTGTTCCCGACCATGCAGTCGGCATTCAGGGGACGGCTGATGGAAAACGTACGGCCGGACTTTCCGGTGATCCGGGCCACGGTCGTGTGGAATCCGCCGGACCCCGAGTCCCAGACCGCGACGCCATCGCCCACATCGAAGCCCGCGGGTTCCTTCACCGTGATCTGCTCCTCGCCGAAGTCGCCATCGAGGGCGAGCGGCGAGGCCGCGCACGGCGCTTTCTTCAGCACCGTCTTCTCGCCCTGCCCGCGCACGGTGACGTGCGATCGGAGATGGAGCGAATCGCGCAGGAGGTAGACCCCCTCGCCGATCTCGACCGTGCCGCCGCCGAGCCCCGCGACGTAGTCGACGGCGGCCTGAAGGGCCCGCCCGTCGGCTCCGATGAGGTCGCCCGCCTTCGCCCCCACGCGGATGATCGGGCGATCCTTCATGGCCGAGTGCATGGCGCGCGGAAGCTGCCACTCATCGGGCGCCGGGGCTGCCCCGCTTGACGTCTCGGCGGCTCTAACGACGCCGGCGAGAGCGAGACAAGCACCGGCGACGACAATCAAAGCGCGGAAGGCCGCCCGAGCGGAGTGTAGCGAAGATCTCTGGACCATGGGAAGGGCACCTCACCTTCTTATATCAAGCCAAAGCGCACGGACTCGCGGAATCATAACTCCGAGCCGCTGGCCTATGTACATACCTTCCATCATTCGCCTTCATGACGAAAAACGAAAATGAACCACAGGACACAGAGGATCACAGAGGGCGACGGAGAGGGCGCTGCCTACGTCGAACGCTTCCTCCGTGTACCCCTGTGGTCAGCGTCCGTTATTTCGTCGTCGAGGCGAAATCCTCCAGCGCCTTCCGGATCTGCGCGCGGAAGCGCGGGCGGTCCCAGCGCGCCGCGTGGCGGCGCAGCGTTTGCGGGTCGAATTCTCGCTCGCGCCTCTCGAACTTCTCCAGCGCGGCGACGAGCGGCTCAGGGCCGGGCTCATGGTAATGGATGCCGGTGGGAGACTCGGCGCCGCTTGCGGCATCGATATCGACCACGGTCTCCTTCGCGCCGCCTTGACCGAGCGCCACGACCGGCCGGCCGCACGCCATTGCCTCCAGCGGCGTGATGCCGAAGTCCTCCACTCCTGGCAGGAGGAGCGCGCGGCATCGGCGGTACAGCTCTACGATCTCGGCATCGCTCCGCCAGCCTACGAACTGCGTCTCGTGGCCGGCAAGTGCCCTCAGCTTCCGCGCGTCCTCGCCCGTTCCGGCGATCACGAGCGGCCTTTCGAGGCGCCGGCAGGCCTCGATGGCGTCGGCGATTCGCTTGTAGGGCGCCAGAGCGCTCACGATCAGGTAGTAGCCGCCGTGGGGCATCTTGTCCGGCTCGGGGAGCCGCTCCAGGTCGACAGGCGGGTGGATGACCGCCGCTTCTCGGCCATAGAAGCGGTGGATGCGCTCCGCGACGAAGCGCGAGATCGCGAGATAGCGGTCGGGGTGCGTCGCGCGGTCCCAGGCGCGCAAGCGGTCGAGGAGCCGTTCCATCGGCCCGAGCAGAAGCCCCGGGATACGTTCGCGGTTGAAGTAGAGCGGCGCTTGGTCCCAGATGTAGCGCATCGGCGTGAACGTGTATGCGATGCGGGGAACGCCCTGACCCTCGCCGGCCCCCTTGGCCACGCAGTGGCTCAAAGAGACGACCAGGTCGAAACGCCTCAGGTCGAACTTCCGGATCGCTCGGGGAAAAAGCGGCAGGAGCCAGCGGTAGCGGCGGCGCGCCGCGGGCCAGCGCTCCACCCAGCGGAGCGACGGGGACGTCCGGATCGGCATCGCCTCGATCGCGGTGGAGACCGAGCCGGGGAAATGGAAGAGCGTGAAGATCTGCGCGTGGGGGAGGAGCGCGCAGAAATCTTCGAGGCACCGCTCGCCGCCCCGCATGCCCGTCAGCCAGTCGTGGACGATCGCCACGCGGAGATGGGAGAGGCAAGGAGCACCCCGGCGCTCGTTGTCGGATTCCAAACCTTCCGCTCAGGAATAGAACCGGACGATCTCGCCCGCCACCCGGTCGATATCGCCCGTTGTGAGGTAAGGATGGACCGGCAGACAGAGGACGTCGCGCGCGAGCGCCTCGGAGGCCGGGAAGTCGCCGGCGCGGTGGCCGAGGCCGCTGAAGGCCGGCTGGAAGGGGAGCGGCGTCGGGTAGAAGACGGCGCTCTGGATTCCGCGCTCGAAGAGGTGCGCCTTCAGCTCGTCACGCCGCGCGGCGAGGACAGGGAACTGGTGGTTGTTCGAGAACTCGCCCGGCCCGGGCGCCGGGAAGAGCCGCAGCGCCGGAGCGCGCGAGCGCGAGTCGACTCGCCCGAGGATCCCGCTCTCCTTGAAGGCCGTGCGGTAGCGGTCGGCGTTCCCGGCCCGGGCGAGGTTGGCCCGGTCGATGTCGCGCAGCCGCACGCGGAGGATCGCCGCCTGGATGCCATCGAGGCGTGCGTTGATGCCGATGAGCGTGTGGTGGTAGAGGCGGCTCGCCTCCATGCCGTGAGCCCTGAGCCGGCGGACCCGCTCGGCCCGCTCCGCCTCCCTCGTGACCATGAGCCCCGCGTCGCCGCAGGCGGCCAGATTCTTCGTGGGGTAGAAGGAGAAGCATCCCCAGACGCCGATCGTCCCCGAACGTCCCTCGCGGCCGATGGTGCCCATCGCCTGGCAGGCGTCCTCGACGATCGGGATCGAATGCCCCGAGGCCGCGATGACTTCTTCATAGCGCCCCATCGGAGCCGGCGAGCCGTAGAGATGGACCGGGATGACGGCGCTCGTGCGCGGCGTGATCGCAGCCGCGAGGGCACCGGGGTCCATCTGGAAGCCGTCTCTCTGGATGTCGGCGAAGACCGGCCGCGCGCCCAGCCGCGCGATGCCGGTCGTGGTTGCGATGAAGGTGAAGGCGGGGGCGATGACTTCGTCTCCCGGCTTCACGCCGAGTTCGGTGAGGGCGAGGAGCAGCGCATCGGTGCCCGAGGAGAGGCCGATCGCATGCGGTACCCCGAGATAGGCGGCCACTTCGCGCTCGAAGGCCTCGCACTGGCTCCCGAGACAGTACTCGCCGGAGGCAAGAGTCTCGAGGACGGCCCGGTCGATCTCCCCGCGCAGGTCCTCGTACCCGCGGCGGACGTCGACCATCAGGATCTTGTGGTTCTGCTCGATGTTCGGACCTGGCAAGCTGCGGATTTTATCGCCGCCGGGAAGGAATTCACAGACCCGCCCCTGTCCTCCCGCCGGGGCTCTTTGCAGTCATCGGATGGAGAGACACTACGCTCCCCTTGTTCGCGGTGGCGGTGATGGAGAAGATGGACTGCAGGGCGGAGGTGGACGGGGGTTCGGAGGACTCCTCAATGAACGCGGCTGAGGTCGATGCGCTGCTACGGAAAGCCCGGGAGGGCGACCGCGCCGCCGTCGGGGCGCTGCTCGAGGGGCAGCGCAGCCGGTTGCGGCGGATGGTGGCGTTGAGGCTCGATCGGCGGCTTCGTGGCCGCATCGACGCGACCGACGTGATCCAGGAGGCCTTCCTCGAGGCGTCGCAGCGCTTCGACGATTACTTGAAGCAGCCTGCCATGCCGTTCTATCTGTGGCTCCGCTTCATCACGAACCAGCGCCTCCAGCTTCTCTACCGTGAGCACGTCCAGGCGCAACGGCGCGATGTGCGCCGGGAGGTCTCCCTGACGGCCGGCGGCGCTCCGGAAGCCTCTTCCGAGGCCATTGCCGCTCAGCTTCTCGGGACATTCACCACGCCTTCGCAAGTAGCCATCCGAGCGGAACTGAAGGCCCGCCTTCGGGAGACGCTCGAGTCGATGGATCCCGCCGACCGAGAATCGATCGCCCTCCGCCATTTCGAGCATCTCTCGAACGCCGAGGTGGCGCAAGTCCTCGGGCTCGACGAATCGGCGGCCTCCAAGCGTTTCATCCGCGCCATCAAGCGTCTGAGGGCGCTGCTCTCGGGAATCTCGGGCATGCAGGAGTTGCCATGGAGGTGATCGCGAACGGGGCCGCATCCGGTATGCCGGCGGGAGGCGGACGCGACGAGGTCGAGCGCCTCGCCGAGGAATTCCTCGCGCGCCGGCGGAAGGGCGAACCCGCTGCAATCGAGGAATACATCGCTCGCAGGCCGGATCTTGCCGCCGACATCCGTGAAGTCTTCCCGACGCTCCTCATGGTGGAGGACCTTGGGGGAGAATTCTCGGGAGACGCTGGGGCGAGGCCGGCCTTGGGACCCGATGGCAAGCTGGGAGGCGATGCCGCAGTGTCCAATGGCGCGGTCTCTCTCGGCGCGGCGTCGAATGGCGGGATCGGGCTCCAGCATGTAGGGGAGTACCGAATCCTCCGTGAAGTCGGCCGCGGCGGCATGGGGATCGTCTACGAGGCGGAACAGGAATCCCTCCGCCGTCGCGTGGCCTTGAAGGTCCTGCCGTTTCATTCGCTCCTCGATTCGAAGCACCTCGAGCGCTTCCATGAGGAGTCGCGGGCGGCGGCCCGCCTGAGCCACCCGAATATCGTCCCCGTCTACGGCGTGGGTGAGCACCTCGGCCTCCACTACTACGCCATGCAGTTCATCCCGGGCCAGGGGCTCGATCGAGTCATCGAGGAGGTCAGTCGACTTCGCAAGGAGGGCGATTCGAGGACGGAAACCACCCCGGCTGCCCCGAGGGCTCCGGATTCCTCGAGCATCGTGACCGACGGCGGTACGGCGACCGGCCGGGGAGGGCGCGAGCGTTATTTCCGGAACGCGGCCCGCATCGCGCGCGATGCGGCGCTCGCGCTCGACTACGCGCACCGCGAGGGGATCCTCCACAGGGATGTGAAGCCTTCCAACCTGCTCCTCGACCCGGCTGGGCACGTCTGGCTGGCGGATTTCGGCCTGGCGAAGGCGCAAGGCTCGGAGGACCTGACTCAGAGCGGCGATTTCGTCGGGACCGTCCGTTATTCCGCCCCCGAGCGGTTTCAAGGCTGGTCCGACCCGAGAAGCGACGTCTACAGCCTCGGGCTCACACTCTATGAGATGCTCGCGCTCCGCCCTGCGTTCGCCGGCCGCGACCGAGGGCGCCTCATGCGAAAGGTAGCATCGGAGGATCCACCGCCGCTCCGGCGCCTCGATCGTGCGGTCCCGAGGGATCTTGAGACGATCGTCCTGAAAGCCGCCGCGAAGGATCCCCGCGGGCGCTACGCGAACGCTCGCACGATGGCCGACGATCTCGACCGCTTCCTCGAGGGGAAGCCGGTCGAAGCCCGCCGCTCGACTCCGCTGGGGCGTCTCGGCCGCTGGTGCGCCCGCAACCCTACTGTCGCAGGGCTCGCTGCGGCGGTCGCACTCCTCCTCGCCGTCGTCGCGGCCGTCTCGACGACGGCGGTCGTTCGTCTTGCCAAGGAGCAAGACGTGGGGCTCCAGAAGCTGCGCGACTCCTATCTCCAGCAGGCGAGGGCTCACAGGACGAGCGGCCGGCCCGGCCAGCGCTTCGATGCGCTCGAAGCCCTCCGGTTAGCCGGAGAGATCCGCGCGGGTTCCGACCTCCAGGACGAGGCGATCGCGGCCCTTTCCCTTGCCGATGCCCGGCTGGTGAAGTCGTGGGAAAAGAGCAAGAACGAAAATCCATTCTTCGACGGCGACATGCGCCGCATGGCGCTCGTACTCCCCGGCGGCGAAGTCGTCGTCCGTGCGACGGAAAGCGACCGGGAGCTCTTCCGGCTGCCCGGGGCGGACTTCAAGCCGGGCTATGTCTACGCCCGCTTCAGCGCCGACGGCAAGCACTTGGCCATCCGCTATCACCAGGGCGCGAAGAACGAGTGGGTGGTCTGGGACCTCGACAGGCGAGTGGCGGCAGCTCGGATCTCTCGCGCGGTACAGTCCGACGCCAGTGACTTCACACCCGATGGCGCCCGAGTCCTCCTTGGCAAGCTCGACGGCTCCGCGGCGATCGTCGATCTGGCGAGCGGGAATGAACGAGGGGAGCTGCGGGCGGAAATCCCGATCGCTGCGCTCGCAGTCCATCCGGGCGGCAGACTCGTCGCGGTCGTCGGTTTCCGCGCGCACGATCTCCTTGTCGTGGATATGGAGAGCGGGGCGACGGCCCGCAGGTTTAAGCCTCCGAACGGGAAACCCCGCTTGACCTGCACATCCTGGGATCCTTCCGGACGGCTCCTGGCCGCCGGGTCCGACGACCATGACCGCCGCGTGTATATCTGGGACACCGGGCGAGGGACTCTGCGCTGCGCGCTTGACGGACACCAGGCCGAAGTCGTGCAAGTCGGCTTCAGCGGAGGCGGCGATCTCCTGCTATCGAACGGGTGGGACCCCAAGGCCCGCTTGTGGGAGCCCTGGTCGGGCCGCCTCCTCTTCACGCTGGGCGGCCAGAGCGGCGACCTCGCTCGCGATGGCCGCTCGTTCCATATCATCTCTCCCAACAGGATCGAGGCCTGGGAAATGACCCCCACAAGGGAGTATTACACTCTCGTCGCTCACGAGGGGACGACCGAGAAGCATCCGTTCTCCATTTCCCTGGCGACCGGCAAGCATCTCGCGGTCACATCCGGTCGAGACGGCGTTCGAGTCTGGGACTTGGCCGCCCGCCGCGAGGCCGCCTACCTTCCCATCGGGGCGACGCACTTCGCCTTCTTCAACCGGGAGGGGAGATACCTCTACGCGGGTGGGTCGTCAGGGCTCTTTCGATTGCCATTCCAAGTTCGGCCGGAGCTCGGCGGGCGCCGTGCACGGGTCGGTCCCCCCGAGAGGCTCGGCGCTTTTGCGATCTCCGGTACCCCATCGCTGAGCGACGGCGACCGACAGCTTGCCTTCGTCGACCGGAGAACGAGGCGGATCCGTCTGGCGGACCCTTCGGATCCCTTGGGCGGGATCGAGTTGGAGGCCAGCGCGGGCTATGAATGGGCCGCCCTGAGCCCCGATGGCCGCTGGGCGGCCGCCGGCTCGGTGCGGATCGGAAAGGAGGTGCAAATCTGGAACGCGCGGGACGGCAGGCCGGCCTTGCGGCTGCCTGTCCAAGACGCCCGAGTGGAGTTCGACCCGTCGAGTCGCTACCTTGCGACGATTTCCCTTGAGGCCTGCACCCTTTGGCGGACCGATGGCTGGGAGCCCAACGTGCGGATCGAGCGCCAGCGGGGCCAGACTTTCATGGGGTTGATCGCATTCGACCCGGGCGGTGAGGTCGCCGCGCTGACCCATAGCTTTTCGAGGATCTGGCTCTTCGAGACCGCCACGGGCCGCAAGCTCGCCGAGCTGGAGGCCCCCGAGGCGATCGCTCCCAACAGCATCGCCCTCGATCTTTCCGGGGGCTTCCTCGCGGCTTCGACGGGAAGCCATCGCATCCAGGTCTGGGACCTGAGGCGCATAGTTGGAGGGATCGCGGCGTTAGGGATCGGAGGAGAGATCCCCGTCTCGATCGGCGATGCCGCTGCGACCGGTCGCTGGAAGATCGAGGTCAGCCGGGATCCCGAGAAAGCAATGCCGGAGGAGAACGGCCCGGAGGATCCCCGCTCCCCCGATCTCCTCCGCCGCTATTGGCGGGCACTCCTCAGTACCGAGCTGGCCTCATTCTCGGACATCGATCTGGCCCTCGAGTGTCCGACGTTCCTCGTCGCGGAGGCGGCCGGTTTTAGGTTCACCCATGGGCGAGCGGAGCCCTCCCCCGGAATCGATTGGACCCGCTCCGACTTCGATGACCGCCGGTGGAGAAACGGCGAGAACGGGTTGACGGGGATCGCCGGAAGCGACGTCGCTCAGGCGACGCTCATCGCCGACCAGCCCTACGGCTATTCTTCGGTCTACGCCCGGTACGTGTTCCACGCGGCCGCTCCGGAGGAGATCGAGAAGCTGGTCCTCGCGGTCCAGGTCGATGACGGTTTCGTCGCCTACTTGAACGGGGTCGAAGTGGCTCGCGCCAATGCCGGCCGGCCGGGAGAGAGGTTGTCGAACGATGCGGTCGCGACGGGCCCGAGTCCTCCGAGGCTCGTGGTCCACGAGACCCTGGATGCAACTCCTCTCGGCCCGGGCTGGAATGTCCTTGCCGTACAAGGGCTCACGTTCTCGCGGGATGTGGCCGTTTCCCTCCTCCCGGTCCTTGCCGCCAAGGTACGGCCCGTAGCCTTACGGGATCGAAATCACACATCGCACCTACTGCGCGATGCCGGAGGCGCTCCGGATCAGATCCTGCTCGCCTACCGCGACGGCCGGATCCTCCAGCGGGGACTCAAACTGCCAGAGGCGCTGGCCGAGTTCGAGCGATGCTCGTCCCTCGATCCCTCCCGACCCGAGCCGTTCCTCCGCCGGATCGATTGCCTCCGGAGCCTGGGAGAGGTCGAGCGGGCCGAGTCTCTTGCCCGGCAGGCCATCGAGTGCGGCGAGATGGCGGGAGACGATCGGATCTGGCGCTCCTGGTTTGTGGCATCGGTGTGCGACCTGCGACGGACGGTTCGCGAGGCCCTCGATCGGCTCCCGCCTGATCCGCAAACCGGCCCCAGGAGCCATTGGGAGGACTACCGATGGATCCTCGAGAGTCTCGCCGGGCCCCGCGTCTTGAGGATCAACTGCGGAGGGGCAAGCCATCGGGGCGTGGATGGGAAAACCTGGAGCGAGGACCGATTCGCCATGGGCGGAGCCAATGGGAGAGGCATTGGGGACCCTCCCCCTCACCCGGAGATCGAGGGAACTGAAGACGACCCCCTATACCAGACCGAGCGCTGGTTCCGGGGCGAGGCTTCGTTCCGTCCGGGCTACCGGATTCCTTTGCCCCCCGCGCGCTACCGCATCCGGCTCCACTTCTCCGAAGTGATCTTCCGAGCCGCCAAGAGCCGGTACTTCGATGTCCTCCTCGAAGGGAAGACGATCCTCCAGGAGTACGAGCCTCTCCGCGCCGGCTTTGCGAAGCCGGACGCGCGAGCTTTCGAGCTGGAGGTCGCCGACGGCTTCCTCGAGATCGACTTCCTTGCTCGCGTCGAGAATCCGAAGATCTCCGCGATCGAAGTCGAGCATTTAGGCGACTGACGCGCAAGTTCGCTGTCCCCCCGGGGCACCCGGCCGTAGTTCATCTGGTATCGGGCGACGGGAAATGGCCCGCTCCAAGGTTGGGTTCAAGCACCTCATGGGAGGATTCCATGCCCACGATCCGGCGCGCCGCAGCCATTCTGGCGGTCTTCATGAACGTTCCAGCGGATCTCCCCGCCGAGATCCCTCTCCCCGACGCGACCCTCTACGGCACGATCACCACCCCCGAAGGCTCCCCCGTGACCTCGGGAGCGCTTCGAGCGCTCGTTCGGCGCGGCGCGGCGGTCGTCCTGGAGTCGCCGGGGGTCTTCAAAGAGGCGGGCGGCACCTTCTGGTACGCGGTGTCCATACCGATGGAGACGAACATCGGCGCGCCCGGCCCGACTGGAGCCGGTGCTCACGAAGGCGACGCTCTGGAAGCGCTCGTTCTCGATGGCTCGACTCTGGAGCTGAACGGCCGAGTCGAGTCGCTCAAGGCGGGGAGCGTGACGCCGATCGATGCCACAACGACGGTCGATCCGTCCGCGATCCGCTACGACCGCGGCGATTGCAACGCCGACCGGTCGGTGGACATCACCGACGCGGTGGGGGTGCTGTTCTACCTCTTCATGGGCCTCGCTGCTCCACCGTGCCTGGAGGCTTGCGACAGCGAGGGGAGCGGCGCCATCGACCTCACCGATGCCGTCTACATCCTCTTGTATCTCTTCCTTGGCCAGGCTGCGCCTCCAGCGCCGAGCGGGAGCTGCGGAGTCGACCCGAGCCCGAGCGCGCTCGGCTGCGCCCAAAGTCCCTGTCCCGGAGGCGTCTGAGCCAGTTGCCTGAAACCACTATCCGGAGCTTGAGCCATGAAGAGAGTCGAGCCGTCCAGTCGCCGCGCACGGCGTCACCAGGCCGGGCGGATCCCATTCGTCCTTGCCCTCTCCCTCATTCCACTTACTTCGTTCAATGCGGGCCTTCGGGCCGAGTCCGTTCTTGAAGCGAGCTACCAGCTCACGGCGGGCTGGAACTTCATCCGGATCCCTTTTGAGCCCCTGGTCAAGGATCCCCACACGGCGCTCGCGGCCATCGGCTGGGAGAGCCTCTGGACCTGGGTCCCCAGCGCCACCCGCGAGGGGAGCGGGCGGTGGGTCGCGGCGCACCGCGATGCGCCGCCCTTCCTGAACACTCTGCAAGAGATTCCTGGTCCCGGTTCCTACGGTCTCCTCATGAAAAGCGCCGGCAGCTTGAAGCTGAAGGGCCGGTGGAGGTCCGAACGGTCCGGTCTGCGCGGCGGTCAGTTCCAGCTCTTCAGCCCCCGCGTTCCGGATGCCCCCCCGACCCTCACCGGCTATTTCTTTCGTCCGGGAGTGAAGGAAAAGGTAGGCGCCGTCTACGAGCACGCCGGCGGAGCGTATCGGAAAGTCGGCGACGGCGATCCGCTGCGCGCGGATGCCGCCTACTGGGTGCTTCCCGCCCAGGACGTTCCGGCTCCCGACCCGCTGCGGATCGGGGCCGGATTTGGAGGGCTCCGATTCGATGCGCAGACCACCGTTCAGGAGATCGAGATCGATGTAGGCTCGTCTCCCGAGGAACGAACCATCGGCCTGCGCGCCATCCCCTCCGCCGGCGCGACGGGAACGACCGATTGGCTTGAGGTCCTAGGACCCGACGGCGACTATCTGCCGGTCGGCACCGGCATCTCCCTCGTCGTGCCCGCGGAAGCGAGCCTGCTCCGAGTGACTCTGCGCGCGCGGAAGTCGGGCCTCGCCGCGTCAGGCGTGACGGGCCTGGCGGCGGTGATCGAGGTCTCCAGCTCCGTGGGGCGCGCGTTCGTGGGGGCCGAGCTGGAGGTTCCGACCCTGCGTGGGATCTGGACCGGCGAAGCGCGGCTGACCGAAGTGGAGCGCCCGAGCTTCCACGGCGGAGGCTACACCCCCGCGCCCACCCTGGCGGTGGCGCTCATTTTCGAGGTGCCGAGCGCAGGCCGGCCGCGCCTCTTGCCCTGCGCCGAGGTCACGGTCGACCGCGACGGACGCGAGCTCCATCACACGATGCAGGCTGCCCTCTTCCCGGATGCAATCGAGCTCCTCGGAACACTGGGTTCGAACGGAACAATCGGCGTGCTGCGCGCGACGGTCTCTCTCGATCCCGCGCATCCCTTGAACCCGTACCGGCACCGCTACACCCCGGAGCACATCGATGGGTACGCACTCACTCGCTCCGTGACGCTGAAATTCGGCGTCCTGCCGCCCGGCTCTCCATCCGATCTCTCGCCTTTCGCCACGGTCGGCGTCCTCGGCGGCACGTACGAAGAAGAGATCCACGGTCTCTCGAAAGAGCCCATCCGCGTAAGGGGCGCCTTCCGCCTCCGGCGCCTGGCCGAAGGAGTGGCCGCGGGCTGCGCGGCGCTCGGCCGCTGAAAAGTGCCACTAAGTACCGCGCGTTACAAGTTCGTTATCGAATTGCCCGCCTGGAGCGCGGTACGTGCCGGGGGGGTGTGGGGGGGCCGGCAAGGGACCCCCCAGGGGGTCAGCGAGCGGAGCGAGCGCA
>Ga0187893_10003802_pt1 | contig 29814 bp, 13 predicted proteins | sample MA1701074metaG_FD_139574 | JGI IMG/M metagenome (GOLD analysis project Ga0187893, IMG submission 139574) | White microbial mat communities from a basaltic lava cave in the Kipuka Kanohina Cave System on the Island of Hawaii, USA - MA170107-4 metaG ...
ACTAGACGTTTCCTAAACGGCTAAAACCCACCCTCCGAAGATCAACTTCGGGTGGTGGGTTGATTGCCGCCGTTCAAAAACCTTACTGCCCAAGTTCCTTCGCTCCTTCGCAGTTTCGAAAACCATTCTAAAGCATTCAAACTGGAGGGTTTCGCCGGTCAGGTGACCTCCGCAAACACCTTCTCAAGTTTTTCTCAACCACTGAGCGTTATGGTTTCTCACGATGCTGGAAAAGCTCAAGTTTTGCTCAACCGCTTCCGGCTAATGTGTGCTCGGATTGGCAGGAAGTCTTACTTGTTTCGCTTCGTCGAAGCTGAGGTCGAAGTCGAATTGCTCGCTTGTTCACCACAGATAGCGATCGGACCTAACAAGAAACTACATCACGATTGAGAATGTCGGCGTACAGCGACCACTCTCTCGAAGCAATCCCGACAATTGCTTCTCATGATTAAGGAGATAGAATGAAACCCCGGAACTTTCTTCGCCCCGCTTTATTCGTAATAGCTATCCTTTTTTCAATCTCCGGCTTACTGATTTCTTCCGCGCAGATCGGGAAGGTGCCGGTTGAAGGTTCGCCCACGCGTCCGAATGAGTTTGACGTCCGCGGCGCCCACGGTGTGCCTAAGGGCCTCGCCTTGCGCCAACCAACCGAAGTGCAATTGGAAGCTATTCAGGCCCTCCAATCCAAGATCGGCGCGTCCCTGCAAATCGACTATAACGGCTTGACGGCAACGCCGCGTCATCTGTTCAGCCCCGGAACCTACCTGTCCGCGCCGAGCACGGCAGAACCTGAACAGATTGCGCGGAACTTCGTGAGCGAATGGAGGGCTATCTTCCGCTTTAATCAGGACGACATCAACTCGTTACGACTTAAGAGCCGCGCCACAATCCCCGACATGGGAGTTACGGTGCTGCTCTTCGAACAAACCGAACAAGGGCTCCCGGTATACAAGGGAGAGGTGCTGGTCAACGTTAACCGCGCGGGACAAATTATTAGTGTCGGCGGCGAAAGTTTTCCCCAGATGGTGGCCACGAACCTATTCGTCCTGCAACCCGCGCAAGCGATTTTAAACGCTGCCACGGCGCTTGGCATTACGGGATATGTACCGGCGCCAATGGGAACGAAGCCGGTCTTGAACACCTTTGGCGATCTGCCCTACGAGTTTATCGTAGGAGAGCGTTATAGCGGCGGCTCTACCTTCAGTGACGAAATTGTCGTTACCAAAGTTGTCTTCCCGGTGGGTACCGAAGGGCGGCCGGCCTACAATTTCGTGCTCACCACCCCGCAGTACGAAGGGATCATGTGGAACCACCTCGTAGATGCGCAGACGGGCGCAATTCTAAGACGCAGCAGCCTGACTGCCTTCCAGCAAGGTGGTGGACCGAACAACAGCCGGCGCTCCGCTCTGCGACCCGACCTGCAGAATCTCGTTGAAGCAATAAATCCCGGAATGACTGCGCAAGGAAAAGTTTTTGACACGATGCCGACCGGACTTTCGGGGAGGTTGGGAACTGGAAGGTCACCAGCGCGTGGCACGCCGCCCACTTTCGCCGCAGAGTCTCAGACGGTTCGCAATAGCGGCCGCGGCTTCAAGAGAAGTTTAGTTGCCGCGCGCAATCAGGGACCATATGCCGACTCGGGCACCAGCCTGTTTCCGCTCGGGTGTCCACTGGGTTGTATCTATAACACGCCGTTCAGCCAGGTGATGCGCGGCTTTGCAGACGCAAACAACCCCACTCCCGAGTCGCCGTTCGGCTGGTTCTACCTTCCGACTGGGAATGGCGGCGCCGAAATCACCACTGGAGACGCGAACCGAGCCACGACTCGCGACTTTGGCTACAACATTCACGCTTCAGCCCAGACACGGAACGCGGTCAATCCTGGTAATTCGCCGCTGGGAAACGGCAGTCAGCCCTACTCGGTTGACGTAACTCCGATCGCTAATGCCACGCTGGCCGATGGTCGCAGTCTTAACTCGGTTATCGAGTCGCGGTATACGGAAGGCAACAATGTGTTAACCGCCGACGATCATCAGAACGATAACGAAACGACACACGGAATCAAAGGTTTCTCATCAACCCGTCAGTTCAACGCCAGCTTCTTTGATTTCATCAACAGCTACGAATACGGCGCCGTAAATGGCATTAACCCAACCTCGCATCCGGATGTCTTTCCCGGCACCTTAACGCTGTTCTATTACAATAACGTTTTGCATGACTATTTCTACAGCCTCGGTTTTACTGAAGCGCTGTGGAACTTCCAGCAGGACAACTTCGGCAAAGGTGGCAGTGGGAACGACGCGGTCAGCACTCAGGTGCAAGACGGGTCCGGGACGAATAATGCAAACTTTGGCACTCCCAATGACGGCAGTTCACCCCGGATGCAGATGTTCCTCTTTACCGAACCTACTTTCCGCCGCGCTGATGGCGATTTCGATTTCGACATCGTGGCGCACGAGCTCTATCACGGGGTTTCAAATCGCTCGGTCGGTAAAGGCACCAGCGATTGTTTGGGTGTGGCTCTCGTCGGCGAGTCGGGAGGCATGGGCGAAGGCTGGGGAGATTATATTGCCTCGTCAATGGTTGAAGACGATGCGACAGGCGAGTTTGCCACCGGCGAATACGACGTGGGCATTCGCCGTCTGCCGGCGACTAACTATCGCTGGTCTTATGGCGCCATGAACGGCAATGTTCTTAACCGGCGCGACAATCGTCCCACCAGTCCCCAGGCCCCAGACGCTGATCCCGGGGCCATCCCGTTCGAAGTCCACGACATTGGCGAGATTTGGACCGCGCTGCTCTGGGACATGCGCGAGTTGATGATTGTTAAGCAGAACAATTCTGCGGTCTTCTTCGACGGCACCCGGCGCCTGGGTGGAGGCACCGCTTTCTACATTGGCACGCGACTGGTGCAGTCCGTCGATACGTTGCATCCAATCGAGTATCGCGCCTCCTTTAATACCACCAGCGGCATCACTCCGACCATCAACGCGGCCCAGCACATTGTTCGTCCGGGACTTATCGGCCTGGAAAACCAAAGCTTCCCGCTTCGCAATGGACCATTGGCCACGGCGGTGAGCGTGGGCGCGCGGTTGGCCGACACGATCGTGCTCCGCGGGATGCAGCTCGCGCCGTGCCATCCTTCCTTTGTAAACATGCGCGATTCAATGCTCATGGCCGACAGCGAGCTGACGGGTGGTGAAAATCGAGCCATCATCTGGCGCGCCTTTGCCAGCCATGGTGTTGGCGTGTTGGCCGCTTCGTCCTCGTCAGGTGAGGATCCGGGTTCGCAGAGCGCGCCGGTAATCGTAGAAGACTTCAGCGTTCCCGCTGGAGTAACCACGTGCGAGCAATTGGGACCGCTCGCCGCGCCGGCGTTCACTCTGTCAACTCCAAATGACAACATGGTGCGGGTTACGATTCCCGCCGTGACCGGCGCAGCCACCAAGATCATTTCCCGCGGCACCAGCGCCGCCGGTCCGTTCATCAAAATCGCTGAGATTCCCAACGCTCAGACGACTTATGACGACACCGGACTCTCTGGCGGCCAGACCTTGTACTATCAGGTGCGCGCAGCGCGTAACGCCGACTGTGTCTCGCCCGGCAATACCGACAACATCATGGTTACCGGCCCAGCGGCCGTTCCCGGCCCACTGTTCGCCGGCGTGAATCAGGTCTCGGATCTAAACGACGGTTCACGATTGCTCGTCAGTTGGCTACCGGCTAGCTCGCTCAATCCGGGCGCAAATATTGTCTATGACATCTTCCGCGTGACCGAAGCCGAGCATGGCGACGGCACTCTCGACACCACCTTCACGCCGACGGCGGGAAATCGTATCACTCCGCCCAGCGGCGTTACCGGCACATCCTTTGTGGACGCCGGGCTCGTGCTAGCTCAGCCCTATTACTATATCGTGCAGGCTCGCGACACTAATGGCGGCGGTCTGGACAGTGGCGGGCTGGGCAACCGGGTGGCGCGCTTCAACGCGCCCACCATATTGCAAGTCAGCGGTACCCCGGTCTTCGCTTTGGAGACTTTCGAAACCGCTGCGGCTAGTGCCCGATTCACGCCGCCACTAACCGAATCAACCACCAATCCAAATCAGGATTCACAAACTTTCCAGCGCATCACGGTCGCGAATCTGGGCAGCCCCACGGTTGGCAAAATGTATGCGCCGGACTTCAGTCCGGGACACGAGCATGGATTGCCCGACCCGGCGGGCACCGGGCATGGCGGGCAGAGCGACTTCTCCGTCATTGTCGGAGGGCCAACGGGTCTGATGCTTACCTCGACTTCGATAATGGAGTTCGACAACTTCATCAACGCCGAGGATCGCTTTGACGGCGGGGTGATCGAGATTGCCGTCGGCGCTCCCACCTTCAACTCCACGCCTTTCCCAGACAACACGACCACTTGGGATGCGGGCGATTACATTATCGAGGGCGGCTACAACAGCAAACTCGACGGACAATTACCAGGCGGTGGTTTCGGATCGGCATTGCAGGGGCGGCGCGCATATGCAGGCGTTAAGCCGCTGCATCGTGTGCGCATTGCGCTCGCGAACTTCGCGCCCGGTGCGGTTCACAACCCAACGGGGCAGCCGGTCTTCATCAGGTTCCGCATGTCTTCTGACGTGGCCACCGCCAACGGCGTTGACTCAGGCTGGTTCATTGACAATTTGGTAATCAACAATCTTTCCTGCTTCGTCAACGTGGCGGCAGCGGAAACAGGCGCCACGGCCACGGCGTCATCCACTTATTCGACCCGCAATTACTCGCCTGAGGGCGCGATCGACGGCGATCGCAAAGGTCAAGACTGGGAGAATGGCGGTGGTTGGAACGACGACACGCGCGGGGTCTGGCCCGACGATTGGACTGTGAATTTCAACGGCACGCAGTCAATCAGTGAGATTCGGGTCTTTACGTTGCAGAACGACTTCCGCAATCCCATTGAGCCGACGCCGTTAACACCGGCAGATCTGTACGGCATTCTCGACTTCGAGGTGCAGACCTGCAACGGCGCCACGTGTACGACGATACCTGTCATCGGAACGGTGACAGGTAACGACAAGGCGATGAGGGTGTTTGTGATGTCGACACCCGTCAACGCAACTGGAGTACGCATCAAGGTCAACAATGGAAGAGTGCACTTCTCTCGCATTGTCGAAGTAGAAGCTTACGGTTGCGCGCCTTAGTCGAGGTTGTAGTCACGAAAGATCCCCGGCGATCAGGGATCGCCGGGTGATCTTTTTTAGTCAGCGCGATCTGATGGCGGTAAAAAACGCCGATTCAGCGCCAATTCAAGGAGCGCCGGGAGATATTTGGATTGACGAATGCATTACACTCTTTGTCAGTTACCAGCCGGCAGTGCGGCTTGATTTCTTAAGGAGGAAGAAATGAAGCAGCGCACTGTCGCAATCACCTTATTTACCGCTCTTCTAATCGCGATCTCTGCCGGCATCGCCGCCACGCAGTCTTCCGCGCTTCTCACTCGCGGGCCTTATCTCCAGTCTGGCACACCCACGAGTATCGTAGTCCGATGGCGCACCGATCTCGCCACAGATAGCGTCGTGAAATACGGACAGCATCCGGCGACGCTCGATGCCAGTGCCTTTAATCCGGCGCCAACCTCCGAACACGAGGTCACCATATCCGGCCTTGCGCCTAACACCCGCTATTGCTACTCGGTAGGTTCGTCAGGCCAGGTTCTTTCCGGAGGTGACGACGCGCACTGCTTCGTTACCGCTCCGAGCGCCGGTAGCGCTGCCCCCGTCCGCATCTGGGCTTTCGGAGACGCTGGTTTCGCGGATGATGCGCAACGGTCGGTCAGAGATGGCTACGTGAATTTTGCAGCCGGCCGCCGCACGGATGTCTGGCTGATGCTTGGTGATAACGCCTACCTGAATGGCACTGACGCGGAATACCAGGCCGGCGTCTTTGACATGTATTCTTCTTTGCTAAAGAGCACGGTGCTTTGGTCTACATTCGGCAACCACGATGGCCTGTCCTCGAGTTCGATCTCGCAGAGCGGCCCTTATTACGATGCCTTCACTTTTCCGAAGGCCGGCGAAGCAGGTGGTTTCCCCTCGGGCACCGAGGCTTATTACTCCTTCAACTACGCCAACATCCATTTCGTATCGCTCAACTCCGAAGACATCCCGCGCGGGAGCTTCGATCCGATGCTGACCTGGTTGCGTCAGGATCTCACGCTCAACACTCAGGACTGGACCATTGTAATCTTTCACCATCCTCCCTACAGCAAGGGATCGCATAACTCCGACAATGTGAGCGACTCGGGGGGCCGGATGAAAGAGATGCGGGAAAACGCAATCCCCATCATTGACGAGTTTGGGGTGGACTTGGTGCTCACCGGACACAGCCACTCTTACGAGCGATCATTCCTGGTCAAGGGGCACTATGGAACTTCGGACACACTGACCGAGGCGATGAAGAGGGATCCAGGTGACGGGCTGGCCTTCGGGGACGGCGCCTACTTCCGCCCGAAAGACATCTCGGCGGACAATGAGGCTGGGTCGCTTCACGCGGTGGTCGGAACCGGCGGCCAGGCTGGCTTCGGATTCCCTTTTAATCACCCGATCATGGTAACCGGATTCCCGGCGCTAGGCTCGCTCGTTCTGGATGTCTCAGGCCCAAGACTCGACGCTCAGTTCATCGACACACGGGGCGTTGTCCGCGACAGCTTCGCGATCGAAAAAGCATCTGCCGCTCCAGCCGTGCCAAAGCAGCGACCAATTGCGGACGATTTTGAACCCGATCAATCTGAGGGCGTAGATCAGGACGGCGCGTACTCGGTAAACTGGACCTATCCGGCGCCGCCCACTGCGCAGCCATGCAGCTTGCGAGTCGACGAAAGCCGCCTGGTGTTGCGCGCGTTCGAGGACGAAGCGGAAGAGCCGCTTGTGGCAGGCTCCAACTCGAAATGGCAGGGAGACTCCGCATGGATTTCGGGATTGCATCCGGGCACCGCGACGACCGGGTATTGGCTGCCCTACACTGACGGCGTTGACACAGTTCTCACAATGAAATCCGCAGTCATGATTCCGGCCGGCCAGGCGGCGGTGCTAACGTTTGCGTCGTACGAAGAAATTGAGGAACTTTTCGATTACGCTTTTGCCGAGGCCAGCGTAAATGGGGGGCCCTTCCAAACGCTCGCAACTTATACCGGTTCGTTTCACGGCGTGCGTACCCTCAACCTTTCCGGTTTTGCCGGCAAGTCGGTAAGAATTCGCTTCCGATTGGCGAGCGACTTTCTAATTTCATTTCCCGTCCAGCTCGGTTGGTTCATCGACGACATTCAGATTCGGACGGGAACTTTCTCGACCATTGGGAGCGTCGCCGGTTCAGCTAATCGCCTCGACATTGACGGGCGAGCCGGAGGGACTTACGGTTATCGGATCACGGGGCTTTTCGGAAACTGTGCTGGCAGTCCGAACCCGGGAACAACCTCCCGGGTGCGCCTGATCACAGTCAATGGAGGGCCATTGACGGCCGCTCCGACAGCGAGTTTTACCGCCACCCCCAATCCCGCGAGTGTCGGCCAGCCTGTCTTCTTTGACGGCTCGGCGTCGCACGACAACGACAACGAGGGATCGTCGCCTGAGATCGTTAATTATTTCTGGTCGTTCGGGGACGGGGCTGTCCAATCGACGACCATGGCCATCACCTTTCACTCCTACAGCTCTCCGGGAATCTATCAAACGAAGCTCACCGTAATCGACAACGAGGGTGAGACAGCGACCGAAGAGATGTTTGTGGTTGTGACCTTGCCGTCGGGGCCAATGGACCACGCTGCCACAGGTGACGGCTCTTTCCAATTCGCTGGTAAGAAAGCGAGTTTTGGGTTCAGCGTTCAGAGTTCAAGCCAGGGTCAGTCCGGACAACTTGATTACCACGACCGGGCCAACAAGTTCAAAGTCGGCATTACCGAAATCACTTCGCTGGTAGTCACAGACAATCGAGCGGCCTTCAGCGGACCATGCACGGTCAACAAGGTCTCCGGGTTTAATTGCACTGTCGAAGTCGTTGATCACGGAGAACCAGGCTCGGCCGACACGTTCCGTATCCGCATCAACAACGGATATGACGCGGGAGGTATGCTCGAGAAAGGAAATATCGAGGTCCGCTGATAAACGATTGACTGTCTCAGTGAGCCGAAGTTCTGGGAAGGCAATTCGGTTGGGGCCGCAAATAAAAGGCTACCTGTGGCATCCGAGTCGAGCAAGATTGAAAGCTATATCAACAGTAAGAGTGGAAAGCGCTATTGCACCACAGGATTCGTTCAGAGTCGGATCGAACAATCAAGCAGGGAGGCGCATCCGGGTTGGTCGTCTGTTCGACAAGGCAATCTTTTTCGCCCTGCTCGCGCTGATCCCGTTGGTCGCGATTCCCTACGGCACCGTTCATCCGGACTGGGAGGCGGCCTTTGAGATCATCGTCTTTGCACTTGTTGGTTTGTGGATCATCGAGGGACTGATTTCCAGCTCGTGGCGGGTCAAAGGATGGCGTTTGCTTGCCCCGATGATTGTTCTGGCAGCTTTTGCTCTGATTCAGACTCTGCCGCTCTGGGCGGGAAACGCGAACGCGGTAATCGAAGGGCGACGAGCGATCAGTGAGGATCCTTTTGAAACGCAGCTCTTTGTACTTAAGTTCCTGGCGGTAACCTTTTTTTTCGGGCTGCTGCTTCGCTACACTTCCAGCAATCGCCGGCTGCGCGCGCTGATCCTTGTCGTTATTGGGGTGGGAGTTGCCAGCGCGCTTTTTGGCCTGGTGCGAGCCACGTCGCAACGGGATACGCCCGCTTTCATATTGTCCTATTTGGCGCCGGGCAGAGGTTACGCACAGTTTATTAACCGTAACCAGTTTGCTTTTTTGATAGAGATGTCTCTCGGGCTGGTACTCGGGTTGATCGTTGGCGGCGGCGTTCGTCGCGAGCGTTTGCTTTTCTATCTGGCCGCGGGAATCGCAATGTGGACCACGCTGGTGCTGTCAAACTCGCGCGGCGGCATCCTTGGCATGACTGGTCAATTGATCTTTGTCGCCTTGATGTTTTTATCTTTGCCAGGAGGGCGTGAAGGTTCCGAGCTTCGTGGCAATTCGTTTAGGTGGCTAAAGCGGATCGGTAATCTCTGGATAGTGCGCGTGGCGCTGGTCGCCACTCTGGTTATCGTGACGGCCGCCGGCATAGTTTCGGTAGGCGGCGACTCACTGACCACTCGTCTGGAGAATGTGCCTGGTGAGGTGAGGGAGGAAACCAATGATAAGCGTCTTGGCGAGCGACGCCTCAGCATCTGGGGCGCGACGTGGCAGTTAATCAAGGCCAACCCGATTGCGGGAGTTGGATTTGGCGCCTATGGAACGGCGATTTCGCAGTATCACGACGCTTCAGGTGTGATCAAGCCAGAGCAAGCGCATAACGATTATCTCGAGTTGCTGGCAAACGGTGGCGTGATTGGAGGGTTGATCGGTGCCTGGTTCGCCGTTGCTTTGATCCGGCTTGCGCGGGAGCGGCTGCGTTCCGTAAATCGTTTTCGCCGCGCGGCATGTCTGGCTGCGCTGGCCGGGATTTTCGCGGTGTCCGTCCATAGCCTGGTCGACTTTGGATTGCACATTACCGTTAACGCGTTGGTGTTCGTTGCCCTGGTGGTAATCGCTGCTGTGGACATCGGCAGCGAGCAGGAAGAGCCAGACCTTGGACACGATAGTCACCGGCGCCGGCAAACAGTTTTGGCGTAGTTGCCGTAATCAACTACCTGGCTATTCAGTGTCTTAAGGTTCTATCTCGAGTCGCGCGGCGGTCTGATTGATACTTGATACGAATGCTGGATTTGTAAAGGAGAACCATCATGCTAATGAGAATGTTGGGCAAAGCTCGGCGCAAGTTGCAGGTGTTAGGCGGCGCCTTGGCCGTGTTAATAATGTTCTTTGTGCCAGTCACCAGGGCAGTGTTAGCACAAACTACGTCTACCCAGGCCGATGACCCTAACAACGCGGCAGTTGACAGTGATAACACTGGGGTCAGTTCCGGGACCAGCGACAGTGGTCCCACTACGCCCGCCAATCCGAGTCCTGATTCGACAGGCGGATCGACAAGTCGGTCACTTAATACGACGGGACCATCTCACGCTGATGTAGCCTATGCGGCTGTACCGGCGCCTAAGTAGGTTAACTTCGCACGTCCCTGGATAATACGTGATAAATCCGTGGCGGATAACCTGGCGTTTGCCAGGTAAGGCCGGCCGCTCCTCACATCAGATAGTCCCTTTGGAGTACCCCGATGGGAGTCCTTGGCTTCCTAAAACACAAAATCAAACTTGCCTCTATTCTGGTTACCAGAGAAGAGTTGAAGAGTGTGTTTGCCCTGACTGTTTTGGAGCCTCCCAAAGGCGCGCGTTATAAGATCGGCGACACTATCCACACGTCAGGAATCGGCAGCGCCCTGGGAAATTTTAAAGTTTATGGGATTAAGGCGGGAGGATACGGGTTTGCCTATATCGTTCTCGATGAAGAGACCTTGACCCCGTATTGTCTTAAGACCTTTCAAGATAAATCGTCAGATAACTCGGGTGCAGTGGAAGAGTTTAAACGAGAGGCGGAGACGTGGCTGAAGCTGGGAAAGCATCCTAACCTGGTTTTCGCTCATTCGGTCCTGCGAATCGCCGGCCGTCCACACATTCTCTTTGAGTATGCTGCTGGGTCAGACCTTTGGCGCCGGATCAAGCAAGGCCCGATTCCACTCAAAGAAGTCCTCAAATATGCGATTCAGTTCTGTCGCGGCATCGCCTACGCGCAAAAAAAGCTTCCGGGATTCGTGCACGGAGATGTCAAGCCAGGCAATTGCCTGATCGCACTTGACCAGACATTGAAGGTCGCAGATTTCGGGCAAGTGGATTTCGGAGACGATTTATCAGGATTGTCTGAAATTCCCAGTTCCCACAAAGGTCTCTACGCAAACTCGTCGAATTCTGATACGCCGCCGGGACGCTGGCGAGCAGGCACCCCGGCCTACATGGCGCCCGAGCAATTTGATCCGGCCAACAAGATAAATACTTCCAGTGATGTCTATTCTTTTGGGGTGATGCTTTTTGAAATGCTCACCCGCAAGCGCCCGTTTATCGGTAAGAGACATCCGGAATGTTTCCTGCAACATAAGACGGTGCTCCCGCCCGATCCCATCTCTCTAAATGCTGAGATACCAAACGCTTTGTCGCAATTGGTGCTGAGTTGTCTGGCCAAAGCGCCGGCAGAACGTCCTCGCGACTTTGACCTCATAGAAAATGAACTCAGCGCGTTGCTCTGGAGCCTATTTCGAGAGCGAGTTCCGCCGGTGGAACCCGAACAGCTAAGCGACGTGGAACTGATCAACCGCGGCCTATCTTTGATCGCCTTGGATCGTCACGACGACGCTTTGGTGTATTTCGATCAGCTTCTGACCTTTAATCCGCGACACGCGCGAGTCTGGAGTCACAAAGGAGATGTATTGTCCGGTTTGGGCCGTCACAACGAGGCCTTGAAGTGTTTTGACCGAGCGTTAGAGCTCGACCCGAAATTAAACTATGCCTGGGCTAACAAAGGAAAGGCGTTGGACCAAATAGGCCGCTACCAGCAGGCGCTGATGTGTTTCGACCAGGCGTTGGCAATCGATTCTCATCTGGCATATGTGTGGGACCATCGAGGCCACACCCTCATCAATCAGGGCCGGCCAACTGAGTCGCTGACAAGTTTGAAGCGCGCATTAAATCTTGATCCGCAGTGTCTCGAGGCCCACAATAATCTGGGGATCGCGCTGGTCGCTCTCGGCCGGCCCGAGAAAGCCATTCAGTCATTAAAGCGCGCAGTCAGACTCAATCAGCAGGATGCCGAAGCGAACTACAACCTTGGTAATGCCTATTTCCAGACCGGCCGTTTTCGTGAAGCGATCGAGTTCCTGCGACAGGCAATCAAGATTAAGCGCGAGTATCCGGAAGCACACTCTAGTCTTAAAAATGTGTATCGTGATTTTTGTTCGTCGGCCCGGCAGCTTATTGGTGAAGGCAGTGTAGAAACGCTAATTGCCTTTTTGCTGGCCAAACAGAGTGATCCGGATGCAGAGGTGAGCACCGCCACAGACTACTTACGAGCGAGCAATTTCGATCCTGAAATGTTTTACCTGTGCGCCGGTAAGATCTTTCAGGCTCTTCCCAGAATTCGCTCCGATCCTAAAGAAGCATTGACCGGCGTGTTGCCTGCGATGCGGAAAAGTATCGCCGAGGAGCCTAATCAACTCGACTTATACTGGCTGGGAAAGATCTATTATGGACTAGGCCTCTATGACGAATGTCTGGAAGTGTTTCAGCAATCCATAAGTTTATTTGGTCCGGATGACCGAGCCTGCTATTTCGTCGCAGCTTGCAATGAGATCAGAGGCGAGCATCAGAAAGCCCTGGAGCACTACCGCGAGGCCCTGACTCTGGATCCGGGCTGTTTGTTAACCGCGGCGGGCATTAAGCGCATGGAAGGACGCCTGACGGCTGCCCCGATCATTTCTACTCTGGTTCAATAATGCAATCCATGGTTATTCGGTATGTCGTCGCTACAATTGGTCTGCTTATCTGCGGCTGGGCGATTTGGACCAGTTGGAACGCGGGAGCCTCACGTTTACTCGCCGGTCAGTCGAGAAAAGAAACCCCCTCGCTGGCGTTGGCAGATCGTGCCATTAGCCTCAGTCCATTCGATCCGGAAGCATACTATGCACGAGGACGCGCATACCTGACTCTGAAGCGTTACCCGGAAGCCTCAAAAGATTTTGCGGCGGCAGTTAATCTACGTCCCGGCCATTATCTGTCGTGGTTACAACTGGGATATGCGCGCTCTCGCGCCGGAGATCAACAGGGTGCGCTCACTGCTTATCAAGAGGGCGTGCGTCTGGCGCCGTCGTACGGTCAACCCCGCTGGTTTTTGGGAAATGCTCTGCTCCGCGCCGGCCGGCGCGACGAAGGCTTCTCTGAACTGCGTCGTGCCGCAATTAATGACCCCGGGACTTTTGTTCAAACCATTGCGGTTGCCTGGAATGAATACGATGGTGATGCTTCGGCAGTAGAGCGGGCGCTTCAGCCGCAATCATCGTCTGCGCGTTTGCAGCTTGCCCGGTTTTTAGTCGAACACGAAAATGCTACGGCAGCCCTGGAACTCTTTCGCGGCACCGATAACGTCTCTGCGGCAGACCGGAAAGCGCTTCTCGAGGCACTAATTAAGGCTCGGAAATTGAACGAAGCCTACGAGGTCTGGTCGAGCGGACGCGGTGCCAGCCACCAGGGAAGCCGCAGCGGTATTGCATCTATTACCGACAGCGGCTTTGAGAGCGATATTAACCTTGATGAATCTGGATTCGGGTGGCGGCCGGCGCGGGATTTGAAGACGGTGCGCGTCTTTTTGGACACAAATCTGCCTCGCTCCGGCGGATCCAGTTTGCGGTTGAGTTGGACCGGCGATTCCAGTCCGTCAACGCCGGTCGTTTCGCAGATTGTTTTGGTTGAGCCCAACACGCGTTATCGGGTGAGTTTTTCCGCGCGCACCGAAGAGTTGCTTACCATAGGTTTGCCTATCGTGACTGTAAGTGATTCCAGTAGCGTCAAAGAGACTGTCCTGGGAGAATCAAGCGCCTTTCCGCGGGGAACCAGTGGGTGGCAGGATTATTCGATAGATTTCACCACCGGCGAGATTACCAGCGCCGTATTGATCGCAATTCGCCGTCAGCCGTGTGACACCGCGCCGTGCGCTGCACTGGGGAATGTTTGGGTTGATGAGTTTTCCTTAAGAAGAGTGCAGTGACCTCCATCAGAACTCGATACCAACAACGGTAATGTTGTTGAGCGTATAGATTGAAGATTTCGGTACGATCGGAAACGAAAAAGATTTTGTCGCACACCCAGACAAAATTTCTATCGTTTTTGCGTTCCGTTCGAGAGTTTTCGAGTGCTCCCGTTTTAGATCGGCGATCCAGAGAAGCGCAGCGTAGCCGCGCGGTAGTAGCGCCACGCGCCGGATCCAACGAGAAGCGGAAAGGGCTCTTCGAAGCTGCTCATAGTGGAACTATTTTCCTTGATGAGATCGGCGAAATGTCGCCGACATGCCAGGTGAAGCTGTTACGAGTCCTGCAGGAAGGCAGCTTATCAGGACAAACCGTGCTCCATCCGCTACAGTCATTAGGTGAAGCTGTTACGAGTCCTCAGGAAGGCAGCTTAGGCCCGTTGGCGCTCGAGTAGAAATTGCCGTTGATGTACGAATTATAGCTGCCAATTTGGTCCAAGAGATGACTACCGGCCGCTTCTGCAAGGATCTCATCCCCTCGACGCCGACGCTTTGGCTGCTTTATGCAACTACGGCTGCCCGGCAACGTTCGAGAGCTAAGACATATCGTTGAAAGACTCGTTGCCAGAACAATGGGTGCGGAATTGGGATTGAAGCTGTTCGGCGAGCTTTGCCAGCAGGTTCATGTGCCGTGGATGCTCAGGTTCCGATGTTGATTTACGAGAATGATCTTCCTCGATGCGTTTCTTGATGGAACCTTTCATCAGTTTGTATGACCAGTTAATGGCCCAGACCGGAAATCATTCAGAAGCCGCGCGATTGCTGGGATTACCGCACTGCACTTTATCAAAGGCTTGACCGGGCACGGAGACGAACACAAGGAACGAGTTCAAAGAGAATGATGGTCTTTCAATTGCATGTCAGATACTGTTTTGGCTGCCCCACGATAGCTTTCAATTCAATAACCAGTTTCATGATCGGTCTCCGCTATTCTCCCATGCTCAACTTAGTTGTCCGAGGGTGCAATTAAAAGCGAGAGTTCGCAAAGGGCTTGAGATACCGCTGACGGCAGTCAGCGGAGCTTCAAGATCCGACCTAAACCGGCGATATGCCTTCCCGCCAGAGCCTTCCTTCGCTCGAAATTGGCCACGTGGCGTGGCCAATTCCGAGCGAAGGAGGAGATCTCAAACGTGGAAGCAGTAGGTGGGGCTTGAAAAATCCCCCGACTGCCGTCGGGGGTATTTCACTCTCACTTTTAATTGCACCCGTTGTCCGAAGACGCGCATTTGATTTAAACCACGATTGATGGATCATCGTTATAATTAGAACGGACGCCTAACGACTTCGAACAGTGTCTTCACCTGTGCACTTACGCCGCTAGCTCGGGCTTCTCCTAATGCCCGAGTGATCGAGTTGTTGGTGGGACTCCATAATGGGTGGACGACAATTTCACCTCTTGTCCCTGAAATAACGGCGGGTAGCTCGCCAAAGTAGGTCGCTGTCCATCCTAATGCCTGAAAATAAGAAGCTGTGGCTGAGTTAACCAACATCTTCCAACGCCCTGTACCGAAATCTATTCGAGCATTCGCATCAAGTGCGAGTTCAGCTACATCAAGTGCCATTCGCCAGTCGAGAATGTTGTGCCAAGCTAAGTTGCTATAATCGCGAAGACAATCGGGACATGAAGTCTGACAGCGATTAGCATGATTCGCGGAAATGATGGGACGAAGTAGCGAACCCGATGGGTCCGCGACAAATCGCAGCAATCGCTCCATTGATGACGGTGACGCAAACTGCGAACAGTAGCCCGCGCCGTTTTCCAGTGCGTCAGAGAGGAAGATTTGTCCAACGATATTGTTCTGTTCATTACGTACGATGCGCAGTCCGACGCGCAGTTCCTGTTCATTGATGTCGAGCAGCACCGCCGCAGCGCGACGCAAAAGGAAACCAAAAGAATAGAGTGCGGCTCTGCCCTCGGCCCCACTATTGGCTCGAATGGGCGACAGATCCAAGTTACCAACCACGTTCCGGAGTCCCAGTACTAATAAATCCGTGCGCTTGATTGACCCGAGGGCACGTTGGTCGGGTGGTCCCGTGGCATACCGTACCGCAACGGTTGGAAGCCCTGCTTCTAGACGTTGTGCATTAATCTGATCGACAGCATCCCTTGTCACCCATGTTTCACCTTGCGCCAATTTCTCGAATTGAAATAGACGCCCAGAATTGTCATTCACGGTGCACACTTCACGTTCACCCGACCAGAATTCAAAGTTGAGATGTTTCTCCATTGGCAAAGGGGCCGCATCAGTTTTCGGGCGTGAGGCCCGAGGAGTCCATTCGAAGATGCCATCAAAGTCTCGCCCTCCTTGATACAGCGTACGAAAGCCACGAGGCTGAGATAGACTTACAGACTTGAAGTCAGGCGCTTCGCGGCCACAGACGGGACAGGCAATTACCGTTGGCTCAGGATTTAGACTCACAGCATGACACTCTCGGCAGATACCAATCGGGATAGGCGGGCCGAGAGGATTGGATACTTCGATGGCTCTCGTGCCGATTCGGCGATAGCTCACAACTCCAACCGACGTGTGCACGATTCCATCCTTGACTGTTTCGGCGCATGGCGCAAACTGGCTAATGGCTATGTCTAAGTCTCGATCCACCGCTTTATCTGGCGGCCATTGGCGAGCACGATTAGGATCGTCGTGAAAGAGATATCTAACCCTTGTGGGAAAACCAAACATTGGAAGCAACCCAGCGTTAGCGAGTCGCTCGCTAAGCGAATCTTGCGTATACCTCGGATCAACGACTAAACGTGATACTTCTTTAACAAGCTTACTACGAACAAAGTCGACTAACACCGCTCGCTCTCCTTGTAATTCTGGTGCAGCAAACACCAATAGTGCATCGCAGGTTCGTTCTATGTTTTCCTCATGAGTTGAAATCCAACTGGCTACCAACTCACCGACAGTCTGGGAAACATCTGCGTTTGGCGGATCATTCCAATTCACCACCTCTCCAAACTCGCCGTGCACATTGTCACCACCATTACCGGCAAAGAGATCTAAATCAATGAAAGCTTGGCGGAGAACTTCCTTATTCAACACGCGTTGGGCAATCGCTCTCCTGCGCAAATCCACATATGGTTGCGGCGGCGGATCACTAGTGATTCGATCAGGACGTTGAAAGTAGTAGTCATCATGACTGCGGCCACGACAGAGTGTTAGTGCAATTGCCAGTCCAGCCCCACGGCGGCCGGCTCGGCCAACACGCTGTTGATAGTTGAAGCGCATTGGAGGCATGTTAGCCATCATAACGGCCAGGAGCGACCCTATATCAACCCCCGCCTCCATCGTCGTGGTGACGCTAAGCAGATCGACTTCGTCTGTAAGCCGCTGTTCGGCCGGCGATGGCAAACAGATCCCTTGAAAGAGCCGTTGGCGATTTCGGGCTTCAGCCTTGTTAGTTTGCCCTGTGAGTTCCTCACAATTCAGACGGAACAAATCACCTGCTTGAGTTGCCAAGAAATTGTAGTAATCGTTATCCACTTGTACCGGCGCGACTAGTTCAGGAACTTCGAGCGGTACAAGACATTCAAGACAAATACCCCCCGCTCTGTGAAGATGAATTCTGCGACACTGTGGACAAACGAAGAATTCCTCCCTGGGTTTCAAGAGGCAAAGGCGCTCTGCAAAAAGGACCCCAACTTGGGCTGGTGAGAGAACTCCGCAGTTTTCGAGGTAGTTCATCACTTCGTTTTCCAAGGATTGTGGATCTTCATCGTTATTGCGCGCCACTGCGTGAACATACGCCACAACATAGCGCGGGATATTCTGAAGCGCGTTTGCATCATGCGTGGAAAGACGACTTCGGCGAGAACCCAGTAGTTGGATTACACCATCGGCGGTCTCTTGAACTAACTGGTAAGGCGGTGGGAAGCGCAAACGGTCGGTAGTTGTTAACGCAAGACGCAGAGCTTCGAGACTACGTCGGCCCGAGGCAAAAACAATGTCCGAAATTTCGGTTAGAACATGACTCTCTATTCGCCTCGCGTGGTTCTGTTGTTCAGGCGTAAGGTTTACGTTGGATGCCACTTGGCCAGCAGGATTCCACTCGTAGAGGTCGCGCCAATGACCGCGTTGTTGCGCTGGGTCCGCCCAGATCACCTCTTGTGCAAAACCACCTGGGTTCATTCCTCGTGCCAGCAAACGAGTGGCAATATCCACGGTGAACTGTGGAAGGAGGAATGGCCCGTGCTCGCCACGCTGAAGAATATGATGAGCTGCGTCCTGATATGTTTGCAGGCCGAAACCGGGAGCAGGAGCATTTGCCATTGCGGGATTGGACGAGGCCAATAGGATCTGCGCTTCGGTGGGATGTGTCGCCGCAAACTCGTTAGCGAGTCGCTGACGATTGTTATCAAGAGGTCGCCCTAGCACTTGGTCATGGAACGCCAGCGTGCCGCGACCTGCGGTGATAATAGCCTCAGCTAGCGACTGACGTAGAGCATCGCGATAATGTGCGAATCGCATTCCGGCTGAGAGCTTGGCTGCATCCTGCCGACTGTCGGAAAAAACAACCATTTTCCGGCTAGATGAGTGCTCATGCATCTGTCGCAACAAGGCGTCCGAAAGCACTTGCGCAACTTTCTGAAAGCCGGTGCGCATGACGCGAATCGGAGTGTCTAGTCGTCGCCTTCGCCGATCCTCGTCACAGTGTGGGCAGAACGCAGGATATGCTTGATCCGCATCTGGCACAGGTTTTGGTACGTGATATAGGAACCCTCTTATTGCTCCCGTTCCGTCGAGCGTAACGCTACCTTCTTGGATGTTTAGGGATGCGGCACTCCAACGACGCACCACGTTGTCCTGCCTCCATTGTCGAGTTACTGGTTGCCTATCCTTCGACGGCCAAAAAACAGCGTAATTTCGATGCGCGCGATCAAGGAACGCCATTTCTGGCGAGGCTTCGAGATCGGGATGGTCAGCACTGAGAAACCAACTACCGGGATTCTGCTGATCCGGTCTGCGATAGCCGCCCAAAAACACTTCGCCGCACGACTCGCAGACTAGAAGTTCGAGCACGCGGGAGCCACAAAGACAACTCAAGGTAGGCTGGTAATGCAGTGCACCTACGGGACAACGTTGCGTTCTCTGCTGAACTTGGTCGCAGTCTGGGTTAGTGCAGGCCCAAATTCCCTGAACATTCCTAAAAAATAAATGCGCTCTTAGCGGAAGCGGGGCGTAGCCATTAGGTGAACGTGCTGCGGTCACGCATGCCAGTAGACCTTCGGTCGTCTGATCTCGATCGTTCTCCGGCACGGACCCAAAGAGTATGGCTCCAAGTTCCTTAGGTGTCCGTGGTAACAGAATGGAACCTTCTGAGTCTGCTGAAGCGATACGCACCGCTGCGACGGCTCGAGTGTGCTCTGAAACCTCAAAGAGGAGTTCTTCTGAGGGAGTGTTTTCCGACCGCGCGCCGCAACCCACTGCTTGATGGATCCCATTAGCTGCGCCAAGAAAACCTTCGTTACCGTCTCGAATCCGGCGGGCAAAGTCGCGAAACTGAGAGGCATACTTGCGCACGGTGTGAATAGCCGTACTATCGCTTACCTGAGGCGCGCCGCGCTCGACATGAAAACGCGCGCGATCGCGACCGAAGAATCCTTCGAGATACGCCAAACCATCCGCGCCGCTGTCGAGAGACGCGCTGGAAGCAATGACGCGAAGTTGGTCCGAATCCGGCGAGAGACCTAGTCGATCTAGTAAAACTCTTAACAAATAGGCCACTTCCGTACCCGGTGTCCCGCGATATGTATGTAGTTCGTCTACGATAAGATGGAATATTCGACTTTCGTCCTCATCAAGCCATTGACGTGTTGCATTGAAAATGCTTGCCTCAACGCCGCGCATGAGCATGATATTCAACATTGAGTAATTAGTAATGAGAAGGTCCGGTGGTGCGTCTTGCATATCCCATCGAGACCACATCTCTGCACCGTCCATAGTAGGGAAAAAGCAACGCGCCTCTGGGTTCCCGGCGACCAAACGTTCGTCTCTATCCATGTCGCGGAGATCTTTGCGCAAGCGTCCGAGATCATTCCTGCCAGGAATAGGCGTCCTGCCAGTATATCGACCGAAATAGAGACGATTGCCTCCTCTATGAGTATCAAGCCATTCGCGGGCCTCTGTGCTATCTAGTGCCTCGCGCAGACGGATGAGTTGGTCCTCAACCAGAGCATTTAGGGGGTAAAGCACAAGCGCTCGAATTGCCGCGGGCCGATTTTCGTGAGCTCGCTGAGGAACTCGAGAGGCATACCGTATGTTCTGACCCTGAAAATACTTGTGCTGGTCACTCCACCAATCCCACTGATCAGACCTGGGACCCGGTGCATCCCAAGTTTCTGATTCACGGATTAACTCAGCTATCACGGGCACCAAAAAACATTCTGTCTTGCCTGAACCAGTTCCGGTGGTTACTACGACATCACGTCTTTCCAACAGTATTTGTTGAAAGGCCTCGCGCTGATGTACATAAGGTTGAAGTGTCTCGCCCGTTCGCTGATCTGTAAATAAAGATGGCTCGATGAAGTTTGCTAATTGTTCCACGGCTCCTTCGCCCCAGGAAGTGTCCAACAGTCCATGAACAACTCCCCGGAAATCGCTTTCGCATTTTGGGTAGGACGGTACAGGTTCGATGAGGGGTTCACGCCACAAATATCCATCGCGATCCAGTAAGGCGCGACGCTCTCGAACCAAATCCCTATAGCGCAGATCAAACGGGCTATCGAGATAACGCAAATAGAGATCGCGAAGATTGCGAAAAACAGAAAGAGGGTTATTCATAACCGCTGGCCAAGAAGTTCCGAGGTGAAATGTGCGATATCTAGCGGCACGTCAGAATAACTCAATGTCGAAGACGCTGCATCGTACACTGGCGGCAAGCCAGAGCATAGAACTATGGCACGCTCCAGCACTCGGGGTGGTCTGCAAATAGCCGGAATCATTAGCGTCCGTGCAGAAGAATCGTACGATAACAAACGCCGACGTTTTCGACGAAGCAGAACGAAGATCGCTACGGCGCGTGGCAATTCGAAACTCTGGCTCTTCCATTGAAGAAAATAGCGGCGGCGCTGAAAATGAATTGAGAAGCGAAGAACAGCGAAACGGAATAACTTTGCTTTACTTCGATCGATTTTACGCCAACCAAGTGCATCGGGATCAAAATGATCGATTGTCCAGTCGGCACCAAGTGGGAATTCCGACGGAATTTGTCGACGAGAAGGTGGTCTACAAGGAGGTACATGCGAAATAATTGCCAGCGGAGCGTCAGTTTGGCAGCTCGCTCCTATCTCTGCCCCCAGATCCACAAGCTGTGCTGAATCCTGACAAGTAAAGCGAAATACGTCGGGAGCATCGAGAGAATTGAAAACCTTGCATTCAAACTTTTCGGATGCTTGCAGAGCCCGCTTTAGCAATGCTGGTGATCGCGCGCCGCACAGGAAGGCCCGAACACCACTTGATGTCATATGAGCCGCAAGCGTGGGAGGCGCAACCCGCCACCCATTTTCACAACCGAGCCCAAAGAACTCTACATGTGCCAAGCGCTCAAAGTTCAAGCGGAGTTGCTGATGCAACGGGAAACCACCATTACTTTCCTCAATCATTTGCGCCTCATTCGCGTGCAGATGTTCAAGCGCTCCGCGAAATTGGCACCACGATCCTTCGCGTCGGGCAGAACACCACAGCAATATTTCGTTTGCTTTCAACGCAACCTTCTCCGAAGCTGTTTCGCCAAGGCTCTATAGCGTAACCATAATGCGACAGCATCCTTATTGGCCGGCTCAATTAGCAGTCGCTTTTTTGAGGCAGCATTAAGCACGGAAACCCATCTCTGAAGCTCTGCTTTACTACGTGAGCTATCTATGTGTTTTTCTTCTGGAAGTATTGGCTCGGATGATTCGAGCAGTACGATTCGGGAGGTGCCTCGATGAGCATGGGCAGGATCCGATGGCAAAGACCACACCGGTTTGAACGGAATACATATTAGGAATTTTTCTGAGCATACATTATCGGGCCGGTGAAAATAGAAAACTTCACCCGGTCGCGCTCCTACCAAGAGAGGGTTCGCCGCTGTAACTCTGACCTGATGTGAGCCCTGAGTCCGATAGCTTGACTGAACAGAAGCCCCGCAAATTGTCGAGCCCATCCTAAAGTCAATCGCGGGCCACCGCTGCCAGTTTTCTTCGATAGTTCTTAAAGTGTAAATATGAGTTTGACCACCGAACCACAATTGGTGATTGCCCTCCGCGTCCCAATCAGAGGCAGTAATACCTCCGTCGCTGCCGACGATTGCTGGCTGACCATCTAGTTTGATTTCAATCCCGCTTAAATCTCCCGTGAGCCGGATCTGTGGAGGATGACCGCACAGCCAAGTACCTCTTTCAAGATAAATTCCACCAACAAAATGCGGTTCGACATCTGGCAGCGGGCAGAGCGCATTGAGAATATCGGAGCCTTCTCGCATACGTACAGCACGAGTGGGCACCACATTCCGGATGAGTAACCAGCCAGCAGGTACCCCAGGGGTATTCTCGTCATAAGGTTCCAGTGTATGGCATCCTGCTTCAGACAGAGCAGCTAGCACATCATCGCCCAATGATGCAGCAGCAAGAACAACATGGCGTGCATTGAGATGGAGACGAGCCGTAGAGCCAAACGGATACAACCCGCTAACGTCGCCCTCCGCAAGCACGTGAAGTTCGCGACGGCTAAGTGTCCAGCGGAACTGACGTGAGTCGGCGCGTCCGTGCCACTCCACCCCATCATTAAGAGCACTGCTGGCTACTGAAAGGCTGACAGGTTCATAACTGTCTTCCAGCCGCCGGACTAGAAGCAACTTGCCCTGTGTAAACAAAACTTCGACCTCATCTGGCATCTGATCACGGCGATCTGCTACAAGGTTCAACTCAACATTTCCACCCCGCTCGAAATGAAGTTGCAATCTTAGTCGTAGGTCAGCGAAGTTGGTTGGCGATGTAGTTGGCTCTGATGAGCGACGCGGTCCTGTCTGGGGGCTAGCAACAACTGGTGCCAACGGACGATAGGTCGGTACTCGGCGGTTCAGTTCACTTGTAATTTCTATGCCTTGCGGGACTAGGTCTGATAACTCGTTGAAGATCTCAACATCACCCGTCAACTCCTCCTGACTTCCTCTTAGGCCGCCCCTTTCATTTGCAGAGCGCTCATCGAGAACGAAGACTGCTCGATTGGGTTTCTCTTCTTCAATCAAGCGGGTAGTTTCGGCTGATTCACTTCTTGTTTCGTCATGTTCGACTCCTTGCTTCGTCATCTTATCGCTGACGGTCAACTGTTCAATCGAATCAAGGGGTGCTGGCGCCGACTCCTCCACTGGATGCGGCACATCTAAATGCGAATCTAGATGCACCGCGGGGTGCTGATGAGCGACAGAATCTAGAGTCTGGTTCGCGCGGGAGATAAGGATTGTGACCTGGGCCTCAGAGGAAAGGTCGCCCTGAGGACTTGTTTCAATCCCTTTTGGGAGAGTTTCTGTCGGAACCGTAGAGTCCTTAAAGCTCATCTGATATGTTGGTTCTCGAGCGGCGACTTCGGAAGAAAGCGTCTCTTCTGCTGTAGATTCATTCGTGTCCACGAATTCCGCCGGCGGCTCGGTCCGCGAAGTTGATTGATTATCGGAGAATATTGTCGGATGAGATTCGTGGTCTTGGAATTCGGTGGAACTCGGCGAGCTTGCCCTACCCATGCCAATAGGAGTTTCAGGCGGTTTGGCACTACCGCCCCTTCGCCTAAAATACCACCACAATCCAACGCACAACGCACCGGTGAATAGAACAAACATTAGTAAAAGGATTCTCACATCAGTTGCGATTGATCTTGGGCACGCCAGCGAGTTAGAGAGCGGCAGCCGTTGCTCAGGAGAACACTCCGAGAGTCGCGGAATTATACGATCAACATTGATCGTTCGCCTAACGCTGTAGTCTTCTGAAATGGTGGTGACGGCTGCCCTTACGAAGGCGCGAGAATGCTAATTTCACCGCGCTTAGAGCGCCATCTCTAGACGACTTATACTTGGCGTGACGATCATGCTCGCCGGCCTGCTTATCGGAACGCAACCTTTATATCGGTCTCATACTGCTGGCTACTGGTAACTGATTGAGAGGCGGCAGTAGTCTGTATCCCGGTCACCCTCTCACGATATGCATCGGTTGTCTGATTAACGCCTTGATTGCAATTTCTGATCGCCTCTAAAGACCCCGCTGGGAGTTGGTTTACGAGATGACACGGTGTCTACAGGAAAAGACAGCTTGGCGTGATTGTGTCCTCTATTGTTAATCTCTCTTCATTCTTGCCCCCTAAAGTTTCACACTTCTACTATTGCCCGCGTTCAGCCGATAAAAACAGCCAAACAAACATTGAAGTCTTAAAAAAGGGAAGACACGATAATCATCATCAACTACAAAGGCATTGTATTTGCAAGCATTCGGGCACGGTTGATAGTGGGCCTCTTTGAGCCGCCCATGTGGTCTTTTGATCCTAATTGTCCTTACTATTACAGGAGAGGTGACTCGCGAGCCTCTGCTTCAGTTAAACACTCAATGAATCCAGCAATTTAGGGCACGCGTTCGTTTGACTTGGTATTCCTAAGAACCTCCGGCAGATCTCGCGACCGGTCAGTGATTGCCCCGGACACCTTTGAGAAGCTTTGCCTTACTCGAGGAGAGGTACTTCGATGGCTAAGTCTATATCCGCATCTGTCTCAAGGTCGCTGTTCGTACTGTCGCCGGTCCTCACTTTTTTAGGTCTCGTCATCCTGGCGCAGCAAATCTACCTTTTGCCGCGGGTAAGAGCAGCCTCAAACACAATAGTCATTAGCGAGGTTGATGCGGACACACCACTTCCCGGGACTGACACGGCCAATGAGTGGTTCGAGCTACAAAATGTCAGCGCGGGAAATATTACGCTGACCAACTGGACGATCACCGACAACGTATCAAGCGACACTATTCCCACGATTACTATCGGCCCCGGCGGTCACGTCGTCATCGCAGCGACAGCAGCGGGTTTCGCCTCCGAGCATCCCGGATTCCCTGGAACAGTTTTGATCATCGCTGATGGCGCAATTGGCAACGGACTTGCCAATGGTGGCGACGCGCTGATTTTAAAAGACTCAGACGGCGCGGTAGTTGACGGCCTTAGCTGGGGTAGTAATACCAGTGTCCTGAATCCGTCAGCGGGAGTTGATACTTCTACTAACACGAACCAACGCAACGCTGCCGGATCCGACACAGATACAGCCGCCGACTGGACACGTGCTGCCGAGACCCCAAACGGCGACACTAACGTATCACCGACGCCGACACCCACACCGACGCCAACACCCACACCGACGCCTGCGCCAACACCAACCCCCACACCAACCCCGACGCCTATCCCCGGTCAGAGTACCGTGGTCATTAGTCAGCTCTACGGCGGCGGCGGCAATTCCGGAGCTACTTTCAGAAACGACTTCGTTGAGCTCTTCAATCCCAGCAATACGCCAGTGAGCCTGGCGGGTTGGTCAGTGCAATACACCTCAGCGGCAGGTACTTCATGGTCGCCGACAGCACTTAGCGGAACCCTGGCGCCGGGCCAATATTACCTCGTTCAACTGGCGGCCGGGGCAGGCGGCACGACTGATTTACCAATACCGGACGCGACGGGATCGACGAACATGAGTGCTACACAAGGAAAGGTAGCGCTCGTGTCATCCACGACCGCACTTACTGGCGCGTGTCCGTTCGGGAATCCTCAGCTAAAAGACCTTGTTGGCTACGGCGCAGCTAGTTGTTTCGAAGGCGCGGCGCCCGCTTCCAGCCTCGATAACGTCACGGCAAACTTCCGCACCCATCAGGGCTGCAAAGACACCGACTCAAATGGTGGAAATTTTGCGGCCGGCTCGCCCGCTCCACGCAACACCGCAGCATCATTGAATGTCTGTCCGGCCGGAGATTTTCAGCCGGAAATATTCGCGACTTCACCAGCGGCCAACGAAACGCATGTGTCTCCGGCGGCGAACATTACGATCAATTTTGATGAGCCGGTAAATGTATCAGGCAACTGGTTCCAGATCTCCTGCGCCGCTACCGGCCTGCACCCGGCCACAGTCAGTGGGGGACCAGTCAGCTTTGTGCTGAACCCTGATACTGACTTCACGTTCAATGAGCTTTGCACAGTTACTATCTTTGCCGGCCAGGTTACTGACCAGGATTTGGAAGATCCACCTGACAACATCGCCGCCAATTTCAGCTTTACCTTCACTTCAGACTTTTTCCGCGATCCGGCAGAGCACATGTTGATGGGCAATCCCTCAAATGCCACTGCCAACGCCGCCAATGCGAACAACTTCCTGATGATGAAAACCCAGTATGCGCTTTCATATAACGATAGTCGCAGGATTCCAAACTGGACGAGTTGGCATCTTGATAGTACATGGCGAGGCAGTACGACACGTCAGGACGACTTCCGCGAAGACCCAACCTTGCCGGCGGGCTTTCACCGAGTGCAGGAATCCGATTACGTGGGCTCGGGCTTCGACCGCGGGCACATGTGTCCGTCGTCAGACCGAACGTCGACGATAACAGACAACTCCGCGACCTTTCTGATGACCAATATGATCCCGCAGGCTCCCGGTAACAATCAGGGACCCTGGGCCGATTTTGAGATATATCTCCGCTCCTTTCTTCCGGCGAACGAAATTTACATCATCTCAGGAGGCTCGGGCGTGGGAGGCGTCGGAGCCAACGGAGCAGCAAATCTGCTGGCCAGTGGTGTGACGGTTCCCGCGTTCACCTGGAAAGTCGCCCTGATTCTTCCCGTTGGCGACAACGACTTGACGCGGGTCGATAACAACACGCGGACGATCGCCGTAATCATGTCCAACAACCATGCGATTAGATTTGATCCGTGGGAGAATTTTCTGGCGACGGTTGATCAGGTCGAGGCGCTTTCAGGTTTCGATTTCTACTCGAACGTGCCCACTGCCATTCAGGACGTGATTGAGGCGAGACTCTTCGAGTCAGGCGTCCTGCAGTTCAGCGCCGCCACGTCTAATGTTGGCGAGAGCGCCGGCAGTGCGACGATTAATGTGACTCGCAGCGGCGATACTTCAGGAGTGGCGACTTTTGACATCGCCACCAGCGATACCGCCGGAACCCAGAACTGTAACGTCGTGAACGGGAATGCTTCGTCGCGCTGCGACTATCTAACCACGGTGGGCAACTTCAGTTTCGCACCTAATGATATTTCGAAAACCATCACTATACCAATCGTTGATGATGCTTATGCTGAGGGCGATGAGAGCTTTACCATCACTCTTACTCTCGGCAATGCGCCGGGCACGATGCTCGGCACCCCCAGCACCGCCACCTTGACTATCAGTGATAACGATACGGTTAATGGCGCTAACCCCATCGAGCAGGCGAGCTTCTTTGTGCGCGAGCACTACCTCGACTTTCTTAACCGCGAACCTGACGCGGCTGGGCTGGCATTCTGGACCAACGAGATTACGTCTTGCGGCGCCGACCCGCAGTGCATTGAGATCAAGCGCATCAACGTCTCGGCAGCCTTCTATCTCTCGATTGAGTTTCAGGAGAGTGGTTTTCTGGTGGAACGAATTTACAAAGCTGCCTATGGCGATGCGATGGGCACTTCGACCCTTAACGGTAGTCATCAATTGGCGGTGCCAGTCGTTCGCCTTAACGAATTTCTGGCTGATACTCGCAAGATTGGGGAAGGTGTGATTGTCGGCCAGCCTGGTTGGGAGCAGGTTTTGGAAAACAACAAGCAAACCTCTATGTCACAGTTCGTCCAGCGCTCCCGATTCACCTCGGCCTTTCCCGCGTCCCTGACTCCTGCTCAATATGTCGACAAATTGAACGCGAATGCCGGCAACCCGCTGTCGCAGTCGGAACGCGATCAACTGGTAAATGATCTTACCTCGGGAGCAATTACCCGGGCTCAAGTGTTACGAGCGGTGGCAGAGGATTCTGATTTAAAGAGTGCCGAGTTCAACCGCGCTTTCGTGCTGATGCAGTATTTTGGTTACCTGCGCCGTAATCCGAATGATTCGCCCGATTCAGACTATACGGGCTTTGACTTCTGGCTGACGAAGTTGAACCAATTTAGTGGAAACTTTGTGAATGCCGAAATGGTTAGAGCCTTCATTGTGTCTGGTGAATACCGCCACCGCTTTGGGCCGTGAGCGGTTAATTCTGACGTTATTCTGCTCTTGTATGCTTAGTGAGAATCAAGTCATCGAGGCTGTTTGCCTGTACCTTCGAAGTCACGGCTATCGGATTGATCAGCGTCTGACCACCAAGCAGAGGGGCCACGACATCATCGCGTCAAAAGACGCCGGCAATCGGATCGAACTCCACATTGAGGCGAAGGGTGAAACGAGTGACCGCATCGGTAGCGCCCGCCATGGTAAGGGCTTTAACTCGGCGCAAGTGATAGATCACGTTGCGGCGGCCTTCTACTGCGCGGCGGCTATGCTTGAATCGGCTGGTGCTGATAGCGCTGTAAGAGCAGGCATTGCGTTGCCGGATACCAAGCTGCATCGAAAGCAGATCTCCCGCGTGTCTGGCGCAATTTCGATGCTTCAAATCGCAGTCTTCTTTGTTGGGTCTTCAGGCCAAGTAACCGTTCAATCGCCGTGGCCAGTTTGAACTGACCTTCTAACCAACCTCTGCAGCCGATGAGCGGGGGGCGCGATCGCGGCGGATGCGCTAGTACGGGGAGCGCGCTCGCAGACTGAGCGGCAAATCATTTGGCGCTTCTTGGGAATTCAAAGGCATAAAAACTAATCGAAGTATAAAGCATCGCATCGCCCGCAACTCCTTGCTCATCGGGCTATGCAGCCTTGTCCTTACCGTCATCACCCTAATCTTATACCGGTCACCACAGGGACCGACTCCGGTCGAGTTTATAATCATGGTTCTCCTGTGGCTAGGCGCGTTTTATGTGGCGGGCCTAGCGATCGGCGGGGTTGCTGAAGCAATCCTTCAGATGTCAAAGCCGAAGCGTGGTGATAAGGGGTAACAACATTGATGGCGTCGGTTTACGGCGCGTTGGTCTAAGCTAACCTCGGTAATAACAACGGCATCCAGCGGACGGCGCTCTGCGCCGCCGCGACGCCGAGCGTTAGGTGTTCCTCAATCGGAGAAAGGCTTATGAATCCTGAAGCTGCTGCTATTCTTGGTGCCACAATAGCCGCGATTGTCGCCCTCTTTGTAGCCCTATTAAACAGTTGGCGACAATCGAAGCTAGAGCATGAAAAATGGCTTCGCGCGAGAGAGGATGAGACGGACAAAGAATTTCGCTTGGCGATAGCTGACTTAACAAAAAAGATAGTGCAAGGGACTCACCAGATAATTTGGCTTGCTTGGAAAGCGAAGAACGAACCCACAAATCTGAAGGAAGAAGATTTTGTAATGTACGATAAGCAAATGGCCGAAATATTCCCAGAAATAGTTGGAGCTAGAATAATGGTAGCTGCCCTCAATCAGAACGTGCACAGTGATATAACCCCTTTCGTAAGAAGATTGTATGCACTTGATGAGGAAGTTGCGAAAGCTCGAATTTTGTTTAGAGAGACACCAGAGAAAGGTTCAGAGACGTTAGCAGCTTGTTATGATAAAACCATTGAATTTGATGGTGAGCTATTGATGAGAGTAACAGACGTTGTGGGTTTAAGTCGTCAAGGAGATTCGTCTGTCGCAAGCGGCACCTAGCGAGTTAAGAATTGGTAGCGTGCCTTGGAAGTCACTGTTTGCTAACCGCGGATAGTTCGGTCTGGTAATCGTCAGAGAGTTAGCTAGGAGATTGGTGAGGCTGTGCCGCGAGTGCTGGAGGCGCGAATGCATTCAGAGTTGTGCCGAGCATTACCGAACAAATCACTCGCGCGTTTTGACTTACAATGAGCGACAAT
>Ga0187893_10003803_pt1 | contig 29813 bp, 34 predicted proteins | sample MA1701074metaG_FD_139574 | JGI IMG/M metagenome (GOLD analysis project Ga0187893, IMG submission 139574) | White microbial mat communities from a basaltic lava cave in the Kipuka Kanohina Cave System on the Island of Hawaii, USA - MA170107-4 metaG ...
AGCTCGTCGCTCGACAGGATGTTGGGCGGGGTGATGTCGCCAGTCGGCCGGGCCGGCGCCGGCGCGGGAGGGGGGCGTTGCCGGCCGAGCGCGGGCGTCGCCGCGGCCAGGAGCGCGGCCATAGCGAGCGCGATGGGGGAGTGTCTCATGGTGGCACCTAGAATGCGCGGCACCGCGGAGCGCGGCAAGCTGGCCGTGCCCTGGGGGCGGCGGGCGGACCTGGACGACGGGCTTCGCGGGCGTGTATCGTCCGCGCACATGAGCGCATTCGATCTCGCCGAGGCGGTGGTCGTCCTCGAGCGCACGCCGCTCGTCCTCGACGCGTGGCTGCGCGATCTGCCCGAGGCGTGGCTCACCGTAGACGAGGGCGAGGGCACCTTCAGCCCGCGCGAGGTCGTCGGGCACCTGATCCACGGCGAGCGCACCGACTGGATTCCACGCGCGCGTCTCGTGCTGGAGCACGGCGAGACCCGGCCGTTCGATCCCTACGACCGGTTCGCGCAGCGGCGCGAGATGGCCGGCAAGACGACGCGGCAGCTGCTGGACGAGTTCGCCGGGCTGCGGCAGGGCAACCTCGCTACGCTCCGCGACTGGCGCCTCGGTCCGGCGGAGCTTGATCGCCGGGGCCGGCATCCCGAGCTCGGCGCGGTCACGCTGCGCGAGCTGGTGGCGGCCTGGGTGGCGCACGATCTCAGCCACGTGGCGCAGATCGCCCGCGTGATGGGCAAGCGGTACCGCGAGACCGTCGGCCCCTGGCGCGCGTACTTGCCCATGCTCGACCGGTAGGAGGGTTGGGAGTTCCGACGCCCGACGTTCTTGACTAGCTTTCCCATGCCCCAGGCCCCCCGGGCACGAGCTCACGAACCGCGTCAGGGCCCCGAAGGCAGCAGCGCTAAGCGATGTCTTGCGTCGCGGACGGTGTCCTGGGGCAATCCCTCTCCCGACTCTTCGCACGGAGTCTCGGCGTGACGATCCCGCGTTCATCCGTCCCGTCCGTCCCCTCCGTCCCGCCCCTCTCCATCCCGACCGTCCCGTCGCAGCCCCGATGCACATAGCGCTGGCTCGGAAGTATCGGCCTCGCGCCTTCGGCGACCTCGTGGGCCAGGAGCACGTCGCGCGCGCGCTGCGGGGGGCCATCGAGCAGAACCGGGTGGCCCACGGGTATCTGCTGTGCGGGCCGCGCGGCGTCGGCAAGACCACCGCCGCGCGCATCCTTGCCATGGCGCTCAATTGCGAGACCCGCCACGCGGGGTCGGCCACCGCCGCGCCCGGTGAGCCGTGCGGCCGCTGCGCCTCGTGCGAGCGCATCTGGGGCGGCGCCGCGAGTCTCGACGTGGTCGAGATCGACGCCGCGAGCAACCGCGGCGTGGACGACGCCCGCGACCTGCGCGAGCGCGCGATGTACGCCGCCAGCCAGGAGGGCCGCCACAAGGTCTACATCGTGGACGAGGCCCACATGCTCACCCGCGAGGCCTGGAACACGCTGCTCAAGGTGCTCGAGGAGCCACCGCCGGGCGTCGTGTTCGTGTTCGCCACCACCGAGCCGCACAAGATCACCAACACTGCCGCGCCGGTGATGAGCCGGCTCCAGCGCTTCGATTTCCGCCGCGTGGGTCCGCAGGCGATCGCCCAGCGGATGGCGGCGGTGGCGGCGGCCGAGCGGCTGGTCATTGAGCCCGACGCGGTGGCGCTGATCGCGCGGCTGGCCGACGGCGGCCTGCGCGACGCGCTCAGTGTGCTCGACCAGGTCGTGGCGTTCGGCGACGGCGCGGTGACGGCGTCCCGGGTGCGCGACGTGCTGGGGCTGCTCGGCGACGAGGCGTTCGCGGAGCTGTTCCGCTTCGTGGCCGAGCGGGACGCGCCGGCCGTGTTCCCGTACGTGGCGCGTCTGGTCGAGGCCGGCGTGGACCTGGTGGCATTCGCGCAGGGCGCGGGCGACCTGTGGCGTGCCGCGCTCGCGATGCGGCTCGGCGCCGAGGCGGAGGGCATCTCGAGCGCGCTCGCCGCGATGCTCGCGCCGCGCGTCGCCGAGCTGGCGCCGGGCGATTACCTGCGCATCCTGCGCGCGCTCGAGGACGCCGAGGAGGCGGTGCGCCGCGGCAGCTCGGCACGGTTGAGCCTCGAGACCCTGCTGGTGCGCTGGGCGCTCATGGACCGCACGGTCGAGATCGAGCAGCTGCTCAAGGGCGATGCGCCGCCGCCGCCGCCGCGCACCCCGCCGCGCGCGGCCCCTCCATCGAGCGGGAGCGCGGCCCCCGCTGCCCCGACGATGCGCGACGCCGGCTCGGTGCCAACCCAAGACCCGGGACCCAAGACCCGGGACCGCCTGTCCGTGGAGTCCGTGCGCGCCGCCTGGCCGCGGGTCATCGAGGCGCTGCGCGCGGACCGGAAGATGATCGTTGCCAGCGCGCTCGAGACGATCGAGGTGGCCGCCGTGGAGGGCGACGTGATCGTCCTGCAACCCACCTCCGGCGGGCACCTGGCGGAAGAGAGCCTGGCGCGTAACCGCGCGGCGGTCGAAGCCGCGGCGCGCCGGGTGCTGGGCGACGGGGTCCGCGTCGGCACGGTCGGAGAAGAGCTGCCCGGACCGCCGCCGCCGCCCCCGCCCCCCCCAGCCACGCCGCGGGCCGAAGCCGCCAAGCGGATCACCGTGTCGGGCGCCAAGGCCGAGCGCGCCCGGGCGCTTCGGGGCAGGGACCCCGCGCTCGATGGCGCGATGGATGCGCTCGACCTCGAGTTGCTCGAGTAGCGAGTTGCTCGAGTAGGAGGAATCACATGGTCGTGGTACCGCGAAGCGTACGCCGTTCGCTGATCGGGTTGGGCGCCGCGGTCGCGACCGCCACGCTGCGCGCCGGCTCGTGCGCTTCTCGAAAAACGAGGCTGCGGTCGTACGCGCCCTGCAGACCAACGCCTCGGCGTGCCGCCTGACGCCGCAGCGGCCGAGGCCCCGGCCGGCTGGCGGAAAACCGCGGTACCCGGCATGGGGTCAAGGGTGCCAGCCGCACCGCTTGCCATGAGGTCTCACGCCCCGTAAGTTTCTCCAAATGACCGACATACGCGCGCTCCTGCAGATCGGACAGCAGGTGCAGGGGCGGTTGGCAGCGATGCAGACCGAGCTGGCGACCCGGACGGTGACCGGCTCGGCGGGCGGCGGGATGGTGACCGTGACGGCCGACGGGCGCGGGCAGATCCGCGACGTGAAGATCGACCCCAGCCTGCTGGCCGGGGACGTCGAGATGCTCGAGGACCTGGTCACGGCGGCGGTCGCCGAGGTGCAGAAGAAGGCGGGCGAGATTCAGCAGGAGGAAGCCAGGAAGATTCAGGCGGCGCTCCCGTTCCCGCTGCCGACCTCGCTGTAGAGTCCGTGTCCGCGATCGAGGAGCTGGTCGCCGAGTTCGCGAAGCTCCCGGGCATCGGCAAGAAGACCGCACAGCGCCTCACCTATTATCTGCTCAAGCAGCCCCGGGAGGAATCGGCGCGGCTGGCGCGCGCGGTGTCAGCCGTGGGCGAGCGGGTGCGTGCGTGCGCGCGGTGCGGCAATCTCACCGAAGGGGATCCCTGCGAGATTTGCGCGGATCCGCGGCGCGACCAGGCGACGATCTGCGTGGTGGAAGAGGCCTCCGACGTGCTCGCGATCGAACGCGCGGGCGAGTACCGCGGGGTCTATCACGTGCTGGGCGGGCGGCTGTCGCCGCTGGACGGCGTGGGCCCCGAGGCACTGCGGATCGACGCGCTGGTGCACCGGGTAGGGAACGGGGGAGGAGCGGGCGTGCGCGAAGTGATCCTGGCCACCAACCCGTCGGTCGAAGGCGAGGCGACGGCCCATTTCCTCGAGCGAACGCTCCAGTCGGCCGGCGTCCGGGTGTCGCGACTGGCGCGGGGCCTGCCGGTGGGCAGCGAGCTCGAATACGCGGACCGCGAGACCATCGCGCAGGCGCTCACGGCGCGGAGGACGGTCATCGAGTGAGGCGGCGGGGCTGGGTCTTCGTGGGGGCGGCGGTGGCCGGTTTCGTGGTGGGCGCGGCGCTCGCGCAGCGGCGGATGGGCCGCTGGCGCGCGTCCCTGTTTTCGGCCCGCCCCTTGCGCCGCCTCGCGGCGCTCGGATACTTGAGCGGGCATCCGGGGCCGGGCGCGGTGCGGGCCCTGCGCGACTATCTCGCGTGGGAGGAGCACCCCGCCTTGCGGCGACGCGGCCAGTCGCTGCTGCGCCGGATGGAAGCGAACCTGGACTAGCGAGGCCGAATGGCGGGTGCGTCCAGCTGGTCGTTCCGGGAAGAGGATTTCAAGGCCATCTCGGAACACATGAACGCGCTGCTGCGCGAGACCAACGTCAAGAGCCTGATCCTGGTGGACCGGGCGGGCCAGGTCGTCGCGCACGTCGGGGAGCCGCCGCAGTTCGATCCCCAGGCGTTCGCGTCGCTCACCGCCGCGGACTTCAGCGCCAACGACCAGCTGGCGAAGATGATCGGCGAGCACGAGTTCAGCTCGCTGTTCCACCAGGGCGAGAAGGAGTCCATGTACCTCGCTGATGTGGCGCGGCGGGTGATCCTGGTGGCGTTGTTCGACAACCGCACGACACTCGGGATGGTGCGCCTCAAGGTGAAAGTCACGGTGGAGGAGCTGACCCGGTTGTTCGAGGAGATGTTCAATCGCGTGGGGACCGAGAAGCCGCGGCTGGAAGGCTTCGCGAGCCCCGAGGTCGAGGATGAAATCGACAAGCTCTTCGGGTAGGGGTCTCGCGCCATGTCGATGATCAACTACGCGTCGCGCGAGATCAACTGCAAGCTGGTCTACTACGGACCAGGTCTCGGCGGCAAGACGACGAACCTCGAGCACGTGTTCGGGAAGGTGAACCCGAACGCGCGCGGCAAGCTCATCTCGCTCGCCACCGAGACCGAGCGCACCCTGTTCTTCGACTTCCTGCCGGTGGACCTCGGCACGGTGCGCGGGTTCAAGACCCGGTTCCACCTCTACACGGTGCCCGGCCAGGTGTACTACAACGCGAGCCGCAAGCTCATCCTGAAAGGCGTAGACGGGGTCGTGTTCGTCGCCGACTCGCAGCTGGAGCGGATGGAGGCGAACATCGAGTCGATGCAGAACCTGTACGACAACATGGCCGAATACGGGTACGACCTCACCAAGATCCCGTTCGTCGTGCAGTACAACAAACGCGACCTGCCCAACGCGTCGCCCATCAAGGACCTCCAGGCCGCGCTCAACCCCGGCTGGCAGGTCGCCGATCCGGCGGCGCAGAAGGTGACGCCCGACGCGAGCTTCCAGGGCGAGTTCCTCACGTGGCAGCTCCCCACCGGCGAGTGGATCCAGCGGGCGCCCGCGCAGGAAGCCGTCGCGGTCACCGGCGAGGGCGTGTTCGAGACGCTCCGGACGGTGAGCAAGCTCGTGCTGAAATCGCTGGGGTAGGTCCGGTCCGATGTGGACCCTCCCCAACATCCTGACGCTCGCCCGCATCGGCCTCGCGCCGGTGATCGCGCTGCTGCCGTTCATCGAGGGCTCCACCCCGAAGATCATCGCGTTCGCCGTCTTCCTCGCCGCCGCCTTCAGCGACGTGATCGACGGCTGGTACGCCCGGCGCTACCGGATCGTCACGGACCTGGGCAAGATGCTCGATCCGGTGGCGGACAAGCTGATGTTGTTCGCCATGCTCGTGCCGATCTTCTGGATCACCCGCCACCCCACGCTCGCCGACTACCGCATCCCGTGGTGGGGCTCGCTGCCGGTGTGGGTCGCCGTGCTGCTGGTGGGGCGCGAGATCCTGATGACCCTGTTTCGCTGGCACGCCCAGCGGCGCGGCGTGATCATCGCGGCCGCCGGACCCGGCAAGCTCAAGACGGTGTTCCAGAACATCTTCATCGGCGCGACGATCGCGTGGTTCGCGTGGAAGGACCTGATCGTCGAGATGCGGTGGGTCGGCCGCTACCGCGACTTCTGGGACCGGTTCCACGGCGCGCTCGTCGCGGTGACCCTCGCGGTGGCTGTCGTGCTCACGGCCTACTCGCTCGGCGTGTACCTGTACCGCTACCGGACCCTCCTCCGCACCGACCCCGGCGGCCCGTGAGCAGATGGATTACGAGACCCTGACGGTCGGCACCGAGCTGCTGCTCGGCTTCACGGTGGACACCAACGCCGCGGTGATGGGGCGCCTGCTCGCCGAGGCGGGCCTGGCGGTCCGGCGGCACGTCTCGGTGCGCGACGAGGCCGGCGCGATCCGCCACGCGCTGCGCGCGGCCCTGGAGCACACCGGCAGCGTGATCGTGTCGGGCGGGCTCGGGCCCACGGAGGACGATCGGACCGCGGCGTGCGCCGCCGAGGTGTTCGGCCGGCGGCTGGTCCGCTCCGCGGACCACGTCGCGAGGCTGGAAGCGTGGTACCAGCGGCGCGGCGTGCCCATGCCAGTCGCGAACCTCAAGCAGGCCGACGCGCCCGAGGGCGCCACGCTGCTCGACAATCCGCTCGGGACGGCGCCCGGCCTCTGGATCGAGGACGGACCGCGACTCGCCGTGCTGCTCCCGGGTGTGCCGAAGGAGCTGCGGGGGCTGATGGAACAGCAGGTGGTGCCGCGGCTGGTGGAGAGGCGGGGCAGGGCGGCACAGGGGCACGGGGGCACGGTGGTGCGGTCCCGCACGGTACGGACTACGGGCATCGGCGAGTCGGCGCTGGCGGACCTGGTCGGCGACGCGCGGCAGCTGCTCGGCGAGCGGGTGACGCTGGCCTATCTGCCGACGCTGGCGGGCACCGACCTTCGGTGCACCACGTGGGACCTCCCGGCGGACGAGGCCGACGCCGCGCTCGGCAAGGCGGTCGAGGCCCTGCGCGCGCGAGCGGGGGCGCACGTGTACGGCGAGGGCGACGAGGACCTGGCGGCCGTGCTGCTGCGCCGGCTGGAGGCCGAGGGCGTGAAGCTCGCGCTGGCCGAATCGTGCACGGGCGGGCTGCTCGGCGCGCGGGTGACGGCCGTGCCCGGCAGCTCGCGGGTGTTCGCGGGCGGTGTGGTGGCGTACGACGACGAGGTCAAGCTCGGCCAGCTCGGCGTGTCGGCCGACGCGCTGGCTCACGACGGCGCGGTGAGCGAAGCCGTCGCCCGGCAGATGGCGGACGGCGTCGCCCGCGGGTTCGGCGCCGAGGCCGCGATCGGCGTGACCGGCATCGCGGGGCCGGACGGCGGCACGGCGGAGAAGCCGGTGGGCACGGTGTGGATCGCGATCCGGTGGCGCGACCGGACCCGCGCCTTCACGTTCGTGTTCCCCGGCGACCGCGACGACGTGCGGCAGCGCGCGGCGCAGTGGGCGCTGGACCGGCTGCGGCGCATCGCGTCGGGCCTGACGTGAGTTTCGCCGACGTACAGTCCTGGACCGCCGCCGACGGCGCGCGCATGGCGCTGCGCCACGAGCCGGCGGTCGGGGGGGGCGAGGGGGGGGGGGGGGGGGCCCGGCGGGGGGGGGGGGGGGGGGGGGCGGGGGGGGGGGGGGGGGGGGGGGGGGGGGGGGGGGGGGGGGCGCCCGGCGCGGCGCGCTGATCGTGCTGCACGGCTGGGGCGACCACGGCGGGCTGTTCGACGAGGCTGCCGAGCGGCTGGCCGCGCGCGGGATGGACGTGTTCGCGCTCGACCAGCGCGGGGCGGGGCGCTCGCCGGGCCCGCGCGGGCACGTCGAGCGGTTCGCGCAGTACCTCTCCGACCTGTCGGCGCTGCGCAAGCACGTGGCTGCGGTGGCGCCGGGCCGGCAGGTGCTGCTGGGACACTCGTTCGGCGGCTTCGTGGTGCTGCGCTACCTCGAGACCGCCCCCGCCGGCCTGGCCGGGGCCATCGCCGCGACGCCGTTCGTGGACTTCTGCCGGCCGCCGGCGCGGTGGCGAGTCGTGCTGGCCCGGTTGCTGGCCGACGTGGCGCCGCGGGTCGCGATTCCGACCGGGCTCGACTACCAGCACCGGACCCGCGATCGTGTGCTCAACACGCGCATGTACCGGGACCCCGACTGCCATCACGTCGTGACGCCCCGCGCCTACCGGGAGACGATCGCGACCCTGGCCGTGCTGCGCGAAGAGAAGGCGCGCATCGCCGTTCCGCTGCTGGTGCTGCTGGCCGGCGAAGACGCGCTCGTCTCGACGCCGGCGGCGCGCGACTTCGCGCGCAGCCTTCCCGGCGAGGTCACCCTGGTCGAGCTGGACGGGATGTACCACGACGTATTCCACGAGCCCGACCGCGACCGGACCTACGCGGCGATCTTCCCGTGGCTGGACCGCATTGTGGGGTCCACGGGCTGAGGCCGGAGGCCGCATGGAGCCGCTGACGTATTCGGCGTATCTGCAGGTCGAGGGGCTGCTCCGGCTCCAGCGGCCGCGCGCCGAGCCCGCCGAGCACGACGAGATGCTGTTCATCATCATCCACCAGGTCTATGAGCTGTGGTTCCGGCTGCTGCTGCACGAGCTGGACCGGTGCCGGCAGGAGCTCTCCACCAACGACCTGTTCGGCGCCATTGCCCGGTTCAAGCGGCTGCGCACCGTGATGAAAACGCTGGTCGGCCAGCTCGACATCCTCGAGACGATGACGCCGCTGTCGTTCCTCCAGTTCCGCGACCGGCTGGAGGCCGCCAGCGGCTTCCAGTCGGCGCAGTTCCGCGCGCTGGAATTCGTGCTGGGCCACAAGCGGCCCGAGCTGGTCGCGCACTACACGAGCGAAGGGGCGCTCAAGGCCCAGCTCGAGCAGCGGCTCGACGAGCGGTCGCTGGTGGATCACTTCTACGACTTCCTGGTGGCGCGCGGCGTCGCCGTCCCGGCGGCATTGCTGCGCCGCGACGTGCGTCAACCCAACACTCACAGCTCGGAGCTCACAGCCGAGCTGGTGCATCTGTACAAGACCGAGCCGGACGTCGCGATCCTGCTCGAGCTGATGACCGACTTCGACGAGGGGCTGCAGGAGTGGCGTTACCGCCACGTGAAAATGGTCGAGCGGACCATCGGCAACAAGCGGGGGACGGGCGGCTCGACGGGAGCCGAGTACCTCCGGAAGACGCTGTTCCAGTCCGTCTTCCCCGACCTGTGGGCGATGCGCCAGCTGCTCTAGCCGGGGGGTGCTGTCGCATTCGTACAATCCCGGCGCCCCGGGCGCCATGAGTGTTGTGGGTCCCTTCATCCGGGAGATTCCCGTGCTGGCTCGTGGCTCCGTCGTGCTCGCGGGAGTGTTCGGCGCGCTGGCGCTCGCCCCCGCGCCTCGCCCGGTGGCATATCGACGGGGGGCGGAGGCCGCCGCCGCGCGGCAGGGGCCGGTCCGCTATTTCCATCCGCGGTGGTCACCCGACGGCCGGCGGATCATGTTCAGCGCCAACCTCGAGAATCCGCGGCGCCTCGACCTCTTCACGATCGGCGTGGATGGCTCCGGCCTGGCGAAGCTCCGCGACGGCGCGCATGACGGATCGTGGTCGCCGGACGGCGCTCGGGTTGTGTTCGCCTCCATGGTCGAAGGCGATCTCGAGCTGTTCGTGATGAACGCGGACGGCGCCGACGTCCGCCAGCTCACCAGCGACAGCACGATGGACTACCTGCCGTCGTGGTCTCCGGACGGGAGGCGCCTGGTGTTCGTGTCCATCCCCCGGGGGCCGGGCCAGCGCCACGACCTGCACGTCATGGACTCGGACGGGACGGGTCGGCGGGTTCTCATGGAGACGCCGGCCTCCGAGGAAACGTCGCCCCGGTGGTCGGGGGACGGGCGCCGCGTGGTGTTCGCCACCAACCGCGACGGCAACTGGGAGATCTACGCCGTGGCCGCCGCCGGGGGCGACGCCCAGCGTCTGACCAACGACGACGCCGCGGACAACGCGCCGCTGTTCTCACCCGACGGCCGGTCCATCGGCTTCGTCTCCGACCGGGGCGGCGCCCGCCGCATGTGGGTGATGCGGTCGGACGGGTCCCATCCCGCGGAGATCCCCCAGGACGGCGTGGCCTCGCCAGCCTGGTCGCCCGACGGCCGCTGGATCGCGTACCTCGGACAGGCGGACGGCGCCGCCGGCGTGTTCGTGATGAGCGCCGACGGCTCCGGTGCGCGGCGGGTGACGCCGGTGCCGGCGCCGCCGGCCAATCGGCTCGGCCGGATGCGGTGGCTCGCCGGCTGCTGGGAGCTGCGCACGCCCCAGCGCGTGACCCTCGAGATGTGGATGCCGCCGGACGGGGAGCTCATGCTCGGCGCCAGTCGAACCGTGGCCGGCGGCGTGACCCGCGAGTTCGAGCAGCTGCGACTCCAGGCCCGGGGCGACACGCTTGTTTACACGGCGACGCCGTCGGGGCAGCGCGAGACCGCGTTCCGGTCCACGGAGACGTCGGACTCGGGCTTCACGGTCGAGAACCTGACCCACGATTTTCCGCAGCGGATCGCCTACCAACGGCGCGGCGCGGACTCGCTCATCGCGCGGATCGAGGGGCCGGGACCGGGCGGGCCGCGCGGCATCGACTTCCCGATGCGCCGGGTGGCGTGCACAGCCCCGTAGCCTGATGCACGAGGGCCGCGGACCGCTCGCGCGGCCCGCGGCCCTCATGCCTGGCGGAGCGGGCTACCGCCGGGTGCCCGGCCGCCTCTCCACCTTCACCAGCACGCCGCCTGGAATCGTCAGCACGATCACGCTGTCGCCGACTTCCTGGGCCGCCACGAACCCGGGCGCCCGCACCTCGACGTTGACCAGGTCGCCGAGCCGGTTGCTGTACCGCAACGGGTAGGCGACGGTGGGCGTCGGCATGCCGGGCAGGAGGGGAGCCCGCGCCGGCTGCGCCGGCTGGGGTGGCTGCGGCGGCTGTGCCATCAACGCCATCGCCGCCGGCGGGCCCCAGATCACGTCGAAGCCGCCGGCCTCGCCGATCCGGTTGCGCTCGTTGCGGAGGGCACGGAGCACGCTGTCGATCGCCATCAGCCGCCGCCGGCTGGAGTCGATCGCCTCGCGCCGAGACAGCTCGGTCTCGCGCAGCAGGCGCTCGAATTCGGCCATCTCCGCGCGGGCCCGGGCGAGGCCGACCGTCGCGATCTGCCGATACTCGGACTCCACCGAGTCGCGGGCGGTGCGGTACTCCTCGAACGCCGCGAGCTCGGCCCGCGTCGCGTCGGGACGCGGCACGGCGACCAGCGGAACCCGCCGCTCCGGCCCGCCGCGCCGCACGGTCAGGGTCACGCGCTGCCCGGGCTCGACCCTGCCGAACGCGCGCTGCCCCTCGGTGGTGGTCAGGTCAAGACCGTCCATGGCGGTGAGCGTGTCGCCACGCCGCAGGCCCGCGCGATGCGCCGGGCCATCCACGTCCACCATCAACACCACCGGCGGTTCGCGGAATCGCGGCGTGCGCCGCACGCCGCCCGCCTCGATGAACTCGGCCTGGAAGCCGAGCCAGCCCAGCGGGGTGCGGAACCCCGAGCGCAGCGCCGTGATGCCGGCCCGTTGCGCGGTGCGCAGCCGCGAATTGTAGTACTCGGCGATCGTGCTGGCCGACGACCGCTCGATCGGGTTGACCGTCACGTCGCGTTCCTGCCCGTAGCTGCGCACCGTCAGCCGAATCGGCACGCCGATGCGGGCGGTGGCGAACCGCTCGAACCCTTCGGGCGTCGTGAGCGCCAGCCCCTCGACGGCGACGATGGTGTCGCCGTTGCGCAGGCCCGCCAGATGGGCCGGGCTCCCGGACTCGACGGTCACGATGTGCGGGGCACGGGTGTAGGCGATGCGTCCCGCCCGCAGGATGACGCAATCATCGCACGACAGGCTGATTCCGAACCAGCCGCGTCGCTCGCCGGCCGTGGAGGCCGGCCGCGGAGCCTCCTGGGCCCGGGTCGGGCCGGGCGCCAGGGTCAGCGCCAGCAGCCCCGCCACCGCCCACCACATCGTCTTGCGCATGTGCACCGTCCTCCACTCCCGGGTCATCGGTTCAGTACCACATCACCGACCGGGACGGCACGGCCGGCGACTGCTGGCGGTCACGCTGATTGAGGCCCCGCAACACCGCGGCAGCCAACGGATCGTCGGGCGCGATGAGGGCCATTTCCTGGGCGGCTTGACCGAGTACCCGGACGGCCACCGCCCGCACGCTGTCGCGCGCGGCCGGACTGGCACCATCGGGCAGACTGGAGAGCGAGGCCAACGCCGCCACGTAGAGCGAGCCCGCGCGCTGGACGCGCGCCGCGACCTCGGTCGTGGACTGCGCCGACCCGCGGCCCATCGCGAACGCCACGTTGCGCGAGCCGATGTACTGGCCCACCGCGAGTCCGGTCACGAACAACGTCAGGCCTGCCGCCACCGCGCCGGCGAGCCACGCGGCCGCGGGCCGGCGGGTGCGGCCGCCCCGCGCCACGCTGATCGGCGTCGGCAGGTGGCCGCGCGCGCGCAGCATCGCCACCACGCGCTCCTCCAGCTCCGGGTTCGGCGCCGCCTCGCGCGGCAGCGACGCGTAGGCCCGCCGCTCGACCGGCGTCAGCTCGTCATCAAAGTCGTCGTTCATACGACCGGATCCTTTCGAACCTCCGAGAGCGCGGTGCGTACCCGCCGCCGCGCATGGAACAGCTGGGACTTGGACGTGCCCACCGAGATACCGAGCTGTCCGGCGATCTCCTCGTGCCGGTAGCCCTCGACATCGTGCAGCACCAGCACCGTGCGGTAGCCGTCGGGCAGGTCGCGGATCGCGCGCTCCAGGTCCATCAGCTCGAACCGCGCCGGGACGTCCGGCGCCGGCGCGTCGAAGTCCTCCACAACGTCCTCGCGGCGGCGGCCGCGGCGGCGCAGCTGCTCCCGCGCCACGTTCAGCCCGATTGCCGTCAGCCAGCTGCCGAACGAAGCCTCCCACCGGAACGTCGTGAGCCGCTCCGTCGCCTTCAGCCACGTTTCCTGCACCACGTCTTCCGCCTCCGCCTCCTGGCCGTTCATCAGCCGCAGGACGAACAGGAACAGCCGCGGCGAGTGCCGGCGGTACAGCTGGCGAAACGCCAGCTCGTCCCCCGCCAGAACCTGCTCGGCGAGTGCGCGATCCGAGTCGAGCACGACGGCCTCGGTGGCTTCCCCGCTCATTCCTTCGTTAGTCGTTGTAGCCTCGGGGTTTGGTTGGTTGCGGCTGGCAGGGAGAGGCGGGGCACAGCGGCACGGGGGCACAGGGGCACGGAACAGACCGCTCGGGGCCCCGTCTGTGCCGCTGTGCCGCCGGGCCTCGCCTCTCGCCATTGCTGCCCCGGCGCCTCAATGCTGCCTGTCTCTTTGACAGCCCAAACTGGCACATCCCTTGCCGCGCAGATTATGGTTCTTGGCGAGCTTACGGGCAATTCGTCACCGGAGTGCCAGTGCGAAAGAAGGAGAAAGAGGAGCCGGAGCCGGTGGGCCAGGCGCCGCCGGACCCGGCTGGCGAGGCTGATGCGGCGCTGGCTCAGCTCGAGGCTGAGGATGCGGCCCGGGCGGCGGCCGAGCGGGCGTCAGGCGCCGCGGTGGTCGAGCCGGCCGCCGAGGCGGTCCAGCGGCTCGAGCGCGAGCTGGGCGAGTGGCGGGACCGCGCGCTGCGCAGCGCCGCGGACTTCGAGAACTTCCGCAAGCGCGCGCTGCGTGAGCGCGAGGACGCCGCCCAGCGCGGCCAGGCGGAAGTGCTGGCCCGCATCGTCGACGTGATCGACGATCTGGCGCGGGTCGCTCATCTCGATCCCGCCAACACCTCGTCGCAGGCGCTGCACGACGGCATGCTCGCGATCGAGCGGAAGTTCCTCAAGACGCTCGAGCTGGCCGGGGTCGAGCGCATCGACCCGGTGGGCGAGCCATTCGACCCCAAGAGCCACGAGGCCGTGGCGACGCTGCCGGCGGGCGTGGCGGAGCAGGACAACACCGTGGGCGCCGTGTACCAGCACGGGTATCGGTTCCGGGGCACGCTGCTCCGGCCCGCGCGGGTCGCCGTGCTGCAGTGGCCGCCCCCCGCTTCCATGCCGGCCGACGCCGGCGCCCACCCCGGTTCGTAGGGCGCGGTCGCCAAAGCATGGCCCAGCAGAAGGACTACTACCGCACTCTCGGCGTGCCGGAGGCGGCCACCGCCGACGAGATCAAGAAGGCGTATCGCCGCCTCGCCAAGAAGTACCACCCGGACCGGAACCAGGGTGACAAGGCGGCGGGTGAGCGGTTCAAGGAGATCTCGGAGGCGCACTCCGTCCTCTCGGACGCCGAAAAGCGCACGCAGTACGACCGGCTCCGCAAGTACGGCGCGTTCGCCGGCGGCGCTCCGCGCAGTCCGCGCGGCGGCGGGGCCGGACCCAACGTCAAGTTCGAGGAGTTCGGCGGCTTCGGCGGATTGGGCGACCTGTTCTCGTCGATCTTCGGCGGCGAGGGCAAGAAGCCCGACACCGGTCGCGGCGAGAGCGTCGAGGTCGTCGTCACGATCCCGTTCCGGGTGGCGGCGCTCGGCGGGAAGGTGCCGGTCACCGTGCCGGTGACGGAGTCATGCCCCACGTGCCACGGCAGCGGCGCCGCGCCGGGCGCGCAGTTCACGACCTGCGCCGAGTGCAAGGGCTCGGGCCAGGTGTCGTTCGGCTACGGCGGCTTCGCGGTGAAGCGGCCGTGCCCCGCGTGCCGGGGCAAGGGCAGGATCCCCTCGCAGCGGTGCGGTACCTGCCAGGGCGCGGGCGACGTCCGGGTCGAAAAGCGGCTGATGATCGACGTGCCGCCGGGCACCGACGACGGCACCCGGCTGCGGCTCAAGGAGCAGGGCCCCAGAGGGGCGTCGGGCGCCGGTGATCTCATCGTGGCGTTCCAGGTCGAGCCCGACCGGTTCTTCGCGCGCGACGGGCTGGACGTCATCTGCCGGGTCCCGATCAACGTCGTGCAGGCCACCCTCGGCACCAGGCTCAAGGTCCGCACGGTGGACGGCAAGCACGTGGTCCTCAAGGTGCCCCCCGGCACCCAGCCGGGAAAGAAGTTCCGCATCAAGGGACAGGGCATCGAGAAGAACGGCGCCCGCGGCGACCAGCTGGTGGAGGTCGAGATCGGAGTTCCCGGGAAGCTCACCCCGGACCAGGAGGCGAAGCTGAAGGCATTTGCGGACGCCGCCGGCCTGCGCTACTAAGTCTCCTTCACGATGCCTGCCCGCCGCTCCCGCCCGGCCGGCCGCGCGGGTGAACGCGCGCTGCTGGACCGCCTCCCCACGGCGGTTCTTGGCGTGGACACCGAGCTGCGCCTCAACCAGTGCAATGCCGCCGCTGAGCGGGTCTTCGGTTTTTCCCGCGACGAGCTGATCGGACGCAGCCCCGCGGGGCTGCTGGTGCCGCTCAACCAGTGGCCGGGCATCAAGGAGCGGCTGCTCCGGCTGTTGCAGGGCGACGGTCTCGCGCAGGCGGAGAGCCAGATCCTCCACAAGGACGGCCGGGTCCTCCGGTGCCTGTGCCGGTACGTCACGCTGCGCGATGCGCACGGGCGCGCCACGGGCGTCCTGGCCACCACGGAGGATCTGACGGAGCTGCGCCGCATCGAGGAGGAGTTGGGTCGGCGCACCGAGCAGTATCACCGGCTTCTCTCCAACATCCCCGACGTGGCCTGGACCGCCGACGAGTCCGGCAACGCCGTGTTCGTCAGTGACGGCGTGCTGGATCACTTCGGGTTCACCGCGGAAGAGGTCTACGCCGGCGGCGGGCAGCAGTGGTTCGGGCGCATGCACCCCGACGACCGGGCCCGGGTGCAGGAGGCCTACGAGGCCCTGTTCAAGAGCGACGCGCCGTTCGACGTCGAGTACCGGATCCGCCACCGGGACGGCCACTGGATCTGGTGGCACGACCGATCGGTGGCCGTCTATGAGCGAGACGGCGCTCGCTACGCCGACGGCCTCCTGTCGGACGTGACGGAGCGCAAGATCGTGGAGGAGCGGCTCCTGGCCTCGGAGGACCGCTACCGCCAGCTGTTCGATGCCAACCCCCACCCCATGTGGGTGTTCGATCGCGAGACGCTGCGGTTCCTCGCGGTGAACGACGCGGCCGTCGGGCGATATGGCTACACGCGCGAGGAGTTTCTCGGGATGAACATCACGGACATCCGGCCGCCGGAGGATGTGCCGGCCGTGATGGAGGAGCTCAATAGCCGGGGCCTCGGGGTTCGCCCCCCCGGTGAGTGGCGCCACCGGCGCAAGGACGGCTCGGTTCTCGACGTGGAGGTGACCGGCCACACGATGACCTTCGCGGGACGCCCGGCGACGCTGATTCTGGCCAGCGACGTGACCGAGCGCCGGGTTCTGGAGCAGCAGCTCCGGCAGGCGCAAAAGATGGAGGCGGTCGGCCAGTTGACGGGCGGCATCGCGCACGATCTCAACAACGTGCTGACGGCGGTCCTGGCGAATCTCGGCTTCGTGGCGATGGAGCTGCCGGCCGAGGCCGCAGAGTCGCGCGCCGACCTCGAGGAAGCGCGCCAGGCGGCGCTGCGGGGCGCGGACATGATCCGCAAGCTGCTGGCCTTCAGCCGACGCGAGCCGCTCAAGCTGGAGGCGCTGCAGCTCGACCCGCTGGTGACCGAGTTCGGCCGGACGCTCCGGCGCATGCTGCCCGAGAACCTCGAGATCCGGATCGAGCCCGAGAGGGACATCCCACCCGTCCTGGCCGACGCCGCGGCCGTGCACCAGATCCTGCTGAATCTCGCCACGAACGCGCGCGACGCGATGCCCGACGGCGGCACGCTGGGAATCAGCCTCGAGACGGCCGCCCTCGACGAGGTGCACGTGGCGACCCACGGATGGGGCGAACCGGGCCGGTACGTGTGCGTCGCCGTGTCGGATACCGGTGTCGGGATGGACGCGGAAACCCGAAAGCGGATGTTCGAGCCGTTCTTCACCACCAAGCCCACCGGGCGCGGGACCGGCCTCGGCATGGCCATGGTGTACGGACTGATGAAGCAGCACCGGGGGTTCGTGTTCGTCTACAGCGAGCCCGGGCACGGATCGGTCATCAAGCTCTACTTCCCGGTCGGCGGGCAGGCGCCGGGTGTGACGCCGCCGGCCCCGATCGCGCTGCCCGGCGGATCGGAGACCATCCTGGTCGTCGAGGACGAGCCGGCGATCCGCCACGCGGCCCGGCGCGCGCTGGAACGGGTGGGGTATCGCGTACTGGCGGCGGCCGACGGCGTCGAGGCGCTCGAGGTGCTCGAGCAGATGCCGGGGGTCGCGCTGGTGGTGACGGACGTCATCATGCCGCGACTGGGCGGCTTCGCGCTTTACGAGGCCGCGCGCGAGAAGTTGCCCGGGGTGCGGTTCCTGTTCACGTCCGGCTACACCGGGGCGGACGTTCGCGAGCAGTACCCGATCCTTTCGCAGGTGCCGTTCATCGCGAAGCCGTGGACCGTGGACGAGCTGCTCGACCGGGTCGCCGAAGTGCTCGGGCGCAAGGGAGCGCCTGAGCGCGGCTAGGGGCCCGGCGCGACGGTCAGGCGCAATGCCCGCCGTGGCCGCGCGAGCCGCGCGTCGTCCGCGTAGACCAGCGCCTCCCGCAGCTGCTCGCACGCGTCCTGATAGCCGCGCGCGATGACCTCCACGGTGCGGGGGTCGCCGAAGTCGAGAATGCCGGTCCCCAGCTCGTCGCGCGGCCTGATGGTGAACGGACGCACGTAGCGGTAGCGCCGCCGGCCGGTGTGGACTTCGATCTCCTCGGGGCGCGCGTTCGCCTGGCGCGCGGCCTCGAGGCACAGCGCGTTGAAGCGGCCCAGGGTCGCCAGGTCGGCCACCATGTTCTGCTGAATCAGGATGTCCAGCGCCCGCCGCCCCACGTCCAGGAACGTGTCGAGCCGCGGGTGACGGGCGCCGGGCGCATCCACCATCACCAGGAACACCACGTCGGCCCCGAGGCGCAACGCGGGCCGGATCGGCTGGTTCGCGACGATCCCGCCGTCGCCGAACGTCCGGGCGCCCATCGGCATCGGCTCGTACACGATGGGCAGGGCGCTCGACGCCACGACGGCCGACATCAGGTCGTCGGCCGTCGAGACTTCTTCGGCGACGAACTGCCGGTCGACGCCGGGATCGCCCGCGAGGGCTTCGGGCGATCCGTTGCAGAAGAAGCGCGCGGTGCCGGATTCGAGGTCGGTCGCGGTGAGCAGCACCCGCATCGGCGACCGCCGGAGCCGATCCACGTTGATCTTCGGCGATAGGAACCGGCGCCGCTCGAAGTTCTCGAACAGGCCGGGCCGGAACAGCAGCCGCCCGAGCACCTGGAGCACCCGGCCCAGCCACACGCGCAGCCGCAGGCTCACCGCGAGCATGCCGGCGAGCAGCACGACCGCCGCGCCGGCCGCGACGGGGTGATCCCGGGCCACGTCGGTGAACTGCGTGTGCACGTGGAACGACTCCCAGGAGGCCGCCGCGAAGAACAGGATCAGCAGGTTGGCCAGGATGGACTGTCGCAGCTTGACGGGATCCGGCCGCCAGACGCCGCCTTTCACCAGTCGGCGGAGCACGACGTACGCGTAGGGCATCGTCACGTGCAGCAGCAGCACCGCGGAGCCGGCCAGCGCGAGGCCGGCCCACAGCAAGGCCGGGTGGGACAGGTGCACCCGCACGCCGCCGACCGTCAGCTGGTAGTAGACGAGATTCGCCAGGCCCGCGGACACCGCGATCAGGCCGCCGAGCATGAACGCGTAGCGGGTCCAGTCGATGCCGACCGCGGGCGGAGTGACATCGCGCCAGGCTTCGACCAGGGGCTCCGCGTTGCCCACCAGCCCGTCGGCCTGCGAGGCGTAGCTCGCGGCGTTGATCCCGCCGATGGACGTCGCCGTGATGATGTGGGTGGGCATGCGGGCGTCCTGGAAGGCGAGCAGGACGCCGGCCTCGTAGGCGCCGCGCGCGCCGCCCCCGGGCAGCACCACCGCCACCCGGCCGCCGAACGCCTGCCAGGCACGTTCGGCCTCGTCGCGCGCCATCTCGGCCCGGAAGGCGGGGCGCAGATCGTCCAGGGCGGCCGGCCTCACGCGACCAACTTAGCGATGCGCGCGCGCTTGCGCCGTGACCGCCGACCGCCGTAGCATCACCCCGCCCCTCTTCCATGGGATCTCGATGCGCGCCAACCCCCGTCGCCGTCTTCCCTCGATGCTGTGGCCCCTCGTCGCCCTCGCGCCGCTGGCGTGTGGCCCGACCTACGACGTGGTCATCCGCGGCGGGACCGTGTATGACGGCTCCGGCGCCGCGCCGGTGCGGGCCGACGTCGCCGTCATCGGCGACAGCATCGTCGTCGTTGGCAACGTTCCGGAAGGGCGGCGCGGCCGCGTCGAAGTGGACGCGCGCGGGCTCGCCGTCAGTCCCGGGTTCATCAACATGCTGAGCTGGGCCACCGAGAGCCTCATCGAGGACGGCCGCGGCATGAGCGACCTGCTCCAGGGCGTCACCCTCGAGGTGTTCGGCGAAGGCGTGTCCATGGGGCCGCTCACCGACTCGATGAAGGCCCAGGTCGTGCGCGAGCAGGGCGACATCCGGTTCGACGTCGCGTGGACCAGCCTGGGCGAGTACCTCGAGCATCTGGAGCGCCGCGGTGTCTCGCCCAACGTCGCCTCGTTCGTGGGCGCCACCACCGTGCGAATCCACGAGCTGGGCTACGCGGACCGCCGGCCCACGCCGGCCGAGCTGGACCGGATGCGCGCGCTGGTTCGGCGGGGCATGGAGGAAGGCGCGCTCGGCGTCGGCAGCTCGCTGATTTACGCGCCCGCGTTCTACGCCCGAACCGACGAGCTGGTGGCGCTGGCCGAGGAGGCCGGCCGCCACGGGGGCATGTACATCTCGCACATGCGCAGCGAAGGCAACCGGCTGCTCGAGGCCGTGGACGAGCTGATCACCATCGCGCGGCGCGCCCGGGTGCCGGCCGAGATCTACCACCTCAAGGCCGCCGGTCAGCGCAACTGGGGCAAGCTCGACTCCGTGATCGCGCGGGTCGAGCGGGCGCGGGCCGGGGGGCTGCGCATCACCGCCGACATGTACACGTATCCCGCCGGGGCCACGGGACTCGACGCGGCGATGCCGCCGTGGGTGCAGGAGGGCGGGCTGCAGGCGTGGCGCCGCCGGCTCCAGGACCCGGCGATCCGCGCCCGCGTGGGCCGCGACATGACGACGCCCACCGACGCCTGGGAGAACCTGTTCCTCGGCGCCGGCTCGCCGGAGCGGGTGATCCTGGTGGGGTTCCGGCAGGACTCGCTCAAGCCGCTCACCGGCAAGACGCTGGCCGAGGTGGCGCGGATGCGCGGGACCTCGCCGGAGGAGACGGCGATGGACCTCGTGGTGCAGGACGACAGCCGCGTCGGCACGATCTACTTCCTGATGTCGGAAGACAACGTGCGGCGCCAGATGGGCCTGTCCTGGGTCAGCTTCTGCTCCGATGCGGAAGCGCCGGCCACCGAGGGCGTGTTCTTGAGGTCGAACCCGCATCCCCGGGCCTACGGGAGCTTCGCGCGGGTGCTGGGCCTGTACGCCCGGGACCAGCGGGCGCTCACGCTGGCCGACGCGATCCACCGGTTGACGGGTCTGCCGGCCGAGAACCTGCGGCTGCGCCGGCGCGGCCTGCTGCGGCCGGGCTACTACGCCGACGTCGTCGTGTTCAACCCCGACAGCGTCCGCGACCACGCCACCTTCGAGCAACCGCACCAGTACGCGACGGGGATCCGGCACGTGTTCGTCAACGGCACGCACGTCGTGCGCGGTGGCGTCCACACCGGGGCGAAGCCGGGTCGAGTGGTGCGGGGACCCGGCTGGCGAGGGTGGCCGAGGGCCTGAGGACAGCGAGGCGTCCTTCAGGACGCTGGTGGCCGAGCCCGGGCTGCAGCCAGGGACGACACGAACGACGAGACGAGAGGGAGGCCGGTATGCGTCCGACTTGGATGATCGCGGTGGCGGCCCTGATGGTGATTCCCGGGGCGCTCGTCGCCCAGGCGCCGCCCCCGGCGCGGCTGCGCGGGCTCGACACCTACATCGAGCGCGCGATGCGCGACTGGGAGGTGCCGGGTCTCGCGATCGCCGTGGTGAAGGACGACTCGGTGGTCTGGGCGCGCGGGTTCGGGGTGCGCGAGCTGGGCCGGCCCGACCGGGTGGACGAGCACACCACGTTCGTGGCGGCATCCACGACCAAGGCGTTCACGGCGGCGCTGATGGGGATGCTGGTGGACTCGCAGCGGGTGCGCTGGGACGATCCGGTGACGCGTCACCTGCCGTGGTTCCAGCTGTACGACCCGTACGCGACCCGCGAGATGACGGTGCGCGACCTGCTGAGTCACCGCGGCGGGCTCACGCGCGCCGACGGTACCTGGTACGCGAGCGGGCGCAGCCGCACCGACATCGTGCGCGCGATGCGGTTTCACCCGCCGCGCTGGAGCTTCCGGTCTCGCTACGGCTACCAGAACGTGATGTTCCTGACCGCCGGCGAGGTCATCGCCGCCGTGTCGGGCCGGAGCTGGGATGACGTGATCCGCGAGCGACTGCTCGTGCCGCTGGGCATGACGCACGCCACGACCACCGTGCGCGACCTGCCCGGGATGGACAATGTCGCGATGCCGCACGCGCGGGTCGAGCGGCGGATGGTGGCGGTCCCGTGGCGCAACGTGGACAATGTCGCGGCCGCGGGCTCGCTCAACGCGAGCGTGTTCGCGATGGCGCAATGGGTGCGGCTCAACCTCGGCCGCGGCATGTACGGCGGTCGGCGCCTGGTCAGCGAGGCGGTGATCCGCGAGATGCAGACCGCGCACACGGTGATCACGAGCAACGCCCGCACCGACTCGATCTGGCCCGACGTCCACCTCAGGGCCTACGGGCTCGGCTGGAGCCTCAACGACTACCGGGGCCGCAAGGTCGTGTCGCACGGGGGCGCGCTGGACGGGATGCGGTCCCATGTCGCCATGCTGCCGGAGGAGCGGCTGGGCGTCGTGGTGATGGCCAACAGCGACCAGGTCGGCGCGCTGCTGGTCGGGCTGGCGTACCGCGTGTTCGACGCGTACCTCGGCGCGTCGCAGGCCCGGGACTGGAGCGCCGACCTCCTGGCCGACCTGCAGTGGAGCCGCAGGCGCGCCGACTCGCTGGACCGCCGGCGCGACTCGCTGCGCGTGCGGGACACGCGGACCTCGACCGCGCTCGCGGGCTACGCCGGCCGCTACGCCGACAGCCTGTACGGTGAGGCGGACGTCACCGTGGACGGCGAGCACCTCGTGGTGCACACCGGCGAGCTGGTCGGCGACCTCGAGCACTGGCACTACGACACCTTCCGGGTGGCGTGGCGCCAGCGGCACCTCGGCCGCTCGTTCGCCGAGTTCGCCGTGGGGTTCGACGGGCGGGTGGCGCGGCTCACCCTGCGCGACGACGAGGAGGATCTCGACTTGCAGACGTACGGCCGCGTGCGCACGGCGCGGGGCGCGGCGGCGGGATCGCCCTAGGCGCGCGCGACGAACAGGCAGGCCGCGTGGCCGAGCACCCGGTCGCCCCCCGTGAGCCCGCTCGGCATCGGCTTCCAGCCGCGTTCCAGCCGCTCACGCAGCAGGTCGTCGGCGGAGGGCTTCGTGGGCCAGACGGCGACCGCCGTCAGCGCGCCCAGTCAGGTCGTGTCGAAGACGAGCCAGCTTCCGTTAGGCAGGCGCATCATGGCGTCATGCGTATACTCGTCCTGCGTGATCACGTCGTCGACGCGCAGCGGCGGGTCGAGCGCGCGGCCCCAGTCGAGGACGTGCGCCAGCAGCGTGAGCGGCGCCAGCGTGCGCTCGAGGCCCGCGCGCGCGTCCGCCGGCATGGTCGCGTGGTCGCGCAGCGGGATCACACGGCCCCGCCCCCGAGCACCGCGTCGAGGAGCCGGAGCACGGCGCGCTCGGTCTGCCCCTTGGCATCCTTGTCCAGCGCCCACGTCGTGAGCGTGACCGAGACGACGCGCGAGCGCCGCGCCAGGCGTCCCAGCGCGCGTTCGAGCTCGTCGAGGCGCGGTCCGCCGGGGGCGGGGTAGAGCATCGCGGGTGCGTCCAGCGGATTGACGACGTCGGCATCGAGATGCACGTGCACCGGTTCGCCGTCGAGCGCCAGCGCGTCCAGCGCGTCGAGCGTGGTGAGGCGCCTGACCGCCGAACCCTCGACCGCCACGCGCTCCGCCGGATCGAGATCGCGGCCGTCGAAGAGGACCACCGCGGATTCCGCGACCGGCTCGGTGCCGAGCCGGTCGAGCGCGGCCTGGTCGCCGCGGCCGACCAGCATCGCGAGCGGCATCCCGCCGACGAACCCGCTCGGCGACGTCGCGGGCGTGTTGAAGTCGCCGTGGGCATCGAGCCACAGCACGCGCGGGCGCAGGCCGGCGCGTTGCAGTCCGGTCACCGCGCCGATCGCCGCGCAGCAGTCGCCGGTCACGGCGACGGGCCGCGCACCGTCCCGCACGCTCCGTTCCGCATGCGCCGCGATGCCTTCACCCACGGCGGCCACACGCTCGAGCAACGGCCCGTCCCCGATCGCCGGCCGGTTGATTGCCCAACCAGGCGGCGCGAGCCGCTGGAGCAGCGGCGCGGGCTGGTCGAGAAAGAACGGCGTGAGAAGAAACCGGTCCACCTAGGGCTCGCCGCCGCCCGCCAGCGAGCGGTTGTAGAGCCAGATCGCGCGCTGCAGGTGGTCCTGGGCGCGCCGCGTGGCCGCGATCCCAACGAAAGCGGCGACGACGCCGGCGCCGAACAGTGCCGCGTACGCGGCCTCGTTCGCATCGCTGGTCGAGAACGCACTGCCGAACGCGACCGCCGCGGATCCGATCAGCGCCACGGAGCCCACCAGCGTGAGGACGGCCCCGCCGACCTGGCCGTTGCGGTAGGCCGCATAATGGAAGCGTACCGTGTCCGAGGCGGTGGCCAGCGGCTCGATGCGCGGCGCGAAGAGCGCGATCCTGCCGACGGGTGTTTCCGCCGCCCCCTGGACGACCCGGACGTCGAACAGGCGGTACTGAATGCGCAGCGCGCACTGCTCGTACGTGCACGGCACCGCCTGGCCGGACATCGGTGCAACGATGCCGCTCGCCAGCAGCGCGACGGTCGCCAGAGCGCGGGTCGTGGGCGGTCCTCCTGGCGGGGGGAGGGGAGGGGGGGAGGGAAGGGGGCGCCCAACGGTACGATGCGGGCCGCCCTCGCGCCAGCGCCGACGGCGGTCAGGCGCCGAACTGGCGCAGGTGGTAGTCGAAGTGCCGGTGACAGAAGAAGCCCCATGACCGGCGCGTCATACGGCCGAAAAACGCGTGCGGCGGCCAGTCGGTGCGGGCCTCCTGCCGCACGAACCGCTCGATCAGCGCCTGGAACGCGGCGAGGTCCGCCTCCCACGTCGTGGGGCGCGACAGGAACGCTTCGGGCGGGCCCTGCACGCGCCCCTTCGGCCAGGGCAGCCAGTACATCACGAGCTGTTTGACGATCGGCCAGCGCAGGACGCCCGGCTTCGGCGCCGCCGTCGCGTCGCCCAGCGTGTGGCGCATCTGGTCGCTCAGGTGGGCCAGCATCCGGGCCGCGCTCATGCGGCCCCAGCGGGCGGGCGCCTCGGGGCGCAGGCTGCCGAAGCGACCTAGAAGCTGCAGACGGTCGCCGGGATCGAGCAGGCTGCGCACGGTCAGGCCGCCTCCCGCCGGGCGACGAACCACGCGAACGCGTTGCCGAGCGTCTCCTCGCCGGTGGGCGTGAGCCCCGCCTCGCGCACCGCCGCGACGAACTGCTCGGCGTCGAAGCGGTCGTGAGTGGGGTGCCGGAACAGCCGGGCCAGGAGCGGGTTGCGCAGGTAGGCCGCCAGCACCTCCTCGGCGTAGAAGCGGCCGCCCGGCTTCAGGATGCGGCGAACCTCGCGCAGCGCGGCGCGCCAGTCGGGCACGTGGTGGAGGATGCCGAAGTCGAACACCGCCTCGTAGCGGGCGTCGGGGCAGGGAATGGCGGTGGCGTCTCCGACCCAGAGCCGCACGTCGGCCCGGGGGTCAAGGCGGCGCCGGGCGCGCGCGACCATGCGGGGGTCGAGGTCGAAGGCATCCACACTCGAGGCGCCGAACACGTCGAGGATGATGGCGGCGCCGACGCCGCGGCCGCAGCCCAGCTCGAGGGCCGCGCCGCCCATGATCGGCCCGCCGAGGCGCAGCAGCCGCCGCGCCTCCACGTGGCGCTGGATGGCGGCGCGCACGGGGTTGTTCATCAGGACGAACTCGAGGCGGTTGAGGAGCACGGGCGGATCACAGCCAGCCGAGCATCCGCGAGTGGATGAAGCCCCAGGCCACCATGCACAGCAGGAACGCCCCGACCACCACGAACCCGAGGCTCCACTCGCTGGGCGGATAGAGGTGCGCGAAGTTCATCCCGTACATGCTGGCCACGAAGTTCGGCACCATGATGATCACCGTCACGGCCGTGAGCCGCTTCATGATGTTGCCGAGCTTGTTGAAGGTGTAGAAGATCTGCACGTCCAGCGCCGCGCCCAGCAGGTCGCGGTACGTGTCCAACACCGCGAGGACGTGCTGCGCGTGATCCTGGACGTCGGCGAAGTACGGCCTGAGGCCCTCGGGGATCGCGCGCTCGCGCCGCATCACCTCGGCCAGAACCTGGCTCGTGGGGGCGAGAAGGCGGGGGACCCGCAGCAGGTCCTTCCGCAGCTTGAACAGGTCGGCCGCCGCGCCCTCGACGCCTTTGAAGATCGCCTCCTCGATGCCCTCGATCTGCTCGCGGACCCGGTCCTGCACGGTGAAGTAGCCGTCCACGAGGCTCTCGAACATGGCGTACGCCAGGCACGCGATGCCGTAGGCGTGGCGCTGCTCGTGCTGCTCCCATTGGGCGCGTGCCTGCTCGAGCAGGCCGCGCACGGTGGCCGATCCGCGGTGGATCGTCACCAGGTAGTGGTCGCCCCAGAACAGGTTCAGCTCGCGGGGCAGGAACTCCTTGCCGGTGTGCTCAGCGGCGTACACGACGATGAAGTGGTAGCCGCTGAAGGCGTGGCAGCGCGGGCGGTCGTGGGGCTTGGTCACTTCGTCGAGCGCCAGCTCGTGGAAGCCGAACTCGCGCCGCAGCAGCTCCACGTCCTCGCGGCCCGGATCGCGGATGTCGAGCCACAGGCGGTTGGTGCGATCGGCGAGCAGCTCGTGGAGCCGGTCGGGGCTGACGTCGACCGGCCCCTTCTGGCCCGGGACGTCAACCGCAAGCCGCATCGTTCCCATGGTGCCCCCCTGGGTCGTGGTCCCTAACGCCTCGGCAACAGCTCGGGTGGAATCGGGTTGTTGGGCCGCTCGCTGTCCCACGTGGCGTTGGCGATCCACCACCGCGTGCCGTCCCAGAACAGCTGGATGCTGTTGATGCCGCGCCCCGTGACCGGCCCGTTCTCGGCGCGGCGGGACTCGTAGCTGCTGAACACGTGCACGATGTTGCCGAAGCGCCGCTCCGCCCGCCCGATCTCCCGCTCGAAGAACCCGTTCTCGACGAAGAAGCGGTCGCTCTGGGCGATGTACTGGCCGTGATCGGTGATGTTGGCCACGGGCCGGCCATCGCGCAGGCTCATCGCGACGAAGCGGACGCCGGGGATGTAGAGCGAGCTGTCGCGGCCCCACTGGCGCGGCTGGCCGGCCGGGCCTGAGATGACCTCGTAGAAGGCGCGGATGATGCCGTCGAGGGAGGCGACGTCGTCGGGGCGGGCTGCCGGCGCCTGCGCGTGGGCGAGACCCGGTGAGAGGGCGGTGAGCACGAGCGCGAGGCGCAGGGTACGAGTCATCCGGTGACTCCCGAATCGTGTGGTGTCGTCAGGTGCATCGGTTCGCTCGCTCCTTGCCTTCGAGGGCCGCGAGCGCGAATGAGTATGCGAGGAACAGGCCGCCGAACGCGAGCACCACGACCACTCGGGCCGGCAGCCGGACGCCCGAGGCGGCACCACGGGCCGCCGCCGAGCTCAGCGCTACGACGACGAGGAGAATGGTGGCGTGGAGCGCGGGGCGCCAGCGCCCGAGCCGCAGCGGGAACCCGAGCAGCAACAGGCCGCCGAGCGCGCCGTACAGGGCGCCGACCGCCACGACCTCCAGCGAGCCACCGAGGGAGAAGCCACCGGAGCCGCCCGTTGCGAGCGCGATGCCGCGCATCAGAACGCGGCCGCCGACGCCCAGGATGAGGGTGCCGCAGGCCAGGCCCGCCAGGGTTGATCGGACGGCACGGCGCCAGGAGGGCACTACGCGGGCGTCCGCGGCGAAGCCGAGACCGGCGGAGCGAGGACCCGCGTCATCCGCGCCACCGGCACCGAGACGTCATCGGGCAGGTGGAGCGCGAACCGCTCAATCACCTCGAAGCCTAACGCCCGATACAACGGCTCGCCAGGCAGCGTGGCGACGAGCGTGAAGGACCGGAACCCTCCCGCCACGGCGGCCTTGGCGCACTCGTCGTACAAACGCCGGCCGTGGCCCTGCCGCGCCGCGCCGGGGTGCACGAAGAAGGCACGGATCCGCGCCGGCTCCTGCGCGGGATCCAGCAACGGGTCCTCGCGATCCTTCATCTGGTCGCCGCCGAACAGTGTGCGCCGCCGGCTCCAGCCGCCGGCGGCGACCAGGTCGCCGCCGCCCTCAACAACGTAGTACGTGCCGTCGCGGATGAGCTGGGTGTCGGTCCCGAACACGAAGCGCAGTAGGCTGTCCACTTGCTCCGGCGTATAGTAGCCCGCGCTCAGCCCGCGCGCCGAGGCTTCGATCAGCCGGCCGATGGCGCCGAGGTCGGCGGGGGTGGCGGGGCGCAGGTGGATCATCGGGTCCACCGTCGACTGGTCCTACGCCGACGGCTTGCGCGTCCGCTTCGAGATGGACGTCGTCGAGGGCTTGAGCCTGGGAAGGGTCGGCTGCGCGGCCCTGCTCCAATCGAAGTACTCGGTCGCGTCGTGCTTGGCCCAGAAGCGGCGCTCGGCGTCCTCGGACGGGAACCGCGGCAGTCTCTTCTTCGGGGTCTTGTTCGGCTTGCTCACAGGTCCTCCACGCGCACGCCACGGCCCTCGCCCAAGGCCACGCGGGCTTCGGCGACGCGGCGCAGGAACTCCGGGTGGTGCTCCAGCCGGTATTCGAACCAGTCGTCCTCGGACTCGAAGCCGATGAGCACGCCGGCGGGCCTCCCGTGCCGAGTGATGACGATCTCGCCGCCCTCGGCGAGCCGAAGGTATCGGGACAGGTCGTCCTTAACCCTCGCGAGCGCCACCCTCTTCACCCCGGATGCCCTCCGCTTCGAGCCACCGCTGCGCTTCGTCTTTGCGGACGATGGCAAGGACCTGGACTTCGCGCTTCGTGACGTCATAGAACACCCTCATGTCGAGGATCCGCAGCCGGTACTGCGGGCGACTCCGGCCACGCAGCCGCTGGATGCGACTCTTGCTGACCCTGGTCGGCTGGTGCCGCAGGTGGCGCTCCAGGCTGTCCCGGACGGTCGCACGGAGGCGAGCAGAGAGGGACTTGAAGGTCGTAGCCGCCGCCGGCGCCAGGACGATCTCATAGCGCATCTGGCTATAATATAGCCAGATTGAGCATCACCTGCCACGCAGGGCGTGACCGGTCGAGAAGTGGCCGGGTCGCGCGCAGGGCGCTGAAGCGCCTGCAGCCCTTCAGGGCGTGCCGTTGCCGAGTTCGGGCTTCAACCCGTGGTTTTCAGCCCAAGCATCGCTTGCCCTACAGGGCCGAATTGGACTCGCCGGGTCACCGCGAGCCACCGTCCCGGTCGTGGAACGCGTTTGACGCCTGCTTGACGCCCACAGCCCAGACTCCCCGGAACACGAGGGGGATCGCATGCGCTCGAATCTATGGTTTCGGCGGGCCGTGGTTGGCGTGATCGTGGTGCTGTCTGCGGGCTGTGAAGTCGACCCTAGCTTGCTGGGGCCGGCCCGCCCTCGCGAGCCGGCCCGTCCTCGCGGGCGAGCCACGCGGTGGGCCGTAACACCGAGACCGGTGGAAGCGGCCGTCGGCGACACCGTGCGACTCCAGATCACGCTGTATGACGCGAACGACGACACGCTCTGCCCATGCGCCGAGCCGGGGTGGGTCACAGCGGGCGCGGTGCCCTTGACCATCTTGCGTGCGCCACACGTCGCTGCCGGGACGAAGATCGTCGAGGTCCTGCTGCTGACCAGCCTGCCGGGCGAATGGAACGTGCTTCTGAAATACGGTTACAGCGAGCTCGGGTGTGAGCAGAGAGATGGCTATCGGTACTGCGGCTGGGATCTGCCACGCCGATGGACAGACCTGTTACCCCCCCTCGTCGTGCGGGTGCGCGTACAGGCCGTGCCGCAAGTCCGGTCGACGTCAACGCCATCGCTGCCGGCCGTGGCGGTCGCACTTGTGGGGTCACAACGGCGCAGGCTGCCTCCTGCTGGGGAGACAACAGGTCCGGCGAGCTCGGCGACAGCGGCAGCGCCTCGCGTCTCACCGCTGCGGTGGTGGCCGGAGGTCTCCGGTCTACTCAGGTGGTCCTGGGCGCCGCCCACACATGCGGCTGACGCCCGTCGGCGCTTCCCAGTGGCGGGGCTCAATTGGGGCAACTCGGCGACGGCAGCGCCACGCGCCGCACGTCGCCGGTGGCAGGGTCCAACGGTGACGTGACGCGGGCCGGTAGGTTCAGCGGCGGCTGGTGTCGAGGAAACCCAGCCCGGTGGTCGGCCGCCCGTGTCTTACAGTGACGGCTTGCGCGTACGCTCTCGAACCAGCCGTTCACCGCCTATCGCGGTGGCACCGCCGCGTGGATCGTGCCCAGGTGCTGAAATGCCGGCAGCCCTTCAGGGCCTGCCCTTGCCGAACCCGGGCTTCAGCCCGTGGGTTCCAGCGGGGACCCGAATCCCCTCGACTCTCACCCCGGAACGCGACCGCGTGATGCGGGGGGGGGGGGGGGGGG
>Ga0187893_10003804_pt1 | contig 29791 bp, 29 predicted proteins | sample MA1701074metaG_FD_139574 | JGI IMG/M metagenome (GOLD analysis project Ga0187893, IMG submission 139574) | White microbial mat communities from a basaltic lava cave in the Kipuka Kanohina Cave System on the Island of Hawaii, USA - MA170107-4 metaG ...
CACCGATCGACGCTGCGCCGATCCTGGACGAATTGCGCGAGCGCCTGCCCTCCGCAACACGCCTGGGACCGCTCGCGCAGGCCCTCGACAGGGTGGCGATCGAGCGCGGGACGGATCTTTTCGTCGCCGCGACTGCGCGCTTTGCCGGTGTACTGCGCACGAACGGCAAACGCATCCAGTTTCCGGACCGCCCGCTGCGGTTCGATTCCTCGGTCGGCGTGGTTTCAATCGGCAGCGCGGGCGACGACGAGCACGGCCCGGATGCCGCCGTGATCATCGATCCCGGCGGCAACGATCTCTACCGCCGCGCGCCGCTCACGGGCGGCGCGGTATCGGTCATCTTCGACCTGGGCGGCAACGACCGCTACCGCGGCTCCGACGTGGTGGTGCACGGTCTCTCGGCGATCGTGGACTTCTCCGGCGACGACAGCTACCAGATGACAGGGCCGGGCATCGGCGCCGCGATCGCCGGCGTCTCTCTCGTGCTCGATCTCTCGGGCGACGACAGCTACGAAGCCGACATCTTTGGCGAAGGCGCCGCCGCACTCGGGTTGGGCGCGCTCATCGACCTGGGTGGCAACGACAACTACCGCCTGCGCGCCGCCGGCCAGGGCTTTGGCGCCACCGGCGGCATCGGCCTGCTCTGGGATCGCGCCGGCAACGACAGCTACAGCGCGCCCGGCATTGCGGATGCCTTCGAGCGTGGCGGCGGCGTGAGCATGGCGCAGGGATGCGGCATGGGACTGCGCACGCGCTACGGCGGCGGAATCGGCATCCTGCGCGACGACGGCGGCGACGACGCCTACGAGGCGCAGATGTTCGCCCAGGGCGTGGCCTTCTGGTACGGTGCGGGCCTGCTCTGGGATCGCCGCGGCAACGACAGCTACCGTGCCGCGCGCTATGCGCAGGGCAATGGCGTGCACGAGGCGGTCGGTGTGCTGCGCGACGACGCCGGCAACGACCGCTACGAACTGAGCGTGGGCGTCGGCCAGGGAATGGGACTCGATCTTTCGCTGGGCGTGCTCTACGACGGCGGCGGCAACGATCAGTACACGGCGCCGAATCTGGCGCAAGGCTCAGCGACGGCAAATGGCCTGGGCCTGCTGATCGATGCCGGAGGCGCCGACCGATGGCAATTGGGCGCTGGCGCGCTGGGCTGGGGCAGCGCCGAATGGGCGCGCGGCCTGCCCAGCGTCGGCCTCCTGATGCACGCACCGGAAGGCGCCGTGTTCGAACGCGCCGGCCGGCTCGAGCCGCAATCTCCGGCCAGCGCCGCATTCGGCGGGCCGCTGGGAGCTGCGCGCGTCGAGCACGAAGCGCGGCGCCAGCTCCGCTGTCCCGCGGCACCGCGCGAAGAGAGCGCGCAGGCGCAGGCAGTGCCCATCGTCGAGGCGTTGCGCGGCCTTGTGCCCGGATTTCTCGAAACCGCCGCCGATCCCGCGCTCTACGAAAGCGTGCGGCGGCGCCTGACGACTCGATTGCGCGCGAGCGTTGCCGAACTGCCGGCGGGCGACTTCGAGGTTGGCTATGCGCTCGCGGAGGCTCTACGCTGCGCGCTGGTTCAGGCAACACCAGGCGAGGCGGCAGCGCTCTGGAGCGGCATGGAAAGCCTGCTCACCGAGAACCCCAGGAGGCCCTTCGCCGGCGCACTCGTCAGCGCACTGCGTGATCGCCCACCGCCGCCGCCGCAGCTCGCCCGCATCTTGCGCGCGATAGACGCGGATCCCCGCTGCGGCATGCGCGCCATCGCGCTTTCCATGGCCGCGACTGTCACCGCCGACGATGCGGGGCGCGCGATGCTCGCGCCCGCCGCGCAATCGGCGCTCGGCTCCACGTGCTGGCGGCTGCAGGCGCAGGCGCTCGACGTGCTCAGGCAGCTCGGCGTTGCGCCGGACGCCGCAGCGCGGCTGCCCTCGTTCCTCCGCGACCGCTAGCAGCCGGCAGGATTTACTCCAGGCTGATGTTGCCGGACCTGGCGATGCGCGCGAACTTCGCGGCCTCGTCGCGGATGAACGCGCCAAAGGCCTGCGGCGTGCCACCGGCCATGTCCAGGCCCTGCGTGCCGAAACTCTTCTGTATCTCGGCGCTCGCCAGCACCGCCGTCACGTCGGCGTGGATTTTCGCCACCACCTCGGGCGGCGTACCCGCGGGCGCGAGCAAGCCGTACCAGCTCGTCAATTCGAAGTCCGTCAGGCCCGCCTCAACCATGCTCGGCACGTCGGGCATCTGCGGCGAGCGCTTCCTCGAAGTGACGGCGAGCGCGCGCAGGCGCCCCGCCTGCACGAACCGCAGCACCGAGGCGACCGACGCATAGGTCACCTGCACCTGCCCCGCCACGGCGTCCGCGGTAGCCGGTCCAGAACCCTTGTAGGGAACGTGCAGGATATCGGCCCCGGTCTGCAGCTTGAACAGCTCGCCGGCGAAATGGTGCACGCTGCCGCTTCCCGACGACGAGTACGAAAGCGTGCCGGGTTTCGCCTTGGCGAGCGCGATCAGCTCGCGCACGTCCTTCGCCGCCGTGGCGGGACTTACCGCGAGGACCAGCGGCGCGCTCGCCAGCTGGAGAATCGGCGTGAAATCACGCACCGGATCGTAGGGCAGCTTCTTCATGGTCGCCGGATTGACCGCCACTTCCGTCGCATAGGCCATGAGCAGCGTGTAGCCGTCCGGCTTCGCTTTCGCCGCCGCCTCCGTCGCGATGATCGCGTTCGCGCCCGGGCGGTTGTCGATCACCACCGGCTGGCCCCACTTCGTCGAGAGCGGCTGCTGCATCAGGCGCGCGACAAGGTCAGTGCCGCCTCCGGGCGGATAGCCGACGAGGATGCGCACCGGGCGATCGGGAAACGCCTGCGCCAGCACCGGGCTTGCCCCGGCAAACGTCGCTGCGAAAGCAAAAAGCGTAGTGGCCAAGGATTTCTTCATGGAGTATTCCGCGGACGGGATTCCTGGAAGCTCGGCAGTCCATCGCCGAACCGGACCCAGGCGACGTCGTGGCTCAGCCAGGAATGGTGGGTGGGTGGAAACGCGCCGGGGTCGTCCAGGCTGCAGGTCGCGACGTCGATCGAGGCGGGATGACGGCTGTGCTCGTAGGTCAATTGCGTCCCGCAAGCGCCGCAGAACGTGCGCCGCACCGGCGCGGACGAGTGAAACTCGGCCGGCTTGCCCGCGGTGATCTCGAATTTGTCCTTCGGAAAGCTGAGCCAGGCGACCACCGGCGAGCCCGCGACCCGCCGGCAGCTCTGACAGTGGCACACCATGGTGTTGGTCGGCCTGCCCTCGGCGCGGTAGCGCAGCTTGCCGCAAAAACAACCGCCTTCGACTGAATGCATCGGCATCTCCGTCCTAGTACGACTTCGGCAGGCCGAGCACGCGCTCGGCGATGAAACAGAGGATCAACTGCGGGCTTACCGGCGCAATGCGGCCGACGAGCGACTCGCGCAGGTAGCGCTCGACGTGGTACTCCTTGGCGTAGCCGAAGCCGCCGTGCGTCATCACGGCCTGCTGGCAGGCGTCGAAGCCGGCCTCGCCGGCGAGATACTTGGCGGCGTTGGCCTCGGCGCCGCTCGGCTTGCCCTGGTCGTAGAGCCAAGCGGCCTTGAACACCATCAGGTTGGCGGCTTCCAGCGCCATCCAGTTGGCCGCGAGCGGATGCTGGATACCCTGGTTCTTGCCGATGGGGCGGTTGAAGACGATGCGCTCCTTCGCGTAGCCTGCGGCGCGCTTTAGAGCGCAGCGCCCGAGGCCGACCGATTCGGCGGCGATCAGGATGCGCTCCGGGTTCATGCCGTGCAGGATGTACTCGAAGCCCTTGCCCTCCTCGCCTAGCCGGTCTTCCTCCGGCACCGGCAGGCCGTCGAAGAACACCTGGTTCGAATCGACGCAGTGGCGTCCCATTTTCTCGATCTCGCGCACTTCGATGTACTTGCGGTCGAAGTCCGTATAGAAAAGCGTCAGGCCGGAGTCCGTCTTCGTAAGGAGGAGCACTTTTTCCGCCAGCTGCGCGGTGGAAATCCAGACCTTCTGCCCGGTGACGATGTACTTCCTGCCCTTTTTCACCGCCTCGGTCTTGAGGCTCTTCGTATTGAGCCCGGTATTGGGCTCGGTCACCGCGAAGCAGGCGCGGTCCTTGCCGGCGATGAGCGGCGGGAGCATTCTCTGTTTTTGATTATTATTTCCAATAACCACTACAGGATTCAAGCCAAAAATATTCATGTGCACGGCGGACGCGCCGGAAAAGCCGGCGCCGGACTCCGAGATCGCCTGCATCATCACCGCGGCCTCGGTGATGCCCAGCCCCGAGCCGCCGTATTCCTCGGGCATGGCGATGCCGAGCCAGCCGTCCTTGGCCAGCGCCTGGTGCAGCTCGGAAGGAAAGCCGCCTTGCTTGTCCTTCTTCAGCCAGTAGGCGTCGTCGAACTTCGCGCAGATCTTCGCGATCGCGTCGCGGATCTGCTCCTGCTCCTGGCTGAACGCGAAATCCATCAGCGCATGACCTTGCCGGGGTCTTCGCCGTAGGGCGGCGAGTAGATCACCATCACCTTGACACGCGGACTCGCGGCGACGAAGACGTGCTTCGCCTCGGCGGGAAAGAAGCAGGCCTCGCCCGGCTTCATGTCGAATTTCTCGCCCCCCACTTCGACGTGCGCCTCGCCCTCCAGCAGGTAGCAGACCTGTTCTATACCCGGATGCGCATGCGGCAGCGCGCCCTTGCCGCGCTCGAGTTCCCCGATCAGGACCTCGACGTTCTTCGCGCCCACCGTCTCGGGGCCGATCAGGCGAAAGTTCTTCGTGCCGGTGTGGTTGGCCGGCGAATACGGCGTGATGTCGGACTGGCGGACGAGATATCTGCTCTTCATTCGATCACGCGATCGGCCCGCAGGAGCGGCGACTGCGGAATGGCAATCCCGAGCGCCCTCGCCGCCTTCAGGTTGAATACCAGCTCGAATCTCGTCGCCTGATCGATCGGCAAATCGCCGGCCTTTGCCCCTTTCAGGACCTTGTCGACGAGCGTCGCTGCCCGACGGTAGGAGTCTTCGAGATTGCCGCCGTAAGACATGAAGCCGCCATTGTCCGTAAATTGATTGAAGAAATAGATCGCCGGAATCCGCTTCTGGGCCGCAAACTGGACCAGCCGAGGATGGTTGGCCGAAAACAGGATGCTATTCACGACTATCATTCCGTTCGCCGCACTCGCGCCGAGGGCCACCAGTGCTTTGTCGAGCGACCCTTCGTATCCCACCACGTCGAACCGCTCCGTCTTCACCTTCAACACGCTCGCCGCAGTTTCGATGTCGCGCACAAGCAGCGCAGTTTGCGGATCCGCCGAATTGGAAAGCACCGCGATCCGGGAGACGCGTGGCACCGCTTCCTTGAGGAGTTCCACCCACTTCCCCGCGATATTCGAGCCGGCGACACCGAAGGTCGTGCCGGTGATGTTGCCGCCCGGGCGGGCGAGGCTCGACACGATGCCAGGGCCAACCGCATCCAGCACGCCCGCGAACACGACGGGAACGGCTATCGTGGCCTTCTTCGCTTCGAGCGCTCCCACTACGGAGGCGACAACAAGCACGTCTGCCTTCAACCCCATCAGTTCGGCGAAAATCCCCGGATACCGCTCCGGACGTCCTTCCGCAGATCTGTAGTCAATCACGACGTTCTTACCCTCGATATAGCCGAGCGCGCGCAGCGCACTGCGAAATGACTGCAACGAGGGATTTTCGGCCACGAGGGGCACCGACGCGGAAACGAAGCCGACGCGATGAATCTTGGCCTGCTGACTGGCTGCCGGCGCGGCGAAGCCGAACACCAGAACGCAAACGGCGGCGAATTTCTTCACTCGCTTTGCTCAGGGAAACGCGCGTCGAGCGAGCTCATCGCCATAGAAACGGCGGCAGAGCTCGCGGCGCCGCTCGTGCTCGGTAAGCCCAGCAGGAAGCGACGACAGGACGACGCGCTGCGCGGTCTCGAACATCTGCATGGCCATCAACGCGCGCTCGGCCCCGCTCATCGCGCGCAAGCGCTCTCGCAGCAGATTCTCTATCGCAGGCGCCGTATCAGTCACCGCTCGCTTCCTTCAGCAGGTCGGCCAGCCCAAGCCGGCCGGCCCATTCGCTCAAGTATGCCCGATCCAGCGACGTCCCGAGCAGGTCGCGCACGTCCCGCAATTGCAGCTCCGAGCGCGATTCTCGCGCCCAGTCGAGCTTCGAGATCACGAGGTCTTCAGGACCGACGATCCAAAGTGCGACGCCGGCGAAGTCCACCTTGCGCCGGCGCTGAAACTCCAGTTGCCGGTATTCGCCATCCTTGCGCGGGATGAGATCGATCTTGACCAGGGTCGGCAGGTGAACGACGTTGCAGGGGCGTCTTAGCCGGAAACCGTCGGTGATCAGCCCGGTATCAACGTGATACTCCTCGCCGAGAATCTCAGCCAGCTTCGACGCAGCCGAGGCATCGAGCGCCACCACGATATCGATATCGCGAGTCATGCGCGGCCGCGCGTAGTAGCTCATTGCAAGCGACCCGGTCAGCATGTACGCAACGAATGCGCCATCGAGCCTTGCGCAGAGATCCTGAAGCGCGCGCAGCTCCGGAGTGAGCATTCAGCCCGAGGCGTCGAGCCAGTTGTACAGCGCGATGGCCTGGCCGATGCCCTGCGCGGCGCCGGTTACCAGCGCGGTGTCATTCTGCCGCAGCGGCATGTTCCGGTAACGCGGCGGGGCGGCGCTTTGCGGACAGAACGAGGTAGGCCGTTGGAATCACGAACAGCGTAAAGACGGTGCCGAGCAGCAGGCCGCCGACGATCACCCAGCCGATCGGCTGGCGCGCTTCGGCGCCCGCGCCCTTGGCGAGCGCGAGCGGCAGCGCGCCGAGCACCATCGCGCCGGTGGTCATGAGGATCGGCCGCAGGCGCAGCGTGGCCGCCTCGATCACCGCCGCGGCGGCGTTCATGCCCTTCGTGCGCAACTGGTTGGCGAATTCGACGATCAGGATGCCGTGCTTGGTGATGAGTCCGATCAGCATCACCAATCCTATCTGCGAATAGACATTGAGTGTCCCGCCGGTGAGCTTTAACGCGGCGAGCGCACCCGTCATCGCCAGCGGCACCGTGAGCATGATGACGAAGGGCGAGACGAAACTCTCGAACTGCGCCGCGAGCACGAGGTAGATGAACCCGAGCGCGAGGACGAAGGTGAAAAGCAGCGTCGCGCCCGACTCCTTGAATTCGCGCGACGGGCCGTCGAGCTCGGTGCGCGCGCTGGCGTCGAGCACCTCCTTCGCAGCGCCCTCGAGGTACTCGAGCGCCTCGCCCAGCGTGTAGCCCGGCGAAACATTGGCCGACAGGATCGTGGCGCGCAGGCGGTTGAAGTGATTCAACTCCTTCGGGCCGACGGTTTCGCGCACCTTGACGAGGTTCGAGAGCTGCACCAGCCGACCGTCGCGCGCGCGCATGAAGATGGAGGTAAGGTCGGCAGGCGTGTTGCGGTCCTTGGCCTCGAGCTGGATGATGACATCGTACTGCTTGCCTTCCTTCTTGAAGCGCGTCACCTGCCGGCCGCCGAGGAGCGTCTCCAGCGTGCGGCCGATGGTCTCGACGTCGATGCCCATCGAGGCCGCCTTCTCGCGGTCGATGTCCACCGCGAGCTGCGGCTTGTTGAGGCGCAGGTCGGTGTCGGGGTTCATGAGCGCCTTCGACTGGCGCGCCTTCGCCACCAGCGCGTCGGTCATGCGTTCGAGGTCCTGATATGAAGTCGCCTGCACCACGAACTGCACCGGCGGGTTGCGGAAGCTCTGGCCGAGCGAAGGCGGATTGACCGGAAACGCGAGCACGCCCGGCATGCCGCCGAACATCTTGGGGCCGAGCTCCGCGGTAATCTGCTGCGCCTTGCGCGCGCGCTCCTCCCAAGGCACGAGCTGGCTGAAGGCGATGCCGAAATTGACCGGGTTCGGGCGCTCCAGGCCGGGCGCGACGATGGTGAAATAGGACTTGATCTCGGGTACTTTCGAAAAAAGGCCCTCGGCCTGGCGCATGTAGCCATCGGTGTAGTCCATCGAGGCGCCTTCGGGCGCGATGATGAGCGAGAGGAAGAAGCCGCGGTCCTCCAGCGGCGAGAGCTCCGATTTGAGCGACTGGTAGAACAGCGCGGCGGCGCCGGAAATCAGCGCAAAAGCCAGGATGACGATCTTCCAGTGCCCGAGCACTACGCCGAGGGAGCGCCGGTACGCCGCGTTCATGCCGGTGAAGAAGCGTTCCGTCGCCAAATACACGCGGCCATGCGTTTCGCGCTCCTTCAGAATGCGCGAGCACATCATCGGCGTGAGCGTCAGCGCGACCACGCCGGATACCGCCACAGCGGCCGCGACTGTGAGCGCAAACTCGGTAAAGAGGCGTCCTGTGCCGCCGGTCATGAAGCCGAGCGGCGCGAACACGGCGGTCAGCGTGAGGGACATCGCGATCACGGCAAAGGCGATCTCCTTCGAGCCGTCGATCGAGGCCTGGCGCGGTTCCTTGCCCAGCTCGACGTGCCGGTGGCAGTTCTCGAGCACCACGATGGCGTCGTCCACCACCAGGCCGATGGCGAGCACGAGCCCCAGGAGCGTCAGCACGTTGACCGAGAAGCCCATGAGGAAAAGGAAAAAGAACGCCCCGACGAGCGACACCGGGATGGTCACGAACGGGATCAGCGTGGCGCGCAGCGAACGCAGAAAAACGAAGATCACCAGCATCACCAGCAGCACCGCCTCGAGCATGGTGCGGTAGACGGCTTCGATCGAGCGCTGGATGAAGATCGAGGAATCAAAGGCCACCTGCAAAGTCATGCCGTCGGGCAAAATGCCCTGCAATCGCGCGAGCTCGGCCTTGGCGGCATTGGCGACCGAAAGCGTATTGGCGGTGGACTGTTTTACGACGCCCAGGCCCACCGCCGGGTTGCCGTTGACGCGCAGCACGCTGCGCTCATCCAGCGCGCCGAGGCGCGCCTGCCCCACGTCGCGCAGGCGCACCGGGTAGCCGCGCGACTCGGTAAGGATCATGTCGTCGAACTGCGCCGGCGTGCGCAGGTCGGCCTCGGTCAGCACCGTGAATTCGCGCTGCGAGGACTCGATGCGGCCCGATGGGATCTCGACGTTCTGCCGGCGCAGGCCGTTCTCGACGTCGGCGGGCGTCAGGCCGTAGGCAGCGAGCCGGTCGCGGTCGATCCATAACCGCATCGCGTAGCGCCGCTCGCCGCCGATGATCACCGAGGCGACGCCGGGCAGGGTTTTCAGGCGGTCGGCGACATAGCGGTCGGCGTAGTCGGAGAGTTCGAGCGGGCTGTGCTTGGTGCTCGAGAGGCGCATCCAGAGGATCGCCTGCGCATCCGCCTCGATCTTGGAAACGACTGAATCGTCGGCGGCCGCGGGCAGCAGCGCGCGCACCCGCGCGACGCGGTCGCGCACGTCGTTGGAGGCGGCATCGACATTGCGCTCGAGCACGAATTCAACCGTGATCTGCGATACTTCCTCGCGCGACACCGACTTCACCGAGCGCACGCCCTCGATGCCGGAGATCGAATCCTCGAGCGGCTGCGTGATCTGCGATTCCATCACCTGCGGGCTCGCGCCTTTGTAGACCGTGCGCACCGACACCACCGGCGTGTCGATCTTGGGGTATTCGCGCACCGTCAGGCGCTGGAACGAGATGACGCCGATCAGCACGATCATGAGCGACATCACCGTCGCGAACACGGGGCGCGTGATGCAGATTTCAGGCAGCTGCATCGACTATTTCTTGTCCAGAAGCTTTACGGAAGAACCGGGGCCGATCTTCTGCACACCCTCGGTCACCACCACGTCGCCCGCGGCGAGGCCCTTCAAAATCTCGACCTCGCCGACCTTGCGTGCGCCGGTATTTACGCGCACCAGGTCTACCTTGGTGTCACCGTTGACGCGGAATACGAAGCTGTCCTGGCCCCTGGGCACGATCGCCGCCTCGGGGATCCAGATCGCCTTCTCGCGCACGCCGATCTGCACCTGCACGCGCGTAAACATTCCCGGGCGCAGCTTCAGGCCCGCGTTGGTCACGCGCGCGCGCAGCACGACCGTGCGCGTCTGCTCGTCCACCGCCGGTTCGATGGCGAACACGGCGCCGGAAAAAGCTTCATCTGGATAAGCATCGAGCAGCACCTTGATCGGCTGGCCGTGCCGGAGCTTGCCGATGAAAGACTCCGGAATGCGGAAATCCACTTTCAGCTGGTCGATTTTCTCCAGCCGAGCGATGTCGGTGCCGGCAGCGACGTACTGGCCCTCGCTCACCTGGCGCAGGCCCGCAACGCCGGGGAAGGATGCGCGCATCTCGGTCTTGGCGAGCTTCGCCTCGTCCTCCTTCTGCTTGGCCGCCGAGCGCGCGTGATTGGAGCGCGCCTCGTCCAGCGCCTGCTGGCTGATGAAACTCTTCTTGAAGAGGTCCTCGGAACGCTCGAGGCGGGCTTTGTCCAGCTGCGCCTGCGCCGCGCTGGAAGCGAGCACCGCGGCGAGCTCGGACGGATCCAGCTTGACGAGCAGCGCGCCGCGCGTTACCGCCTGGCCTTCGTTGAAGCGGATTTCCACGACGCGGCCGGCGATCTCCGGCCGGATCGTCACCGCTTCATCGGCGCGCAGGGTTCCCACCGCGCCCACCTCGTCTACAGCAGGCGCAATGCGGGCGGCCGCCGCCTTGACCGGCATGGCGGGCGGCGGTCCTTTGGGTGCATCTTTCGGCTGCGCAAAGGCGGCGCCGGCAACAAACACCAGGAGAATGGCTATCCGCATGATCAGGCTGCGGATTTTACTTGATCTGCGCGTCCAGCTTGGCCCGTGGCCCTTCAGCCGTGCATCGTCAGGCCGCCTGAAACGCTGAGCGTCTGGCCGGTGATGAAGTCGGCATCATCACTGGCGAGGAACAGGATCGCGCCGGGAATGTCCTCGGGCTTGCCTAGGCGCCCGACCGGCACCGCGCGACGGTAAGCCTCGGCGAGTTTTTCCGGATTGCCCGCGCCCTTCATCAGCTCGGCGAGCAGATTCGTCTCGGTCATGCCGGGGCAGACCGCGTTCAGCCGCACGCCGCTCTTCGCAAGCTCGCGCGCCAGCGTCTTGGTGAGCGCAATGATGCCGCCCTTGCAGGCCGAGTACACCGCCTCGCCCGAGGAGCCTACGCGCCCGGCGTCGGAGGCGACGCTCACCACCTTGCCGCCGCCGCGCGCGACCATGCCGGGCAGCACGCAATGCATCATGTTCAAAACGCCGACGAGGTTGAGCGAGATGATCTTCTGCCAGAATGCCTGGTCGGTCTTGAGGAACGGCTTGAACGTGTCCCAGCCGGCGTTGTTGACGAGGATGTCGACCGGGCCCGCATCGTCGACGGCCCTCTTCACCGCCTCGTAGTCGGTGATATCCACTTTCTTTTCGCCGTTCAGATCGAAGACCACGACCCTGGTGTCTTCGGCGCGGAAGCGCTCCACGATCGCGGCGCCGATGCCCGCGGCGCCGCCGGTGACGATTGCCGTCTTGCCCTTCAGTCCTCGCATGGCGTGCGCTCCTGTGTAACCCCGATTATGATAAAAAAAGCGGCATGGAGATACGAGTTGATGATGTGCGTGGCGCCGAGGTGTGCGAACTGATCCGGCAACACCTGCACGGCATGACGCTGCATTCTCCACCGGAAAGCATCCACGCGCTCGGCCTCGAGGCGCTGCGCCAGCCCGGGATTACCTTCTGGAGCGTCTGGCAGGAGGGCGCATTGATGGGCTGCGGCGCGCTCAAGCAGCTCGATGCGCGCCACGGCGAGATCAAATCCATGCGTACCGCCACCCCGCACCTGCGCAAGGGCGTCGCGGCGCGGCTCATGGAACATATCCTGGAGGAAGCAGCACGGCGCTCCTACCGGCGCCTGAGCCTGGAGACGGGCTCCATGGAAGGCTTCGCGGCTGCGCGCAGGCTCTATCAGCGCTTCGGCTTCGCGTACTGCGAACCGTTCTCGGACTACGTCGAGGATCCCAACAGCGTTTTCATGACGCGGGAGTTGTAGTCCCGCTACGGCTGTTGGGGGCGCAGGTCGCGCACCCGCACGGCTTTGCCCATCGAGCGCGGAATTTCGCCGGGCTGCTTCACCACGATGTCGGCGCTGACGCCGATCATGGTCTTGATCTGGTGCCTTGCCGCTTGCGCGACCTGAGCATGCGCGGCGGCACTCGCCGGCGCGATTTCGACTTCCACCGTGAGATGGTCCATCGCGCCCTTGCGTTCGACTACCAGCTGGTAATGCGGCGCGACATCGGGCACGCCCACGAGCACTGCCTCGACCTGCGACGGGTAGACGTTCACGCCGCGGATGATCAGCATGTCGTCGTTGCGCCCGGTGATGCGCTTGAAGCGCAGGTGGCTGCGGCCGCAGGCGCAGCGCTCGGTGCTCAGGCGCGTGATGTCGCGCGTGCGGTAGCGCAGCATGGGTAGAGCTTCCTTGGTCAGGGTGGTAATGACGAGTTCGCCCTGCTCACCCTCGGCGACGGGCTTGCCGGTATCCGGGTCGATAGCCTCGAAGATGAAGTGGTCCTCCCAGCCATGCAATCCGGCCTGCGCTTCCTCGCACTCGCAGGCCACGCCGGGTCCCAGAATCTCCGACAGTCCATACAGGTCGACCGCTTTCAAGCCGAGGCGCGTCTGAATCTCCTTGCGCATCCCCTCGCTCCAGGGCTCGGCGCCGAAGATGCCGATCTTCAGTTTCGAGCGGCGCAGGTCCACGCCTTCCTTCTCCGCGACTTCGGCGATCGCGAGCGCATACGAAGGCGTGGCGCAGAGCACGCGCGCGCCGAAATCCCTGATGAGCACGATCTGGCGCTCGGTCGAGCCGCCCGACATCGGCACCACGGTGGCGCCGAGCCGCTCGGCGCCGTAGTGCGCGCCAAGGCCGCCGGTGAACAGGCCGTAGCCGTAGGCGTTGTGCACCACGTCGCCCGGCCGCGCGCCGGCGCAGGCCATCGAGCGCGCCATCAAGTCGGACCAGGTCGCAATGTCCTTGAGCGTGTAGCCGACGACGGTCGGTTTGCCGGTCGTGCCGCTCGAGGCATGCAGGCGCGCGATTTCGGCTCGCGGCCGCGCGAACATGCCGAAGGGATAGTGGTCGCGCAGGTCGCTCTTCACAGTGAACGGCAGCCTGGCCAGGTCCGCGAGCGACCGGATGTCGCCGGGCTCGATGCCGAGCTTGCGCATGCGCCTGCGGTGCAGCGGCACGTTCTCGTAGGCGTTCCTGACCGTCTCGCGCAGGCGTTTCAGCTGCAGCGCGGCGAGTCTGCCGCGCGGCATCGTCTCGGCTGCCGATTCATAGCGGAATTTCATGCCTCCCTCCTGGCGCGAACCGATAGTATGCTTGTACTTGCGACAAATTCTGATGAACAGACGTGACGCGCTGATTTCACTCCTCGCGCTTGGCGCAGGACCGCTTGCCGCACAGGCGCAGCAGGCGGGGAAGGCCTTTCGCATCGGCGTCATCCGGCCCGGGCCGGACGACGCGGTTTGGCAGGCAAACTTCGACCCGTTCCGGCAGGCGCTGCGTGAACTCGGTTTCGCGGAAGGGAAGAACCTGGCGTTCGAATTCCGGGTCGCACCCGGAACGTCGGAGGAGATGCGTGCTCGCGCGAACGAGTTGGTTCGCGCCAAAGTCGACGCGATCCTGGCCATCGCTACCGCGGGAGTGACCGCAGCCGCGAGGGCGACCACCTCCATTCCCATCGTCGCTGTTGACCTGGAGTCTGACCCGATCGCGCAGAAGCTCGCCGCAACTCTCGGTCGCCCCGGTGGAAACGTCACAGGGCTATTCCTCGATTTTCCCGAATTGAGCGGCAAATGGCTCGAACTGCTCAAGGAAGCCGTGCCGCGACTGACACGAGCCGCAGTGCTGCGCGACCCGGCAACGGGACCTTACCTGTTGAAGGGCGCGGTTAGCGCTGGCGAATCCATGCGGGTAGAGATCCTCCCGTTGGAAGCGCACACGCCGACGGAATTCGAGCGCGCGTTTCAATTGGCGGTAAAACAGAAGGCGGACGCACTTCTCGTGCTGTCCTCGCCCGTGTACTCCTCGGCGCGCAAGGAAATCGCGGCGCTCGCTCTGAAGCACCGGTTGCCGGCCATCATGCCCTTCCCGCAATTTGCGGACGATGGCGGTTTGATGGCCTACGGGCCGCACCTCACGAGCATGTTCCGCCAGGCCGGCGGCGTCATGGCGAAAGTGCTGCAAGGGATGCAGCCACGGGAGATGCCGATCGAACGCCCTACGCGTTTCGAGCTGGCGCTCAATCTGAAAACCGCCAAGGCACTGGGCCTTACACTCAGACCGTCGTTGCTGGTGCGCGCCGAACGGATGATCGAATAGCGGGCGACCGAGAACACAGACTGTTGATTGGCGATCTCTGGAAGGAGAATCCGATGGGAAAAATGATCAGCTACAAGCGGCCCGACGGCCAGAGCGTGAACGGTTATCTCGCCGAACCGGCGCAAGGCGCCGCCGCGCCCGGCATGGTGGTGATCCAGGAGTGGTGGGGGCTAAACGACCAGATCAAGGGCGTCGCCGACAGGATGGCGGCGGCGGGCTACCGCGCATTGGTGCCGGATCTGTATCGCGGCAAAGTCGCCCTCGCCGCCAACGAGGCCGAGCACCTCATGACCAATCTCAATTTCGGCGATGCGGCGGGGCAGGACGTGCGCGGTGCGGTGCAGCACCTCAAGAACTCTGGCAGCGGCAAGGTCGGCGTGACCGGATTCTGCATGGGCGGGGCGCTCACGCTGCTCTCGGCGGTGAACGTGCCCGAGGCGGACGCGGGCGTGGTCTGGTACGGCTACCCGCCGCTGGAGTATGTCGATGCGGCGAGGATCAAGGCGCCGCTGCTCGCACATTGGGCAATCGACGACGTGCCTTTCCCCATCGCCAAGGTCGACGAGCTGGAGAAAAAACTCGGCGCCGGCAAGGTGAAATTCGAATTCCACCGCTACCAGGCCAAGCACGCCTTCGCCAACGAGACCGCGGACTCGAAAAACCTGCCGATGATCAAGTACGACGCCGCGGCGGCGGAGCTCGCCTGGCGCCGCACGATGGACTTTCTCGGCCGACACCTAAAGTAATTTCTCAGGTGATGTTGCACTGACGCGACGCAGCGCTTGTGACAGTGGCACGCGCGTTGAACTAGGTCTACACTTTATTTGCCATGGGCCGCCGCAGAATTCCAGCCGGCAAACAGAAGGAGGAACGCTCGCGCGTCGTCGAGCGGCCCGACGGCTACTACTGGCACAACGAAGCCGGCGGCGAAGAATACGGCCCCTTCCCCACGCTGCAGGAGGCCGTGGCCGAGATGCAGGCTTCGGGCGATTCCGAATTCGAGCCCGGCGAAACGCTCGAAGAGGCCGAAGACGAAATCGGCATCTCGCGCTGGATCGACCCCGACACGGGAGAGCCGGCCGAGGAATCGATCCCGCGCACCGAGGATCACTGAAAGCGCGCGTTCCCCGATAGACCGGCGCTATTCGGTCAATCGCGCGAAACGATTTGCCCGATGCGGGCCGGGGCCGTAACCTCGCCTGATGCGCGAAGGCAATCTCGAAGCACCCACCCGGCATCCGCTCGACTGGAAGAGCGAGGCGTTCTACGACGAAGGCAAAGCCTTCGCGGAGCTTGAACGGGTCTTCGACATCTGCCACGGCTGCCGGCGCTGCGTAAACCTGTGCACGGCCTTCCCCACGCTGTTCGACCTGGTGGACGCTTGCAAAACCCTGGAAGCGGACGGCGTCGACAAGCGGGACTACTGGAAGGTCGTCGACCAGTGCTATCTCTGCGACAGCTGCTACATGACCAAGTGCCCCTACGTGCCGCCGCATCCCTGGAACGTGGACTTTCCGCACGCCATGCTGCGCGCCAAGGCGATCAAGTTCAGGAAAGGCGAAGTGGGCTTGCGCGACAAGATGCTCTCCTCCACCGACGCGATGGGCAAGCTCAACACCATCCCGGTCGTGGTGCAGCTAGTGAACGCGGTGAACAAGAGCGGATTTGCGCGGAAACTGCTGCACCGGACCCTCGGCGTGCACAAGGACCGCCAGTTGCCCGAGTATGCGAGCCGTACGTTTCGCTCTTCCTTTGATGCCAGTAACTCTTGGCCTGTAAAAGACGGGAAAAATACTCCCAGCAAGGTCGCGATCTTTTCCACCTGCTACGTCAACCACAACGAACCGGGCATGGGCCACGACCTGCTCGCCGTGCTGGCGCACAACGAGATTCCGTATGTCCTCGTCGAGAAGGAGGCCTGCTGCGGCATGCCCAAGCTGGAACTGGGCGACCTGGAATCGGTTCGCGCCCTGAAGGAAATAAATATCCCGGAAATGGCAAAACTGGCGAAAGAGGATTACGCCATCCTTACTCCCATTCCCTCCTGCACGCTGATGTTCAAGCAGAAACTGCCGCTCATGTTCCCCGAGGATGCGGGCGTGCAGGCGGTGAAGGAAGCGATGTTCGATCCCTTCGAATACTTCGTGCTGCGCGCGAAGGACGGGCTGCTGAAGAAGGCCTTCAAGGCGAAGCTGGGCAAGGTCTCGCACCATATCCCCTGCCATTCGCGCGTGCAGAACGTCGGCCAGAAGGCGCGCGAAATGCTGCAGATGATCCCGGGCACCGACGTAACCACCGTCGAGCGCTGCGCCGGCCACGACGGCACCTGGGGCGTGAAGAAGGAATATTTCGACAACTCGATGAAAATCGGCCGCCCGGTATTCAAGGCCCTCGCCGCCGCTTCACCCGACTACGTCAGCTCCGACTGCCCGATCGCTCGCCGCCACCTGATGCAGGGCATGGGCGAAGAAGCAAAGCACGCCGAGAAGGCCCACCCCCTCACGCTGCTACGCAAGGCCTACGGCATCTAGAAATCAGGGACAGACCACGTTTTCTCCTGAAAAACGTGGTCTGTCCCTGATTTACTTCGCCAGCATCCGCGCCATGCGGTAGTACTCCATGTCGGGCTGGCGCTGGCGGGTGCCGGCCTCCTCCATCGGCACGGTCAGCACCTCGCGAGCCTGCAGCCCGACCATCACGCCGCTTTCACCCTTTGCGAGGCGCTCCACCGCGCTGACGCCGAAGCGCGCCGCGAGCAGCCGGTCCCAGGCACTCGGGCTGCCGCCGCGCTGCACGTGCCCGAGGACGGTGACGCGAAGGTCCACGTCCAGCTGCATCGAGTTCAGCTTCTCCTTGAGCGTGATGGCGGGATACTTCGCGCCCTCCGCGACCACCACGATGGCGTGGGTCTTGCCGCGCGCATAGGCTTCGCGAACCGCCGCCGCGACCTCCTCCGGCGGCACGTCCTGCTCCGGGATCAGGATCATTTCCGCGCCGCTGATGATGCCGGACATGAGCGCGAGGTGGCCGCAATTGCGGCCCATGGTCTCGACGATGAAGGCGCGCTGGTGCGACGAGGCGGTGTCGCGCAGCTTGTCGATCGCCTCCAGTATCGTGTTCAGCGCAGTGTCGACGCCGATCGAGATGTCGGTGCCGTAGACATCGTTGTCGATTGAGGCCGGAATGCCGATGACGGGCAAGCCGAGCCGGTGCAGCGCCAGCGCGCCGCGCATGGTGCCATCGCCGCCGATCGCCACCAGCGCGTCGATGCCGGCGCCCTTGAATCGGCGCAGCGCTTCCTGCTGCACTTCGGGTTTGGCGAAATCCTTGAAGCGCGCCGTCCTCAGGATGGTGCCGCCGCGCTGGATGATGCCGCCGACATCGCGCGCGCCCAGCTCGCAGATGTCCCCGTGCACCAGGCCCGCGTAGGCACGACGGATGCCGTGCGCGCGCATGCCCAGCGCCAGGGCGGTACGCACCACCGCGCGCACGGCCGCGTTCATGCCCGGCGCGTCGCCGCCGGAAGTCAGTACCGCAATCGACTGGATGCTCATGTGGCGCGTCCGGCGATGTAGCGCTTCACGGTTTCGGCGTCCGGCCTTATGGCCTCGAAGCGCTGCGGCAGCGCCTCCAGATTCTCGAAGCCGCGCGGCCGTGCCGGCTCGCTGCCGAGCGCCTCGCGGATGGTTGCGGCGAACTTCGCCGGCAGCGCGGTCTCCATGCACACGAGCGGCACGCCCGGTTCGCGGTGCTCCAGGCCCACTTTCACCCCGTCGGCGGTGTGCGGGTCGATGACGACGCCATATTTTGTGTGAATGCTCTTGATGGCGGCGATGCGGTCGGCATGCGTGCTGCGGCCGGAAACGAAGCCTGCGCGCGGAATCAGCGACAGGTCTGCTTCCTCGCCCGAGGCGAAAATCTTCTTCACCTTGGCGCCGTCCTCTTCGAGCAGGTCGTAGACGTATCTTTCGAAGTTCGACGCCCGGGAGATGTCCATCGACGGGCTCGAGGTCGCGACCGCCGCCTGCCTCGGCTTGTACCTCCCGCTGCGGAAGAATTCGTCCAGCACGTCGTTCTCGTTGGTGGCGAGGATCAGCTTGCGCACCGGCAGGCCCATGCTGCGCGCGACGAAGCCGGCGTAGATATTGCCGAAATTGCCCGAGGGGACCGCGAAGGACACTTCCTGGCTGTTTTCCCTGGTTACCGCAAAATATCCCTTGAAGTAGTAGACCACCTGCGCCGCCACCCGCGCCCAGTTGATCGAATTCACGGCGCCGATGCGGTACTTCTCCTTGAAGGCGGCATCGGCATTCACCTTCTTCACCATGTCCTGGCAATCGTCGAACACGCCCTCGACCGCGAGGTTATGGATGTTCGGGTCCTGCAGGCTGTACATCTGCGCGCTCTGGAAGGCGCTCATGCGGCCGCGCGGCGAGAGCATGAATACGTTGACGTTGTGCTTGCCGCGCAGCGCGTACTCGGCCGCCGAACCCGTGTCGCCCGAGGTTGCGCCCAGCACGTTCAGGGTTTGTTTTTTTTCATTCAAAATGGCCTCAAACAAATTGCCCAGCAACTGCAGCGCGATGTCCTTGAAGGCGAGCGTCGGGCCGTTCGACAGGCCGAGGATGTGCAGCCCGGGTTCCAGCGTCGTCAGCGGCGTGATCTCCTCGCTGCCGAAGATTTCCTTCGTATAGGTCTTCCTGACCAGGGCCTCCAGATCCGGAACGTCGTCCATGAACCGCGAGAGGATCGCGAACGCGAGGTCCGGGTAGCTCTTGCCTCTCAGCTCGCGCAAATCCGCGCGCGGAAACGCTTGGGGAACATACAGGCCGCCGTCAGCCGCGAGGCCCTCGAGCAGGATCTCGGTGAAGCGCTTGAGCGGCGCGTCGCCCCTCGTTGAAACGTATTGCATTGCCCTATCTATGCGGCAATCTCAGACTGCGCAGTGGTTGACGGGGTCAAAGACTGACCCTCAACCAGCGCTTCCAAGGACTCAACCTCCTCCACGCTCCGCACAGTTGTAAGAAGCTGTCCGAAGAAAGTAACCCTGCTATCGTTTCTGGAGAATCTAAAACCCGCACCCTCCATTCGCCGGATCTTCGCCTTTGCAGCCGCGATAGCCGCTTCAGATGTAGGCGGAAGCGCCTGAACTGAGCGCGCCTTCCTACAAACTATGATGATGTCGACCTGAATTGGATCTTTGGCCAAAAGCTTGGGCTGGGCAACCGACATTTCAGCCTTCACGGGATGGGAATTCATGACTACGAACCCTGCTCCGAGAATCGCTCGAGTCAGCGAGCTCCATCCCTCCGCTCTCGAATGATGATAAGTAAAAATTAGAAGACCATCATCTTTTAGAACTCTCTCGCATTCGATCAGGACGCCTTGCAGCTTCCTAGAGAAATCCTCGGCATTGGCATCCTGGACTTCGCCTTGGCTTCGGGTCGATTGGGAGCCCGTTTTGCCTGGGTCACGCCAAGCTATGAAGAAGTCAGCGAGTTCAGCATAGTGGACGTTGTTAAAAAACGGCGGGTCCGTGACGACAAAATCAATGCACTTATTCGGCAGATCGGATCTCGCGGAATCGCCGCAGGAAACGTAAATTGCCCGATTCCTGAACTCCCCCCCCACGGGCCATTCGTCTTCCACTTTCCCGGAGAAGGGCGGCGAGGAGACTACTCCGGGCTTCCCCTCCCCATTCACTTCAGTGGGAGCCTCTCGATAGTCGATGGCTCGCAGCAATCGCCCCTTAAAGAGACTAGTAAAGGCACCCGAACTCTTGGGGGTTCCCCAGAGGTTGGCCTCGATCGGCGTTCGCTCTGGCTTCAGAATATGGTGAGAGAACATGTGGCGGACCGCCCCCGTGCCCTCCCCCTTGTACGACGTGAACATGTTATTGAACTCCAGCGTTCCTGAAAACAGATTCATGAGAGCGGAACGCGTCGATGGATCATCTATTTTCAGAATGGCTTTCCGCAACAAACCCAAAGCCAGGAGTTGTCGATTGTTGAAAAAATCCTTCCAAGCGCGAAACCCGTAGCCGATCGCTTGCCTGGTGTTGTGGCCGTCCTCCAGCTGCAGCGAGGGAAGGTCTATCTCTCCTGAATCGACGAATGCTGCTAGCTTCCCTTCGCATTGGTGATAGGCGCGCTGATCCTCTTCAGTGGCGGCCAGATATTCCTTAGCCCCTGACCTAGTCAATACCAACTTTCCGTAGAGTCGGTACAACGGTCTCTGCCGTCGTACAGCCTCAGCTACGGAGAAATCCTTAGAGCACGATATGCAGGTTGCTTTCGCCCCATGCACTGGTCCGCTTTCTGGGTCAAAGTTTTCTGAACATGAGTCACACACAACCTGGTGATGCCGCGTGGGTGCGCAAGCTATGTGACCACATTTCGGACAAAGTACTTGAACCTCCGGCTTTTTCTTGGGATAGGCGTTTGCCGCGATGACATAGGATGAAAACAGGTCCTGTTTGGTGCCGCAAGACGAGCAATCCGCCTGCATTACCCAAAAGTAATAGAGGACATCGCATTCCTGCCCCCTCGAGTCGCTGGACTTGTAGAGACTCTGGATGATCTGACCCACATCATCCAGTAGCTGTACCAAGCCCTTTCTGAGCCCGTTTCGATCCATGGGGCCGAGCGCGACGCGGACGGCCGCTTCTGCCACGGGGTTGATGTCTCGCCCAAGCGATGTCAGGCCAAGCTTGTGAGCTTCTCCAACCGTCGTACCCGAGCCCATAAACGGATCAAACACAACGCCCTGGAGCGAATGGTGCTCATAGAAACTGTCTGAAACATTGCGGCCGTCCAAGGCGGCGCCGAGCAACACTCCCCTAAAAACAGAACCGAGACGTTTCGCCCACCATTTGTGCACGTGGTAGACCGGCCTGTGTATCTCCTTACGCCAACTCTCCCGTTCCGCAAGCTTTGAAAGGAATTCAAAAGGAAATGAATCCTTTTCGATCTCTCGCACTATCAGTCCTCTTGCTCTAGTTCGAGCTCTAAGTCACGCTTTACAGCCTCGAGCGACCTCATTGTCACCGCATCTCCACTAGGAGCGTCTTTCAGCCGCCAAGCACGAAATGCATGACGCTTCCCCGCATCGGAATTCTTTACGGTCTTGGTTGATAAATCGTTTGTCTTTAGGTCGAAGCCGTATCCGACCACAAGATTGCTAGCCTCTATACGCGTCAGGTTTCCCACATGAACAAAATCGCGACCGACCTGAACTGATGCAGGAAGAATTAGAGTGTGTTGATGAGCCGTTCCGTTTGCTAAGTGGAACGGTGTAGGAACTACATACATCTTTCTGTCTCGGATCATCACATCGCCATAGGTTCCAAACCCCTTCACACTCTTGTTCTTGTGTTTGTACTCATGATCTGCATTCAGGAAATCTCCGTGACAGATCACTAGATCCAAGACTGGGTATTTTGGTCCATCCGGTTTGGTCGGATAGCGTCCAAAGACGTAGTAAATGCTTCGTCCATTGTGAAATCCCGTAGGGACTTGGCTGTTTGAATCGAAACTGGCATCTCGACCAGGATAAGCCAGCCCCTTTATTTCGTAGCCATCTTGAAAAGCCACGATACGGAAATCCGGGTAGCTATTTCGACCCCCTTGCTCAAACTTCAACGCTGTATCGGCAAGACGATCCTTAAACCAATTCTGAAAGTGGAACTCCTTGTCCTGTACGTTTTCCCTAACGATTAACTTTCCATTGCGAATGGCGGTAGAACAGGCGGCGAACACGTCCACGACGGTCATTTTCTTTCCCCTTGGGCGAACTTTCTTCTTTTTCCGCTCGCCCTTCCTCATCGCAATGACTACAGTAATTCTTCTAACCGGATGCGCGTGACCTTGCCGACTACGGTCGAGAGTTTCTCGATCTTCGCCATCGCGGCGTTGACATTCTTCTCGATCGCCCGGTGCGTGAGCATCACGATGTCGACGCGGCTCTGGCCCGCGGCAGGCTCCTTCTGCACCATGGCGCCGATCGAGATCCTGGAGTCGGCCAGGATGCGGGTGACGTCGGCGAGCACGCCGGGCTGGTCCCTGACAAGCATGCGCAGGTAGTAGGACGTCTCGACCTCGCCGATCGGCAGAATCGGATCCCTGGCGAGGCGGTCCGGCTGGAACGCCAAGTGCGGCACGCGGTGCTCCGGGTCCGATGTGATCAGGCGCGCGATGTCCACCAGGTCCGCCACAACCGCGCTGGCAGTGGGCTGGCTGCCGGCGCCGGCGCCGTAGTACATGGTCGCGCCGACCGCATCGCCCTTGACCAGGATCGCGTTCATCACGCCTTCGACGTTGGCGATCAGGCGCTTGGTCGGGATCAGCGTCGGGTGCACGCGCAGCTCGATGCCCTTCGCGGTTCGCTTCGTGATGCCCAGCAGCTTGATCCTGTAGCCCAGTTGCTCGGCGTAGCGGATGTCTTCCTGCGTGAGCTGCGAGACGCCCTCGGTGTAAGCCCTGCGGAACTGCATCGGAATGCCGAAGGCCAGCGCCGAGAGGATCGTCAGCTTGTGCGCCGCATCGACGCCCTCGATGTCGAACGTGGGATCGGCCTCGGCGTAGCCCTTCTTCTGCGCTTCCTCCAGCACCGCCGCGAACGGCAGTCCCTTGTCGCGCATCTCGCTCAGGATGAAGTTGGAGGTGCCGTTGATGATGCCGGCGATCCACTCGATGCGGTTCGCCGCGAGGCCTTCGCGCAGCGCCTTGATGATCGGGACGCCGCCCGCGACCGAGGCTTCGAAGGCCACCATCACGCCCTTTTTCTGCGCCGCCTTGAAAATCTCGTTGCCGTGCGTCGCGAGCAGCGCCTTGTTGGCGGTGACGACGTGCTTGCCGTTGCGGATCGCCTCCAGCACCAGTTCCTTGGCGATCGTGTAGCCGCCGATGAGCTCGATGATGATGTCGATGTCCTTGGAACGAACAACCTCGTAGGCATCGGCATGGATTTTTGCCTTTCCATTTACCAGGCTTTTCGCTTTCCCGACGTCCTTGTCGGCAACCCTCGATATACGGATCCCCCGCCCTGCCCGCCGCTCGATTTCGCTCGCATTGCGCTGCAGGACGTCCCAGGCGCCGCCCCCCACCGTGCCGATGCCGAGCAAACCTACGTTAATCGGTTTCATGTTTTTTCAGGCGGCGCTCGAGATGGTGCTTCACGTCGCGCCACTCGGCGGCGAGGATGCTGTACATCACGGTGTCACGTATGCTGCCGTCGCGCCGCGGCCAATGGTGGCGCAGCACGCCGTCCTTCTTCGCGCCCAGCGCTTCGATCGCGCGCTGCGAGGCAAAATTGAAATTGTCGGTGCGCAGGCCGATGACTTTGCAATTCATCTGTTCGAAGCCATAGGAAAGCAGCAGCAGCTTGCAGGTGGTGTTCACGTGCGAGCGCTGGCAGCGCGCGGCGTACCAGGTGTAGCCGATCTCGACGCGGTCGGCCGCGGCGATGATGTCATGGTAGCGCGTGCTGCCGACGATCTGGCCGCTTTTCAGGTCGCGCACCGCCCAGGGCAGCATGTCGCCGTTTTTCTGCCCCTTGAAGGCGTTTTCCATGTAGGCGCGCGTCTCTCCGGGCGCGGGCACCGAGGTGTACCAGAGCTCCCAGAGCTTGCCGTCCGCCGCCGCCGCTTCGAGCCCGTCGTGGTGCTCGTTCGACAGGGGTTCGAGCCGGATGCCGTTGGCCTCCAGCGTGGCCGGCTTCGGAGCGATCACGCCGCGCCTTTCAGCAATCCGTCCTTGCGGAACATTTCGCGGATGCCGCGCAATCCCTGCCGAAGGCGACGCTCGTTCTCGATCAGCGCGATGCGCACGTGGCCGTCGCCGTACTCGCCGAAGCCGACGCCGGGGGAGACGGCGACCTTCGCCTCGTGCATCAGGCGCTTGGTGAATTCGATACTTCTCATCTTTCCGTAGGTCTCGGGAATCTTCGCCCAGATGTACATCGAGGCCCTCGGGTTCTCCACCATCCAGCCGATGTCGTGCAGTCCTTTCACCATCACGTCGCGCCGCTTCTCGTAGTTCTTCCTGATTTCTTCCACGCATTCCTGCGGCCCGTCGAGCGCCACAATCGAAGCAACTTGCACCGGCGTGAAGCTGCCGTAGTCGTGGTAGCTCTTGATGCGCGCCAGCGCGTGCACCAGCTCGTTGTTGCCGACCATGAAGCCGATGCGCCAGCCGGCCATGTTGTAGCTCTTCGACATGGTGAAGAACTCGACCGCGACGTCGCGCGCGCCGGCGACCTGCATGATGGAAGGCGCCTGGTACCCGTCGAACACAATGTCCGCGTACGCCAGGTCGTGCACGACCAGAATATTGTTTTGCTTTGCGAGGGAAATGATTTTTTCAAAGAACGCCAGATCAACGCATTGCGCCGTCGGGTTGGACGGAAAGCCCATGACCAGCATCTTCGGCTTTGGAATCAGCTCGCTGATGGCGCGCTCCAGCTCAGCGAAGAAATCCACCCCCGGCGTCATGCGCACCGAGCGAATGTCTGCGCCCGCGATGATTGCGCCGTAGATGTGGATCGGGTAGGACGGGTTGGGCACCAGCACCGTGTCGCCGCGCTCGAGCGTCGCCAGCATCAGGTGCGCGAGCCCTTCCTTGGAGCCGATGGTGACGATCGCCTCGGATTCCATGTCGAGTTCCACCGCGTAGCGGCGCTTGTACCAGTCGCAGATCGCGCGCCGCAGGCGCGGAATGCCGCGCGAAACCGAATAGCCATGCGTGTCCGGGCGCTGCGAGGCTTCGACCAGCTTGTCGACGATGTGCTGCGGGGTCGGCCCGTCCGGGTTGCCCATGGACAGGTCGATGATGTCCTCGCCGCGGCGGCGCGCCGCCATCTTCAACTCGTTGGTGATGTTGAAAACGTAGGGCGGAAGTCTTTTTATCCTTGAAAATTCGTGCATTGTAGAATTCTAGCAGTGAAGCTACACGCCTCCGCGCGCTCCGCGCTCAACACTTTCACCGCTTACGGCGAAGGCTATGTGATGGTGAACGACCAGCGCCACGAGGCGAATCTCATCGTGCTGCCCGACCAGCTGCTGCCCTGGAGCGTCGCGTCCTTCGACGTCCTGAAGGAAGAGGATTTCAACGTGTTGCTCGATTTGAAACTGGAGATCCTGCTGCTCGGCACCGGAACGCGGCAGCGCTTTCCGCATCCGCGCCTGATCCGGGCGCTCGCGGCAAAGCGCGTCGGCGTGGAAGTCATGGACCTGCAGGCGGCCTGCCGCACCTACAACATCCTGATGGCCGAGGAGCGCCGCGTGGCCGCGGCCTTGCTGTTTGCGTGAGGCGATGACGGAAATCCGCGCGCTCGGCTATTTGGGCGTACATGCGAGAAGCGCCGAGGACTGGGTGGCCTATGGCACCGGCTTCCTCGGGCTGCAGCTGACCGACCGTGGCCGGTCGCGCGCATCCTTCAGGATGGACGACCGCAGGCAGCGCCTGATCGTCACGGAAAAAGATACGGGCGGGGCTGCGTTCTTCGGCTGGGAGGTCACCGACGCCTCCGGCCTGGATAGCCTCGCCGCGCGCCTGGCTGCCTGTGGCGCAGCGTGAGGAAGCGCGCAGAATGCGCCTTTCACTTGCGCAAGCCGGCGTCCGCCATCCGGTGCAGGTCCTGCCGGGCAACTATGTGATCTCAGCTGCGAAGGAGCGGGGATGAGTTTCTTTCCGGGATTCAGGAAGAAGAAAATCAGGACCTCCGGGGCCACCATCAACCTGGTCGCTGGGGGCAGCGGGCCGGCCGTGCTGCTGCTGCACGGATATCCCGAAACGCATGTCATGTGGCACAAGGTCGCCCCGGCCCTCGCGCGCGAGTACACGGTGGTGTGCGCAGACCTGCGCGGCTACGGCGATTCTTCCAAACCGAAAGGCCTGCCGCACCACGCCAACTACTCGAAGCGCGCGATGGCGCAAGACATGGCCGAGGTCATGAGCGCGCTCGGCCACCGGCGTTTTCACCTCGTCGGGCATGACCGCGGCGGACGCGTCGCGCATCGCCTCGCGCGCGACCACGGCGGCCGCGTGCGCTCGCTTGCGGTGCTCGATATTTCGCCCACGCTGCGCGTGTTCGCGAATACCGACATGGCGCTGGCGCGCGCCTTCTATCACTGGTTCTTCCTCATCCAGGCGGCGCCGATGCCCGAGCGCATGATCGGCGCCATGCGCAGGGACTACCTGCTCGGGCGCATCGGCCGCGACCCGGGCGGCCTGCGGCATTTTCCGCAGGCGGTGCAGCGCGAATACCTGCGCTGCTTCGATGCGCGCGGCATCCACGGCTCGTGCGAGGACTATCGTGCGGCGGCGGGCATCGACCTGGTGCACGACCGGAAAAACCTGAAGAAGAAACTGGCGATGCCGGTGCTTGCGCTCTGGGCAAAGCATTCCCCTGTGGGCACGATGTTCGACTGCCTCGCCGACTGGCGCGAAGTGGCGCGCGACGTGCGCGGCCGCGCGCTCGACTGCGGCCATTTCCTGCCCGAGGAAAAACCCGCGCAAGTGCTGCGCGAATTGCGCGGCTTCCTGGCGCGGTGCCGGAACTGAAGCATCGCGAGTTGAGCCGCCGCGGCCTGCTGGGGCCGGACGAAGGCTGGTCCCTCGCGCCGGTCGGCGCCTGGCTGATGATCGAAGGGCGCCACTTTCTCGAGCCGATCGCGCTGCTCGAAGCGCTTGCCGCGCGCCTCAACGCCGCCGGCGCCCGCATCGAGCGGCTGGGGTTCACCATCCGCACCATCCACCCGCAGCTGCTCGCCTGGGGTTGCTACTGGTCGCGGCGCGGCGGCGGCGGAATCTTCTTCGGCCGGCACGGCACGCAGAACAGCGACGCCTATATCGGCAGCCCGGTGCAGTACGTTTACGAGCACCAGAAGCGCTACCGCCGGCGCCTCGACGCGCTGGACGAGGAACGCGACCCCGTGCTGCTGCACGAATTGCGCGCCGAGGGAGTGACCGACTATTGCGCCCTGCCCCTCTGGCTCGGTTCGGGCGAGGTCAACTTCATGACCACGGCGACCGCGGCGCCCGAAGGGTTCAGCGACGACGACCTGGACCGCTTCGAGGCGCTCTCGAACCTGCTTGCGCCGGTGGTCGAGATCCTGCATGCGCGCCGCCTCACTCTTGGGCTGCTGGATACTTTCGTCGGCCAGCGCATCGGCGCGCGAATACTGGAGGGCCAGGTGAAGCGCGGCGACGGCGAGCGCATCGACGCCGCCTTCTGGTATTCCGACCTGCGCGGCTTCACCGCGCTCTCGGAATCGCTGCCCGCCGACAGGCTGCTGCAGCTTCTCAACGACTACTTCGAAAACTGCGCAGCGGCGGCCGCGGCGCGCGGCGGCGAGATCCTGCAGTTCATCGGCGACGCGATCCTGATCGTGTTCGAGATCAAGCAACCGCAGGACGAAGCGAAGGTCTGTGAGGATGCGCTCGATGCCGCCATCGATGCCTTCGCCGCGATTGGCGTCGTCAACCACCGGCGGCGCCATGCCGGCATGCAGGAGATCGAGTTCGGCCTCGGCCTGCACCTGGGCACGGTGACGCACGCCAACGTCGGCGCGCCCAACCGGCTCGCGTTCAACGTCGTCGGGCCTGCAGTCAACAAGACCGCGCGCATCCAGTCGCTCACCAAGGAGGCCGGCGTGCCGCTGCTGCTGTCGGAGGAATTCGCCGCCCTGATCCGGCGTCCGCTGCGCTCGCTCGGGCGCCGCGACCTGCGCGGCGTGGCCGGCGCGCACGAGGTGTTCACGCTTGCCGAAGGCTTGTGATCGAAGGATTGAATCGCCGGGCGGGCGAACTCAGGGCGCAACGCGAAGGTCTTCGATTCGTAACTTCGTACACACACCTGATCGAGAGTGCGCAAGCCCCCAACACGCGATCCAATGACGCGGCGCAGTCTCGGCGAATTGGCAGCGCGATTCCGACCTTCTCGTCAAACGGACAGTCGATTTTCCAGAGTTACTCGTCGTGTCGATTGGCGCAGAAGCGAACGCAAGTTTGCAAATTACGCGAACTAGCAGCGGGGGATTGTCATGCTTAATGTCGCCGCAGCCCTCTCGGCATTGACGAGCGCATTCGTGATCGGACGCAACCGGTGTATTCGGATCGATCCCAACGAGAAATCTCGCGACCGGTCCGCGCAGTACGTCACTAGGGAACGTCTGAATTAACGACGATGCGAGCGATCATTGATGCGAATTCGGGCTCACGAACGTCAGATTGGGTTGAATCGAGCGGTTTTGGTTCTCGATTGCGCTCGATTTGGTGCTTCTTTGCCGATTCTGGACGCACTACGCCCTCTGAACTCTGAACAAGTGGTGTCGGGCGATGAACAGATTTGCCAGCGCGCAGGTGACGAAGAGCCGGTTCGCGTTCTTCGCAATGCCACGGTAGCGCACTTTGGCAAAGCCGAACACGCGCTTGATCACGCCGATGGTGTGCTCGACCCGTGCGCGAACTCTGGAGCGCGCTCGGTTGATCCAACGGTCGTACTGCGAGAGGTATCGGTAGCCACGGCCACGGCGCTGCGTGAAGTCCTTCGCCTTGGGCGCCTTGGCGTTGATGCGCTCGGTCCTGCCCGCGTAGGCCGCATCGCCCCAGACGTGTGTTTCCTTGCCGTGCAGAAGCTCGCCCACCATGTTGCCGTCGGCCATGTTGGCCGGCGTTGCCGCCACCGAGTGAATGAGCTTGGTCTTCTTATCCACACCGACATGCGCCTTCATCCCAAAGTACCAGTCCTTGCCCTTCCTGGTCTGATGCATCTCAGGATCGCGCTTGCCTTCGGAGTTCTTGGTCGAGCTGGGCGCGCAGATGATGGTGGCATCCACGATCGTGCCAGAGGACACCTTCAGTCCCTGGCTCTGCAGGTGCCGGCCCACCTCCTCGAAGATGCGCTTGCCCAATCCGCGCTCTTCCAACAGGTGCCGGAACTTGCACACCGTGGTCTCGTCTGGCGCCCCCTCGCGTCCCAGGTCGATACCCACGAAGCGACGCATCGATCCCACGTCGTAGAGTGCTTCCTCCACCGCCGGGTCCGACAGGTTGAACCAGTGCTGCAGGAAGTAGATCCGAAGCATGCGCTCAAGAGGAATCGGCGGACGGCCCGGGCCGCTCGTGCCCTTGGCATACGCCGGCTTTACCAGCGCCACCAGCTCGCTCCAAGGCACCACCCGATCCATCTCTGTCAGAAACGTCTCTCGACGCGTCACCTTCCGGTACGCCTCAAACCCTGCGCTGGCAAAGCTCGGTTGGGTCGGCTTGTTCATTCTTGTTCTCCTCAGCTCAAGCCCTACGCATCATTAGAGCAGAGGATTACTTCAGTGTTTCCCTAGCGGATCACCTCGTCGGCGCGCACCAGCAGGTCTCTCGGCACCGTGATGCCGAGCAGCTTGGCCGAGGTAAG
>Ga0187893_10003805_pt1 | contig 29790 bp, 27 predicted proteins | sample MA1701074metaG_FD_139574 | JGI IMG/M metagenome (GOLD analysis project Ga0187893, IMG submission 139574) | White microbial mat communities from a basaltic lava cave in the Kipuka Kanohina Cave System on the Island of Hawaii, USA - MA170107-4 metaG ...
CAGAGGGTCGCCCCTACAACTATTTTCAGTTCTCACCTCGCGGGTGAAACTGCGGTGTTTCAAAAGGCATTACTCGTCGAGCGATTTTTTGCTGTTCGCTCTTTTACCTGTGGATTCAGGCTGACAGCTTGCGCCACTTTTTCGGAGGAGGAAGACGATGGAGCTTTACAACTGGGATGCGATGGAAGAAGAAGTGATCACGCCGCTGCTCACGCGGCGATATATATCGGGCGAAAGAATGACGATGGGGAGAATCATTCTCAGGAAAGGCTGCGTCGTTCAGGCGCATCGCCACGATAACGAACAGCTATCGACGGTCATCACAGGCGCGTTGAAATTCATCGTCGATGGCCGGGAGGTAATCGTTCGCGCAGGCGAAACTCTGGTCATTCCGGCCAACGCGCTGCACAGCGCGGAAGCTCTCGAAGACACTGACGAGTTCGATGTCTTTTCTCCGCTCCGCAACGACTGGATAGAAGGCAGCGACAGTTATCTTCGCGGCAAATAGGAGGCGGGATGGATTTCGGGTTGAAAGGAAGATCGGCGATAGTCGCCGCGGCGTCAAGCGGGCTTGGCAAAGCCACGGCGCTTGAGCTTGCCCTTGAAGGCGCAAACGTGGTCATCACCGCGCGCAGTGAAGATACTCTTCAATCATCAGCCCGCGAGATTCGATCCGCCGCCGAAGGCGAAGTCATCGCCCTTGCCGGAGATGTGGCGAGCGATGAACATGTGCGCCGACTCGTTGCCGAAACTAAGGAGCGATTCGGTCGCCTCGATATCGTCATCGCGAATGCGGGCGGGCCGCCTGCGGGCTTCCTGGATGATTTCGAAGCGAAGGATTATCGTCAGGCTCTTGAACTGAATCTGATAAGTACGATCAATCTCTGTCGCGAGGCGGTCCCTCACATGCGCGAGCAGGGGTGGGGAAGAATAGTCGCCATCACATCGGTTGCAGCGAAGCAGCCCATAGATCATTTGATACTTTCGAACACTGCGCGAGCGGGCGTGCTTGGTTTTATGAAAAGTTTGTCGGCGCAGGTTGCCGACTGCGGCATCACGGTCAATACGGTTTGTCCGGGTTATCACCTGACCGAGAGATTGAAAAATCTTGCAGCGCGCACGGCACAAACGGAAGGCGCGACAGCGGAAGAAATCTACGAGCGTTGGGCCGCATCGACTCCGATCAAACGCATCGGCGACCCGCGGGAGTTTGCCGCCGTCGTCGCGTTTCTCTGTTCGGAGCGTGCGAGTTATGTGACGGGTACAGCGATTCAGATCGACGGCGGATCATACCGCGCGCTGTTTTGAGTCCGGGCAGTTGAGTTATAACAGTTCTTCTGAAGAGTCAGCGAAATGAATATCAATGATCTTGAAAAACTGAATATCGCTGTCGAATTTCTCAGCGATCAAAAGACTTTCTCAGAGAGGATTGAGCGACTGAGTGAGGAAATCATTCATTCCCGTGAGCCTTTTGTCTGGGCCGTAATCGACTTGAACTCCATAGATCGTGAACTGCCTGAGAGCATCAAATCAGGTTGGGTTTTTGTTCTAAAGAAAGATGTGCCGTCCGGCTGTCATTACCATCCTGATAGTATCCAGCATATGGTTATGCTCAAAGGACGTGGAATGTCGAAAGTGGCAGGCATATCGAGGAAAATGGTTCAGTTCGGATCGTTGAATGACGCGCTGGCAGATACGTGGTACGTAATAGGCAAAGGTGTTGCTCACGAATTCTTTCCTGAAGATGAGGATATGATAGTTGTCTCATTTCACACCTGCGAGGCGAATGAACTGGAAGAAGTTGCTTGCGATACTGGTGAAAGACGACTATACGAGGGATGAACTTGAACGACGGCTGATGCGGACACCACGCCTTCCCGTTTTATTTTTTCCTCTGCCTTACGGCCTCGAACAGCACGACGCCGACGGCTACCGAGACGTTGAGTGAAGTCACGCGCCCGCGCATCGGTATCGAAATCAGAGTGTCGCATCGCTCTCGCACGAGGCGATGAAGTCCCTGCCCTTCGCTGCCGAAGACGAGCGCCGTCGCGCCTGAATAATCGTATGCGGTGTAGCTCATCTCTCCACTGCTTTCGACTCCCACGACCCACACATTTCTTTTCTTCAACCGTTCGATGAATGCGGCGAGGTTCGTCACCCGCGCGACCGACAGATATTCGGTCGCGCCCGCTGCGGTCTTCACAACCGTATCGGTGAGCGGCGCGGCGCGGCGTTCGGGTATGATCACGGCTGTCGCGCCCGCGCATTCGGCGGTGCGAATGATCGCGCCGAAATTTCGCGGGTCTTCAACACCGTCGAGAAGCACGAACAGAGTTTCACTTGAAATCCGCGCCAGCAGTTCTTCTTCATCTGCGTAGAGTGTGGCTGCGACGACGGCGACCACGCCCTGATGATTGGCGTTCGCCGTCAGACGATCAAGCGCGACTCGCGGCTCGCGACGAACCTGTATGCCTGCCCGTCGCGCCGCTTCGATAACTTCACGCAGGCGCAGGTGTCGCGCGCCTTCGGCGATAATTATTCGCTCGATGCGCCGCGAGCCTGCGCGCAAAGCCTCAAGAACTGGAAGAACGCCGTAAAGAGTCATGAGCAGCAGTCAGAAGTCAGGAGTCAGAAGTCAGGAGTCAGAAGTCAGAAGTCAGAAGCCGGATTTCTGTCGCTAAGTCTTAGCCTGACTCATCTGTTACAATACCATCGAGTCAAAGGTTCGTTCGAGGCGCGAATAAAAGATGACTCGCAGATTCAATCAAGAGAAAGATATCAGTATCAGGCGTGGCACAAACATTCTGACTCCTGACTCCTGACTTCTGACTTCTGACTTCTGACTTCTGACTTCTGACTTCTGACTTCTGACTTCTGACTTCTGACTTGGCGAAGCGATAATGGAAACCGATATCAAACTTGGCAAATTGTTCGGCATAGAAATAGGCGTTTCTTATTCATGGTTCGTCATATTTTTTCTCATAACATTTTCGCTGTGGGGCGACTACAGACAAAAGCATGGCGACTGGCCCGAATCGTGGCATGTGGTAGCCGCAGTCGCGACGAGCTTTCTGTTTTTTCTCTCCATAGTCATTCACGAGCTTTCTCACAGTCTGCTCGCGCGGGCCAAAGGGCTGCCGGTTCATTCGATCACGCTCTTTATATTCGGCGGAGTGTCGCGCATTGAAAAAGAAGCGATGAACGCGACGACCGAACTGCTGGTCGGAATCATCGGCCCCATATCGAGCGCGGTGCTTGCAGGAATTTTTCATCTCGTCGCGCTGGCCTTCGAGGAAGGCTCGCCCATCGGAGCGATGGCTCGGTGGCTCGCCATCATTAACATCACGCTTGCGGTGTTCAATCTGATTCCGGGCTTCCCTCTCGATGGAGGTCGAGTGCTGCGGGCGGCGGTGTGGGGGCTGACAGGCGATATGCGCAAGGCTACGCGCGTGGCGATTCGCGTCGGACAGGGGTTCGCTTACCTGTTCATCATCGCCGGGGCGTCGGTCGCTCTCGGATCGAAAGAAAATATCGTGAATGGATTGTGGATGGCCTTCATCGGATGGTTTCTGCTCAACGCGGCGAAATCATCTCAGGGAGCTATGATTTTCGAGCGGGCGATAAAAGGCGCAAAAGCGCGGGATGTGATGAACGCGGAGCCGCCCGTGGTAGCGGCGGATATTTCGCTCGAAGAATTTTTCGAGCATTACCTGATGCGCACAGGCCAGCGATGTTTCATGGTCAGCCGCAACGGCGATCTGCTCGGACTCATAACCACGCACGAGTTGAAAGCGGAGCCTAGAGGTCAGTGGTCGTTAGTGACGGTCGAGCGAGCGATGCGCCCGATTGAAACCGTCAGACACGTCGCGCCCGACGACGATCTGCACAAGGTCGTCGAGTTGATGGAAAAAGAAGACCTCAATCAGGTGCCTGTGATTTCCGACAACGGGCTTGAAGGCATGATCCGGCGCGAAAACGTCCTTCGCTTCATCAAGACCCGATCAGAGTTCGATTATTGAAAGCGATGCGCAAGCAAGGGCTTTCGATGTTTGCTTCGTTCTCATCATTGTTTATACTTTCGCCCTGCCGAGGCTCGACATAATTCACGACGCGGTGAAGAGGGCGCTGATAAAAGACGGCTGGACGATAACCGATGATCCTTTCGTCATCGAATACAAAAAGACAAAGTTGTATGCCGACCTTGCGGCTGAGCGACCGATAGCGGCGGAACGCGGCGGGCAAAGAATAGTGGTTGAAGTCAAAAGCTTCATCGGCACATCAAAGCTACAAGATTTGAAAGAGGCTCTTGGGCAATACGACATTTACCTTTACTTGCTTGAAGCGACCGAGCCGGATCGCAAACTCTTTGTCGCTGTCAGCGAAAAGGCTTACAAAGAGTTCTTCAGCCAGGAAACCATACAACTTATAATCAACAGACACGGGCTGCCTCTGATAGTCGTGAGCCTCGAAAAAGAGGAGATAGTGAAATGGATAAACTGACTGAGTACCCGAAACTATTGAGGCGCATCCTGACTGAGTATGTGGAACTGTGCAACCGTCGTCCTGATCGCGAGGTGGAAACTTTTCTCGTCATAGACGAAGAGCGTGGCGATTATATCTGGATGAACCTCGGCTGGCAGAACGAGGAGCGCGTGTGCGGGATGACGGTTTATGTTCGCATTCGCAACAGCAAGTTCTGGATAGAAGAAGACTGGACGGAAGACGGTATCGCCATGGACCTCGTGCGCGAAGGCGTTCCCAAAGAAGATATAGTATTGGCATTCCACGACCCTGAGACGCGAAAGTATACTGACTTCGCCGCAGCCTGAAACGAGAAGATAAAAAGCAAATTCGCACGGCTCGACAATGAGGATCCGGCGCGAAAACGTCCTTCGCTTCATCAAGACCCGATCAGAGTTCGATTATTGAAAGCGATGCGCTGTGTGATCAAAAGTCATGAATCTTTTCTCTGTGTTAATATCTGAAATCATGATCGAGCAGCCTGCGCCATTGATTCGACGCGCTACTTTGGCTGACGCCCGGTTGATTGCCGAGTTGGGCGCGCGCACGTTTTATGACACTTTCGCCCCTGATAATAATCCTGAAGACATGGCCGCTTATATCGCCGAAACCTTCGGCCCTCGGCAGCAGGAGGAGGAGTTGGCCGACCCTCGCGCGTCATTTTTTATAGCCGAGATCGAAGCCGTAGCCGTCGGGTATGCTCAGTTGAAATCAGGCGATTCGCCCGCGTGCGTCAAAGGCTCTCACCCCGTAGAACTCGTTCGATTGTATGCGGCTAAGGAATGGATCGGGCGTCGCATAGGCGAGGCTTTGATGCGCGTCTCGATCGCGGAGGCAGAGCGACATGGTTATCGAACCATGTGGCTGGGCGTGTGGGAGCGCAACGAGCGCGCGCAGAAGTTTTATATCAAATGGGGATTCGAGGTCGTCGGAGAGCATGTCTTTCAACTCGGATCGGATGCGCAGACCGACTGGATCATGGAACGCGCGCTCGTTTAGCCGAAGTTCTGAATCGATTTTGAAAAAGAGATCGCGGACACGGCTTTTCACTCAACTTACCTTCTTGAGACTGTGAGGAGAATTTCGCCGATGATTTGCTCATCTTTGCCATTGGTGATTCCGCTCAGCGCAATATCGTATTTCCCGGCAGAAAACAATCGCGCGGGGAAGCGGACGATGACCGCAGGGCCTTTGCCGGTTCGTGATGCAGACAGCGACGCGCGCCATGCTTCTCCATCGGCGTCCCTCAAAACGACAAGATAGCTCTCGTATTCATTTTTGAGGAGATCGAGTTGAAGCTTAACAAGCTCCGCGCCTCGCGGTATGACGAGCGGTTGTCGGTTTTCATCTATACCCCCTCTGGGCTTTTCATAAACTCCCGGGTCAAACGTCCAACTGAAGACGGAAATCTGCGGCTCTCGCAGTCGGGCGATTTCGTCCTGAAGCCTGCCCCGCTCGCTCCGTTCTTCGTCGAGGTCGTGGGTCAATCTGTCGCTGATCTGTTTCTGCTCGGCTAACTGTCGTCTCAACTCTCCCTCTCTCTCAGCCCGCGCCGTCTGCTCAGATTGAAGATCATTGAGCCGCGATCTCATGCCTTTCATCTCAATCCACATCAACGAGCCTGCGGCGAGTACGAGCAGCATCGCGGCAGTTAAGGCAACCCGCATTGCGGGCAGTTCCAGATTGAAAAGCGACAGCAACTTCTGGCGGAGCGAAGGCCCGCTCGCCGGTTTATAATTGCGCTCGACGTATTTCATGAGGGCGCGGGCGGATTTGACTTTTTCCAGCCGTTCGGGCGATGACAGAAAATACTGCTCAAACTTCTCTCGCCGGTCAGGCGACAGATGGTCTCCTACATAGTCATCGATGAGTTCATCTTCGGCGGCGAGAAGCTGATCAAACAGTTCTTCGTCGGCGACGTATTTATCTTCCATCTCTTCGCGCTGCTTCCGGGGCATCTCTCCCAGAAGGTACTCCATAAACTTATCCCGTTCGATCGCTGGCATACTGCACCTTTCCTTCAATAGTGAGAAAATCTCAAATCTGTTTCCCTTTTTTCTTCATGCACTCGCGAATGCAGTCTTCGAGTCTCGCTCTTGCTCTGGTCATCCTCACGCGAAGATTTATCAGAGTTATGGCTTCTTCCTCAGCCATCTGTTTTCTGTTCTCGATTTTGATTCGCTTCTCGCCATAATAATACCGTGTGATCCGTTCGCGCTCTGCGGGCGGGAGATTTCCGGCGCACTGTTCGAGGCAATCGAGGCGATCATCCACATCATCGGGTTCATCATCCTGCTGGTGATCCATGATCGGGAGGATATCATCAATGACCACGTTCACTTTCCTTTCGCGCGACGACCAGTATTCCATGAGAACGTAGCGGGCGATGGTCATCAGGTAGCTCGCTATATTGAGGACGTCGACGCCCTCTTCGATTTTGCGGGCGGCCCGGTCAAAAGATTTATTGACAAGCTCATCAGGGTCTTTGCATCGGTTGGATTCGAAGACCTTGCGGAGCCTGAAGCGCATCTGCTCGTATTTGGTGGCGGCGACTTCGAGGTTGGAGTCGAAGCGCAGGAGCAGATTTTCAAAAGCCGGGCCTGTCAACACCCAGTCGTCGTTATCAACCGGATCATCCATGCTCGCTCCCATAAATTTATGAATCAAACGCTTCGACGGGCCGTCTGTTTTGAAGGCTTATATAATCACACCTGTGAAAGGCTGGCAACTCTTGGGAACCGTCGGCCTTGATGCGGCTCACCTTTGATTATGATTTTCTGCCTGTAATGTTTTCTCCTTCTCCACACTTATGCACGTGAGCGGCGCGGATGAGCCGCTCGAAAATGAAATGAATGAAAAGGAGAAGGGATTGATTATGAAAAAATTTGCGATGATGTTAGCTCTGGCAGCGATTTTCGCGCTCAACACGGCGACGCCGACACAGGCGGGCGCGGTCGGGGGCAGCAGGTACGGCGTCTACACGATTCCGCCTTTCGGCACGCACACTTTTTACATCAGTTTCCGGGCGGGCGAGTATGCGGCGATAGAGATAGACGGCGACGGCGACACGGACCTCGACCTCTATGTTTACGACGACAACGGCTGGCTCATAGATTCGGATGCTGATGATCTGGACTACTGCCTTGCGGGCTGGAGGCCGAGATACACGGCTCCGTTCACGATCAAAATAGTCAACCGCGGACGCTACTACAACCGCTACACGCTCGCCACGAATTGAGACAGACGCGACTGCGATTGAAAAATCCGCGCTTCAGATGGGGAGGCGGTCGGAAGGCCGCCTCATTTCGCAAAACGATCCTTTCCCCTTGAGCATTGATTCACTCTCACCGCTTGCCGCTCACACTTCGCGTCAAAATCACTTCCTTTCTTTTCTTCGCGAAATCGAAGAGCGAAGGCTTCTGAAACGAATTCTTCTTTCTCAGCGACGCGGCCTGCCCCGTCACCACAGGCCCTCTTCCGCCTTCCGTCCGAAATAATTTCCCCAATTCGTTCTTCCTCATGGCTTCGTACAACACAGGCACTCGCCTTTCTCCATACTCCAGCCATTCGGTCATACTCAACACATCGTCTTTAGGTTTATTGTCGGCCTTCCTCGATCCCAATCCGTCTTTCAACAACGCATAGCTCAACAATCCGTGCTGTAATCTGTCGGCCTCGAACGCGAAATCATCCGCCTGACTCGCCGCCAGTATCCTCATGCCCTTGTCGTAGGCCAACTGCCCCAATCCCCGGCTCCCCATCGGGCCAGGTTTGAACTCGCCGCCCTCTTCTCCCTTCACGGTTCCTGCCGATTGACAGGCGTCTATGACCATCACCATCTCTCCTGCATCCACATCTTTGAGCCACGCAGACAATTCATCGCTCGATATCAATCGGTCGAGCAGTTGCGGCGTGATCTCTCTGGCCGTCCCTGCTCCTATATCGGAAGGGAACAGATAGAACAGCCCTCTCCTGTCGGCATACCCGTGGCTCGAATAGTAGATCATCACAAGGTCTTCGGGTCTGGCGCGGCGCGCTACATCTTCGAGCGCCGCCTTGAAACCGGCTTTGGTAGCCGGTTTCGCGTCTGCCGCAGGTTGCGCGTCAGAGATCAGGGATATATTGACGACTTCCGCGAACTCGCCCGATTGTCTCAATCCTTCCGATAGCGTCTTTCCGGCGAGTCGCGCATCGTTGACTGCATAGCGCAGATTCCACGCGCGGTTTTCGTAAGCGTTGACGCCGACCGTGAGAAGGAATGCGCGTCCTTTGACAGGCGCGAGGTCTGTCGGCAAGTCGAAAATCTTTCTATCAGTCTGACTCTTCACGCGGTCTTCGTTGAAAGCGTAAGCTGTAAACTCGACCTGCTTTGTATCAGCCCGACGAGGCAGGTGAATGTTTTTGAAAGTTATGGTTTGCTCACCGCTGGCGTCGAGTTTCACTCTCGCCTGTTCGCGCCAGACATTTCGCATCTGTTCGGGCGTGGCGTCCGGTTGCGTTGCGGCGTCTCTCGTCGCGGGATTGAATTGGGGCGATTGAGCCACGAGTTGACCGTCGCGGAACAATCGCAGGTCGTAGACATCGCTCGTGCGCGTGATCGTCTTATCGCCCTGTTTGAATTCGTCATATCCTTTAGAAACCTTAACAGAGATGCTGACCAAATCGGGATTATCTTTTTGCCGCGAGCCGCTGACGATGGTAACTTCAGGTCGCGCCCGGTTGAGCGTTGCTATGGACGGGATAGGCTTGAACTTTTCGCCGTCGAGGATGCGGGCAAGCAATCGCGGTTCGTAGTAATCGCGCGTGAAGATTTCGAGCGGATAAGTTCTCATCGGTTCATCAGACATAATCCAATGTAATCCCTTAATCTCTTCAAGATTGCTCGTATCAAAACGCCCGTCCGGCGCAACCACGATCCAGTTTCCGTCCCGGAATGAAATCAGACGGCATAGCTCAGTTCCAGAAGATACATTCCATAGCCGAACAGTCGTATCAGAACTGGTAGTAAGCGCATATCTGCCATCCGCAGAAAAGGCGGCTGACCAAACCGTATTTGAATGCCCGACAAACTGGCGTACTTCCTTGCCGGTTTTGGTTTCCCACAGCCGCGCTGTTTTATCCAAACTGCCGGTTAGTACATACTTGCCATCGATCGAGCAAGCAATGGCCTTAACCGCCTTCGAATGACCCACGAACTTACGAATTTCCTTGCCCGTTTCGGTTCTCCAAAATCGAGCGGTGCAATCGCTACTGCCGGTCAGCACATATTTATCATCGGCTGAAAATGCTGCCACCTCGATGTTTTCTAAATGCCCTACAAACGCTCGCACTTCTCTACCTGTCGCGGTTTCCCACAACAGTACTTTCTCATCATAACTGCTGGTCAGCGCATATTTGCCATCCGATGAGAAAGAGACAGATGAAATCTTGCCTGTATGTCCTAATTGCACGACGAGACTTGCCTGACCATCTGCCCTTGCAGGATCACCTTTCGGTTTTACTTCTTGCCCCTGCCCAATATCGCGCAACCAGAATACAGTCACAATGATCAGAACGAGCGAGAGTACCTTTGATATCGATCTCTGCCTTTTCATTTCATACCCCCATTGGCTGTAAGCCTCTCCATATCTCTTACCGTCCTCATCAGTAAGAATGCGCCGTGTGGGAGGCCAACAAAGCCAAGTCGGAGACCTGACAGCGCGCTCGCCAAGGCGAACTGTATCAACGCGAGGAAAATCATTCGCGCAAGACCTGATCTGCCAAAGATCAGGCGACCGTCGCATTCCTTACCTCCCGCCTCATGGTTTTCCGTAAATCGGTTTGATGCCTCGCAACATCCCTTCATTTCTCATCGACGCAACTGGTCCTCCCGGTCGGCCTCGAAGTTCCGACGCTTCTGAGAATCATCCGGTCGATTGACCAGTTGAGAGGCACTTTCGCCCGCGCCGCCCTCGTAGCCGTTCCCAGCCCGTAGATCAATCTCGCAAGCTCAGGGTCTTCTCCGCGGCTTTGTCCCTTCGTCCTCACGCCGTCAAATTCAAGCACATATGGATCGGGCAGTCTTTCATCGGATGTAAGCAGGATGTAGGTATCAAGACCGAAAGGCGGGCCGAGCGTGATCCTGCCCGGCTCGCCGAGGAGTACTACTGCTGGTTGCTGAAGCGGCGGCTTGTCCGGCTCGACCGGATAGCTGTTTGCATCATCTCCTCTCAGCGGAAACAACAGAGCGCTTTTACCCTGACAGTCTATGGCGAAGACATAAACCTTGCGAGTCCTGACGCGCTGGCCCGCATCCTGAAGTCGCTTCAATGCCGTTTGATCGGCGACAAGCACGATGTCATACTGCTCGCCTTCGCGCACTTCGCCCTCGCGAATGATCCGCTCTGTCCCCTCCTTTCTGAGCGCAATCGAGTAAGGAAACGCGCTGTTCGATCCGCCCTGAATCTGAAGCCACGCTCTTATGCGGCTGAGTGCGACTGCAAGCTCTCCGAGTTTTGCAGCAGCCTCGGCAGCGGCGTCCGTCGCCTCGATCCAATCCGTCCTGACGGGAAGCGGATTCGCGCTGGTCCGGGCGTCTTCGACCGACACGCCGGGACGAATCCACGCATATTCGAGCCTGCCGTCATTCGATCTCCCGACCAATATATAATCGGCTTCATCGGGCGATGCGACGATTTCGATGGCCTGTCGCTCAGTCTTCGGCCCGATTCTGAGCGCGTTTATCAGTTCAGTCGGCGGCGGGAAATTGAAAAACAGAGTCGAGCGATTGCTTGCGTCTGCGGTCAAGCGGCTCGCCGAAAACGTCGGGCCGAGCGTCTCTTTGTTTCCTCCCGGCGTCAAACTTTTCCATACGCCCTGCTCGAACTGGATTACGCGCGAAGGAGTATTCACCGTAGGGTCATCGATCCACTCGACGCGATCAGAACCTTCGAGCGCGGAAGCCTCCCGCTTGATAATCGCAATTTGATTTCGACTGATCGCTGTCGGCATCCATACCTTGAGGTCGGCTCTTTCGGGAGCGACCCAGCGGTCGATGACAAACAGATCGCCCGGACGGATCGCATCAGCGCGGCCTTCTATGACCATCGCTTCGGAAGTGTTCAGACCTTTGACATCGGTGACACGAAGTCTGATCGCCTGTTGATTTGTCTCGGCAGAGAGTTTCTTCAATTCGGTGTCTTTGCTCAATCCCATGGCCGCGCCGCCCTGCAACTCTATGCTCGCGCGGTCAAGCGCCCTGACGACTGAAGCAGTCGCGCCGCCCGTTCCGCCCCTCGCGTCGCCGAAGAGAGGCGATTTGCGACGTTCCTGCGTGCCGGACATAACAGGCTGATGAGTCACCATCTCGCCCCGCATAAAACTCGTGACTCGCTGAAATATTTGTTCTGCCGATTCGCTCTCAGAGACGGACGGCTGACTGAGTACCTGCAACAGCGCATAGCTGAAGTTGCCGCGCCACACCCCCTTGTAGGGTCGCTCTTTCGCCTCTTCTTTTTCCTGCGCGGCTGAAAACACCAATGCGCCCATCGCTTCAGGCGGGGTTTTGAATCCCGGCTCTTCGGCCACATCGGTTTCGACCTCAGGAGCGGATCGAGTCCTTTCACTGCTTGGATATCCGCGCGCCGCCGATCCGCTGTGACAGCTATCGAGGATGATGGTCAGTCGGATTTTCTTTTCTAAGGCTTTGAGGTAGAGTCGCGCCAATTCCTTATCGCGGATATCGGGAGCGCCTCGGCTGAAGTCGGCAGGCACGAGGCTTTCGTCTTTCTTATCTTCTTCCCCGCCTCTGGTATTTTTCACCTGCGACCCGTGGCCCGAATAATAAAACACGCAGATGTCGCCCGCTGAGGCTTCATCGATGAGGTGTTTTCGTATTGCCGCAAGTATCGCCGCGCGAGTCGCCTCCTGATCTTTGAGTTCGTGGAAAACAGTGAAGCCATATTTTCGCGACAGGATGTCGCGCATATCTGCAAGATCGGTCTTAGGCCCGTCGAGGTTCGGGAAGTTGCGGGCTGGCGCGTTTCCTTTTGCCGCCGATGCCGGTTTTGCCTGATCGGGATTGTAAATGCCAATGCCTATGAGCAGGGCGCGGCGAGTCGGAGAAGATGCGCCGCTTTGATTCGACCTGATAGATGGCCCTGCGGCGACGCGGCCAACTGGCGCGATGATTGCGCCCGCCGAGATGAGGAATGCCGAGAGAAATAAAGACGCGAGTGATTTGAAAGATGCCCGCATGACGAATTGCCTCCATTCAATTGAAACGAAGAGACGGCGTGTTTGATCGCCGACTCGGATTTTCATTTCGCCTTTTCACTTTTGCCTTTCTGTTTATATGTGGAAGGAATCGAGAAAAATTACAGCCCGTCGCGCATCGGATCGTTATTTCCAGTTGCCAATGAGAATGAACGGCGCCCAGTAATGAGGATGAGCGAACGGCGCGGACGCATCTTTTTTATATAGCGACAGCCCCGCGCTGCTTTTCTGAGCCTTCACCTGCGGCCCGCGACTGCGTTCTTCTTTTTCTTTCGCATCGAGCGACTTCTCTTTGCCTCGCAGCAGATCGATCTGCGCTTGCTGAAATGCTTCCGCTTTCGTCAATCCCGGTTCTCTCGTTCGCTCGTAGTAAAACTCTCGCATCAACACCTCTGCGCCCGTGTCGGCCACAGGCCACAGGCTCGCCACTACAGCCTTCGCTCCGAGCTTCTGCGCGAGGTAGGCAAGCCCTTCGACCTCTTTGCCGTTGGCCCCGCCCACAGCAGTGTCGCAGGCCGAGAGCGTCAACAACTCGACCTTCTCGAAAATGTTTTGATAATCCTGAAGCTCTTCCAGCGTCAGGTTGTTCCCGTCGCCCAGCAGCAGAAAAGATTGCGCTTCGTCCGTAGTGTTGAAGCTGAAATGGCTGGCGATGTGAACCACGGCAAAGCCTTCGCGCAAGCCATCGATCATCGCCTTTTTGTTGAACGCTTCATTGAGTCTTATCTGTCCGGCGAGCATACCCTCTCGTTTGCCGCCTGCTTCTTCAAAGATAATTGATCGCAACTCGCGCTCGACACCATCGAGGGCAGCAAACCTTCCGTACTGCTTCGATACCCCAAGCCCAAGCCCGCGCCATTGCCCATTCACAGCGGCATTCAACCGGCTGACGCTTGCCGTCGTGAAAACCACATTGATGTACTTTTCGACAAGGTAATTCTTCCCGTCGTGCAGCACCGCGACCGGCACATATCGCAGCACTCCATCCAAAGACCACATCAATGTCTTCGCGCCGTAAAGGCGAAGGTCTTCGGCAAGCGTAGCGCCTTCTTTCTGCGGCGATTCCATTATCATGCGGTAAAGTTTCCGGGCGAAGGGCAGCGGGTCGTGGCGGTCGCTTTTGAGAGTCTCACGCAGTTGAGCGATAGTCTGCTCAAGCCCGCTCACATCAATCGAGTACGCCTTGCGCGAATCCGCCGTGACCATCAATATCCAGCCCTTCTCTTTTGTGATGACGGTGTAGAGCGCGACGGTTCCCTGCCCTAATGTTCGAAGATCGGGCATAAGCGACTGAGACTCTTTTGCGGCATCGAGTCCTCGCGTATCGTCAGGAGGAGCTTTGGCGATTTCAGTCATCGCGCGGCGGAACTCGGCGTTTGCGATTTTGATTTTGTCGTCGATTTCATCCATGCGTCGGCTATCATCGGCGGTCGCGGTTTTATTTTCGAGGCGAGTGAATATTGCGCTGCGTTCTCTGGCGAGAAGGGCGAGTTGATCGGAGGCTTTCACTCCTTCCGATTCAGATTTGTTGAAACGTATGCCTGAAGAGATAGGCCCGTCGCGTCGGACGATTTTTGAGAATTCTTCTTCCTTGAGCAGGGCGAGGACTTCTTCGGCTTCGGGCAAACGCCCTTCGGAGAGGAGCAAATCGGCAAGCGTTCGATATGTGCTTTCTTTGTCTCTAAGGAAGCTCTGCTGAGATTCCGTGTCGAGCGTTTTGATGTTGCCACGAATCTCCTGATAAACATTGACCGCCTGCTTGCCGTAGAAGATGGCGACGCGGTTATTGCTTTGAACTTCCCACACAAGCATCAGGTTGTTGAGCGCGAGTCCCTCGCTTGATCTATCCTTCACATCCCTAAAGATCGCAAGCGATTGCTCGTAGTACTCTATCGCTTTCTCGTACCGGCTTAACGCTTTGTCTGCGTTGCCGAGTCCCTGCAGCGCGTACGCAATGCCTCTTTGATTCTTCATCTCTTGGCTAATGGCCAAAGCCTGTTCGAAGTACTCTATTGCTTTCTCGTATCGACTTAGTCCACCATACACGTTGCCCAGATTGCTGAGAGTAGCACCTTCAGCCGCGCGGGTCTTCACCTCTCGAAAGATCGCCAAAGCCTGCTCGTAGTACTCTATCGCTTTCTCATATCGGCTTAGTGAATAGTATGCATTGCCTATGTTGGCGAGGGCATATCCCTCGCCTGTTCGATCCTTTACTTCTCGATCTATCGCAAGCGATTGCTCGTAGTACTCTATTGCTTTCTCATATCGGCTTAGTCCATCGTATGCGCTGCCCAAGTTGGCCAGAATAATGCTTTCAGATGTGCGATTCTTCGCCTCTCGAAAGATCGCCAAAGCCTGCTCGTAGTATCCTATTGCCTTCTCGCGTTGGTTTAGTGATTCGTATACGTAGCCGAGTTTTGACAATAAATCCCCCTCGACTCTTCGATCCTTCAACTCTCTTTTTATCGCCAGCGATTGCTCGTAATACTTTATCGCCTCTTCATGACGGTTTAGTGAATAGTATGCGTCGCCGAGATCATTGAGTGAATCCCCCTCGCCCGCTCGATCCTTCAAGTCTCTCTTAATCACCAAAGCCTGCTCAAAAAACTTTATCGCTTCTTCGTATCGTCTTAGCGAATCGTATGCATAGCCAAGCGCTTTCAGTGAATAGCCCTCGCCTTCTTGATCCTTTATCTCTCTTTTAATAGCCAAAGCCTGCTCATAATGTTGAATCGCCTGCTCGTATCGGTCGAGTGAATCGTATGCGTAACCGAGATTGTTCAGCACATCGCTCTCACCCCTTCGATCCTTTACTTCTCTCTTAATCACCAAAGCCTGCTCGAAGGACTCTATCGCCTTCTCGTATCGGTTCAGATCACGGTATGCGAGGCCAAGATTGCTAAGCGCGACCCCCTCGCCTGCTCGATAACCGACTTTTCGTCTTGCTTCTACGGCCTGCTCGTAATAGATGATCGCTTCTTCGTAACGCTTGGTGTTGAGATATGCATTCCCTATCCGGTTCAGCGCGAATCCTTCGCCATGCACATCCTTCAATTCCCGATAAATCGAAAGCGCCGTCTTGTAATGTTCGATAGCTGCCGGATGATCATTGACAGATGCGTGCGCCCTCGCCGCACAGTTGAGCGTTACGGCTTCCTCCGTTCTCCTGCCTGCCTGCCGGAAAAATCCAACCGCCTCTTTGTATTTATCTATCGCCTTGCGATACGACTCCTCTTTCTTCTCGCCATACAACCTGTTTCCTTCTGAGAAGTCTTTTTGCGCCGACAATCGAATATCATCACCAGATGCGGTTTTGCGCTGCTCTTCTACCTTTATTTCATATCGGCCAGCAGGCGCTCCTTTATCCACAACGCGCACTTCCACGCGATACTCTCCCGATGCAGCCGCGATGTGAGTTATCCATTCCGCTTCCTGTGTGCTTACGGGAGTGTCCGCTTCGAGAAGTTTCCCGCCGTCCGGCCCCACAAGCGTCGCCGATACGTTCACTCCGCGCTGATAAATAAACAGATGAACAAATTCCCCTTCTTCAAGCTTCAGTGAATAGAAATGCGCTTCGCCTTCGGCTATCTCGCGCTCGACTGCCTTGCCCGCGATCAACTGCACGTCAGATGGCTTGACTGCTTGATTTGCCTCAACGCCCGCAAGAACCAAAAAAGCTGCGATTGTACAGCCAACAGCAGCTAACACGTTATGTTTGATGGCCCATTCATTCGCTCGTCTTTCAATCATCGCCGTCACCTCCCGTTGATGATCGGATATCCACTCGGATTGCTGCCCAATATTTTACAGTGAGAGAAGGAGAGAAAATATTTCACCGATTGACGCAGATTTCCGAGGCCGGAACATTTTTCAGATATCAGGGCTGAGGAGTTTTTCTTTAGGGTTATGCGGCAATCACGCGGGCTGATCGTTGAAAGCTATACTGGCCAGTTTTCCTACTCGATTCGATACGTTGAAAATCGATCTCACAGGAACTAATCCCATCAGACGGAAATCGCCCACTGCCTTCAGCCCAGCCGAAGCCATGCATCCACACTGCGAGCAATCGGGCGTGCCGCCGAATTGACACGGCGTTATGCGGTTCTGCAAATCCGCCGTCAGGTTCAACGTCGTTCTGGAGAAAATGCAATCTGCTGGCGACGCAGGCGGTGCGAGATATCCGGCGATGACCGAGTCGGGCAAATCCAGCTTGGGAAACTTCTCGCGCAACCCGGCAAGATCTTTCAATAACGCTGCCTTTCGGTCGCGCGGAATAATTTCTTCGCCCTCGGCGTCCTTTTGAGGCGTGAACAAACTGAACCAGATTTTCCTCACCTCCTGTCGGCTCGACCAGAAAGATAGAAACTCTTCGAAGTAGTTCGGGCGACCTATCATCAATCCCGTCACCGTGCAATGAACGATGACGGAATGGCCTGAGATATTTTTCAGTATTCGATCATAAGTCGCAGGCGCGCGTCTGACATCGTGTTCAGGTTGAAGGCCGTCGATGGAAACAGCCAGATGCAGATTTTTTATTTTGCTCCATTCTCGCGGGATTTCCCTTACCGCGCTCGTCACCAACTGCACTTCGATATTCATACGGTCGAGTTGCGGCAGCAGAATGTCGAGTTCGCGGAATCGCACGAGCGGCTCGCCGCCGACTATCGAGATATGAACCGGGCGGTAACGTCGCGCAAGCGCCAGCACTCCGTCGATGAGTTGTTGTCCTTTGTAATCAGAAAGCGTTCTGAGCGGGCCGAGTTGATGAAGATGTTCCGGCTCATAAGCGTAACAGCCCGGACAGCGCAGCGGACATTCGCGAGTGATTTCGATGGATAGCAGCGGGTGATATCCCTGAAGGATACGACCCCAGGCTCGGAAGGCATCGACTTTTTTCATAAGGTTTCGCTTTCAGCGCGACAGCAACTATAAGCTCATTAAAGTCGGGGAATGTCAAGGTGAGGAACAATTCCCGTCAGGGTTTGCTTCTCTCGTAAACTTCTTCTGATGTCAGTCCGTAGAGCGGCGGCGACTCGACACCTATCATTGCGAGATATAAATAAAGTTGTCCCCGGTGATGAACTTCATGCTCTATCATCGACCGCAGCCACTTCCACACAGTTATACTGGCCCCTCCCGGTGTGACGCACTTCTTCATCAGGTCTTCATCCGTGAGGCGGCTCAGTACCTCGACAGATTGAGTGTGTGTGTCATTGAAGAATGCCAAGACCTCTTTATAACCGTCGGCCAGTTCTCGGCCGTGGCCGGGATAACGACTCGGACGGAGTCGAGCGTTTTCGACGAACATATATCTTTCGACAGCGCCGAGATGTCGTATCACATCGCCGAATGTGAATTTCCCTTCTTTGTACGTCCACTCGATCCGGTCTGAAGGAATGCAGGCGATGACTCTCAAAGTTCTCGCGCGGACTTTCTCCAGATAATCGAGAAAAGGAGCGGCTCTGAGTATTTCCATATTTTGAGAATAAGGCGCGTATGAGCGCGGATCAAGGCCGGTAGATAACAGCCGCAAATGCGCGTCTATTCCGCGCCTTATTCTCCAGCCGTCTTTGACGATTCAATCGATCAGGCGTCAGCCCTGTTGATTGGGAATCTTGAAACCGATGTATGTGCCGCTGCTGATTCCCATAAGCCCCAGCAGCGTCGTATCGAATTCAGGCATGGTCAGAACATCGGACACCTCAGCGATGAAGATGCAGATGAGCGCGATGGTCCACGCGAATATCTGAAACCGGTGGAAGCTGACCCCGTTAGCATCGCTCAGTATATCGAGGAGGAAATTCTCAGAGACCTCGGGCTTCATCGCGTCTTTGAGTTGCATGATTTTTTGATCCGTCTGCTCGATCTCCTTCTGCATAGCCGCCAGTTCCGATTGCTTTGCCGTGAGCGTCGCTCGCTGCTCGTCCGAATTCTCCGGGGGCGGAGTTGCTTTCAATGCGTCGCCAAGCGCGCTTATCTCGGTTTTGAGCTTTTCGACTTCGATCTCGTCGTTCTTCTTTTTTTCTTCGAGCGTGTCGATTTGATTCTGCTGCTCGCTCACTTTGCTCGAATCGATAGCGGCAGACCCCAAACCGGTTCCTGCGCTGATGCCCATAAGGGCGAGAACCGAGGTGGTCAAACTGGCAAGGTCGCCCGTCACCAGCCAGATGAAAACGTAGGAGATGATTATGGCGAAAAACCACAAAGCCATCTGAGTGCGGCCCAGACTGTAAGGCTTTCGCACGGGCTTTCCTTTCTTATCGCGTCCTTGAGGCTGCGGGCCGGGTTCGCGAATCATATCGCTCCTGCGGGCCAGCATCCAGAACAAGATGAGGCTGGCCAGAGATACGATCACGAATATCCACAACTCCATCCGCTTGATGACTATGAGAGTAGTCCTGGCCTCGCCATCGACGTTGACGCCCTCCTGTCGCACGGTGACAGGCACCTGACGGGTGAACCGCTTATACCTGCCCAGTATGTCATTCCACGCGTGCTTGTTTTCAGCCGTGCGTTCGAGGTCGAATTGAAGCATCGTATCGTTGTCGGTTATCTCCGGGGTGAGATCGGCGAAGGGATTCCCGTCGATGTGCAGGATGAATTTCGTAGCGTCATGACCGGGCTGATCGACCCATTTAGCGAGACCTTCGACCTGAACCTTTATAGTGCTGTAGAGTTCGACCTTGCCCTCGACGGCCTTGACCATCAGAGGGGGTTCCTGCGTTGCGCCCGTTGCGGCGGGCTGCGCGATTGCTGTGTTTATCAGGGTTGACATCAGGATCGTCGCCAGAAGACAACCGAACAGCGGCTTTGCCAGTTTGTGCAGAGTGAGACTGATTCGCATAGAGGTTCGCTCCTTTCAGATCGGATTGGTTTGAGTGCTTACCTCAGACTGCTGCCGGGCCGTAAAAAATGAGCGGCGGCGTCATTATTGCAAATCCTACTCTGTTATATGGCATCTTTCAGATTGCGCCGCATTATGTTTGCCGGACGCTTCGTATCATAACGCACCGTAAAAAGTCAAAATCAATTTTTTCAATCCGGCGGTCGCCTGGTGATGGAAGGCAACGACCAGACATACCATCTCATTAACACCCTGTTTGAGCGGGGTGAAGCGAAGCATCACGCACGCCTTCAACCGTAATGGGTTGAGAGTCGAAAACGATTGAAAAAGGTGTCGCGCCGCCCGACGCCTCGATGAATCGAGGTGTTGATGAGATGGGATATCTTTCCATAATCGAGCGATCAGCCGACTAGACCGGCAACCGTTTTCCCGAATATGAATCCCCCGCGAGGTTGACGCGCTCCTGGGTCGCTTCATAAAATCTACGCGCCTACGATAAATAAAAGGATCATACACAATGGATGAAGACCCCGATAAAAGTACGGATGAGCGAATCGGTTTTTGGGGCGGATGGAAAGGTCTTTATATCTTCATCATCGTCTACGGTCTCGTTCAGGTAATCCTTCTCTACCTCTTCACTCTCCGCTACAACTGACATGAGCATAATCGACTGGATCATCTTCATCGCTTACCTCGCGCTGACCATCTTCATCGGCCTCTTCAAGAGCCGACGCGGTAAAGATATCGAAGCCTATTATCTCGGCAATCGAAGCATACCGTGGTGGGCCGTGGGTCTTTCCGTCATGGCTACTCAGGCTTCGGCCATCACTTTCATAGGCACGACAGGTCAGGCTTTCAATGACGGGATGCGATTCATTCAAATCTATCTGCCGCTGCCTTTCGTCGTCATCATTTTGTGTGTGACGTTCGCACCGTTCTTTTATCGCGCCCGCGTCTACACGGCTTATGAATATCTCGAACGCCGCTTCGATACGAAAACAAGGGCGCTGACGAGTTTTCTCTTTCAATGTTCGCGAGGGATGAGCGTAGGCATAGTCATCTACGCTCCATCGGTCGTGCTATCCATCATGCTGGGCTGGAATGAAAAGACGACCATTCTCATCATGGGCGCGACCACGCTCCTATATACGGCGATGGGAGGCGTTCGAGCAGTCGTGTGGACGGACACGATGCAGATGATACTGATGTTCATAGGCTTATTCGCGGGGCTGTATCTGGTCATCAGCGCGCTACCGGGAGATGTGAGTTTCTCGGATGCAATTTATCTCGGCGGAGTAACCAATCACTGGAATGCAATCGATACCTCGATCAATCCCGCCAATCAGTACACGCTGCTTTCGGGACTCGTGGGCGGCTTCTTTCTGATGCTTTCATACTTCGGCTGCGATCAAAGTCAGGTGCAGCGTTACATCACGGCAGGCTCGATCAAGGAGAGCCGCATGTCGCTCGTGATGACTGCGATACTGAAAGTCCCTATGCAGTTTCTCATACTCGCTACGGGAGTTTTTCTGTTCGTGTTTTATCAGTTCGAGCGGCCTCCCGCATTCTTCAATCCGGCGGAGATTCGCCGCGTCGAGGAAAGCTCTTCGCGCGATGCTTTTCACAAAAGCCGTGAAGAGTTCGACCTTGTTTTTGATCGCAGAAAAGAAACAGGCGAGCGGCTGCTCGAAGCGCGTCGCCGGGGAGATTCAGTTGAAACTGAAAGGCTGCTGATCGATTTCAACAATGCGGATAAAGAGGTAAAAGCGACGCGAGCAAAAATCATCGAAGTCGTAAAATCCGTTCCCGGATCGAACACGAACGATGTCAATTATGTTTTTCCGAGTTTCATTCTGAAGTACGTTCCCATAGGACTGGTCGGGCTGATGATATCGGTCATCTTCGCCGCTGCGATGTCATCTATCGCGGGCGAGATAGCCGCGCTGTCTTCTGCGACGATGGTCGATTTCTATAAACGCTACTTCAAACCCCAAGCCTCAGACCTTCACTACCTGCGAGCGGGGCAAGCCTGCACGCTTTTCTGGGGCGCGTTCGCCACTCTCATAGCGATGTTCGCCGGCGGCTGGGGAACATCGCTCGTCGAGACCGTAAACAAAGTCGGCTCGCATTTCTACGGCCCGATACTCGGAGTTTTTCTTCTCGCTTTTCTGGTCAAAAGATCGAACGGCACAGACGCATTCGCGGGCGCGATTGCAGGACTTGTGGCGGTTCTCTTCACGAGTTACAAGTTGGAAATCTCGTGGCTTTATCTGAATGCCATAGGGCCTGTGGTCGTCCTCGTCGTAGGAATCGCGTCGAGTTTTATCATTCCCCGGCCTTCAGAGTCGAGAAAGTCTTGAGAGTCTCGCGAGACTCTCAAGACTTTCTCGACTCGCTGGACTTATTACGGGCTTGGTCGCCGACGGTTGGCATTACCCGGCGGATTGAAGGTAGGTCTTCTGCTCGGGTCAGGGATGTAGATGAACACCCACTCATCATAACTCTTCAAACCCCACAGTGAGCGAATCGAAAGCCCCTTGAGTTTGGGAGCCACTCCGACTATCGGCAGATTGCTGTTTTCGCGTCCCGGTTCGAAGAAACGCCCCAGCGGATCATCCGGCTCATCGTCATCCTCTTCCTCGTCCTCTTCTTCATCCTCATCAGCATCAGGGTCTTCTGCGGAAGCGTTTCTGTTTGCAGGCCGAGAGTTCGAGTTGGACTGAGCGCCGGGAGCAGGGGCCGTCGGGTTGAATAAGGTTCTGGTCGGCGGGCCTGCGAGAAACTGATAGCTTGGCGGAATGACGACATTAGTGAAAGCCGAGAAGGCGTTGAACACTCCGGCGAGTCGCGGGTCGCGAATTCGCACAGGCTCCCACTCATCGCTCGTCATCGGATCGGTGAAAGCCGACACTCGCGCGAATTTTATTTCTCTGCCGTTGAAAACTATCGGATCGCGGAGTTTTTTGAGATCGGTGAGCGGGCCGAAACCGGCATTGTTCTGGAGGTTGATCGGGCCGAGGTTGCCGAAGTTGTACCAGCGCGCGATGGCTTCGGCCATCTGCTGGCCGCGATAGATCATCTCCTCTTCCTTTTCGCGCTGAACCTGAACGCGCACGCTCGGAACGGCGGCGAGCATCATGATGCCTATAACCATCAGCGCCAGTATCAGGCCCAGAAGCGCCCACCCTTCGTCATTTGCAGAACGATTGCTGCTCATAATTTTTTTTCCGCCATCATCACGCGACGTTTGATTTCATATTGCAGGTTCATGATCTCGACTTCCTTTTCGGTGATCGAGTCTATGCGCCAGCCCTGAACCGTATCGCCTACCGTGAGCCGCGATATCTGTTTCGTAGAGTTCATCTCGAACAGTCCCCAGTTGCCGAGTTTGAGATATGCCGTGTATTTGAAAGGCGGCTCAGGCGAGGGTTGAACGATGAATGAAGCCGGATTGGAATAAAGTTTCGTCGGGTCGCTTTGAGATTTGACCTCGATCATCCTCGTACCCTGCGAGGTGTATTCCGCAGGCTCGATATCGGTGGCAAGAGTCGTATCATTGACGCGACGTGTAGCTCGCGGCCTTCCATCGATTATGATCTGCGCGTCGGCTGGTACGCCCTGCCCCACGACGGTCAGGGTGAATCGGCGCGGAGTCCCGGCGACCGCGCTTTGAGGCTGAAGGAATTGAAGCGCGATGGGCGGCGGGGGCGTTACTACGGGTTTTGGCGGCGGCGGTACATAATAGGCAAAGATATTTTGCCGCGGGCCGGGAGTGGCTTTGCCCGCGCCTATATTGAGAACCTTAAGATCGAGCGGATCGGTTCTGGCTAGTTCCTGTTGAATGGCGGCTTCGTCCCTTTTCATCGGTTTCGGAGTTTGAGCGGGCGCGCTCGGCGCAGGCGAAACAGTTCTGGCGGTGTTCGAGTTCGACGCATCGGGCTTGCGCTTGGGGGCTGGCCCCTCAAGTAGAAATCTGTAAGCGGCAACGCCCCCCATCACGACTAAAAGCGCGGTGAGGACGATGAGTCTTTTTTTGTCTCCCTGCAATTTCGGCTTCGCCATGTCTTCCCTGCCCTGCTCTAAAAAATCGCCTTTTGCCGCGAAGCGGCTCGAAGAGGGTAGCCAGAGGTGAAACCTCTGGAACTGTCAAACGAATGATCCCGCGTTGGAGACGCGGCCAGATTCTGGCGCTCCGCAAGAGCGCGAAATCTGACGGCTCCTGACCAGACGTTGCACGTCTGGCTACCTTCTCGTTGCGCCTTCGGCGCGAGGTCTGAAATTCTCAACACCCTCTAAGGTTGAAAATATGCTGACATCTCGATTGAAAGCGCGAGGGCTGCGCCCGACGCGCCTCTCCCTCGCCTCCCTGCGCTTTCTTCCAGTTGCTCCACTTTCGTCAATGTCACCGAGCGAATTATGATGAACTGCTTGTTATGCTCAAGCTCATTGAGAAAAGCGCGCAGGTCGGCGTACTGACCCGCGACCGTGAAGTTGACCTCCGACTGCGGATAGATCGCCGAGAGAGGATCGGTTTTGTTTTTCGCTTCGCTCTTTTTCGCCTCGCTCTTTTCCACGTCCGCTTCCTGATTTTCCCGCTTCATTTCGATGCTGCTCGTAATCTGCGCATGATGCTTGGCGGCCAGCGCATTGATGTCGCGATAGAGCGCGATCTCTCCCTGCGAAACCGTCTTGAGGTGTTTCTCTTTGAAAGTAGCGAGGCTGTCGAGCGCGTTTCTATTCGTATCTTTCGAAGGCGGTTGATCCCTTTCGGCTCGCGCTTTGATCAAATCGGTCTCAAGCGCGTTGAATCGCGTTTCGAAATTTTGCAGTCGCCGCTGTTCAGGGCCGAGCGTGGTGAGATAGTAATAAAGAGCCGCTACAAAGAAAGCAGCCGTGACGAGTATGGCGATGATTTCCACCACACTCAAGCCGAGCCGCTTTCGCTGAGTCCGCCTGCGGACGGCTCCCATTGAAACTCGATCTCGAACCTGACTGCTCATTGCGCCTCACCTCTCGCGGGGCGGTAAATCACGTTGATCGTGAACGGCACTTCGCCCTCGTCCGTAGGCTGCTCCTGTCCGGTCTCGCCGAGCAGGAACAATCCCTTTGATTGATCGAGCTTGCTCATCATATCCGTCAACTGAGCCGCCGTTTTGCCCAGAGCTTTTATCTCGACTCTCGCCGCAAGCGCGCTGCCGTCGGCGAGCATCTCGCCGACTTTGATCGAAGTTATGCGAGCCTGTTCCGGGACGTATCCTTCGATATCTGTGAGCAGGCGATTCCACGAAAATGATTTCAGGCCGAGGAGCCTTCGCGCCGCTGCAAGCTGGAAAGCATCCTGCGGATTGATATTGACCTGCTCGGTCGCTTGCTGGCGCTCTGCTATTTCCTTCTTCAGTCTTACAAGTTCTTCCTCGCCGCCTTTGACCATCTGTTCTTGCTGATCGGCTCTGGCGATGGTGAGGCTTTTCTGCCCTGAGACGGAAAGCGTCAGCCACAAGCTGATCAGAACTATTGCGGCCAGACTGATCCACAGCAATCGGTGATTGGTGAAAGGGCGATTCGATAAATTTACATTGATTCGCATAAAACCAAAGAATAACTCATCGCGCGATTGTCAGCCAACTGCCTGAGCCACAATTTACGGGCAACTTACGTGAAAGGCAAACGCATCTTGAAGGGGGAAGTTCCTGGAGTTTATCTTCACAGCAAGCAGATGGGGTATCGATTTTAACGCAGCATTTTGCGCCCTGGAGAAGGCGAAAGATGAAAAACTGCCCCGTGTGTGACCTCGACTTCGAGGACGAATTCGTATTCTGCGCCGAAGACGGGAGCCGACTTGAATACCTCGTCGATCTGCCGCGCGAGCAGGCTGTCTCGAAACCGACTGATTCACTGATCAAACCGGCGACCGTCAACGCGCTTCACTGCCCCGCCTGCCAGGGCGAGTATCCGCTGACTTTCGTCGTCTGCCCCATCGACGGATTGCTGCTCACAAGGCAAAAACTTTCAGCAAAGAAAAAAGAGCCTCCCGTTGTCAAACCTGTGATAGTCGAACCATTGATTGTCAAACCGATGATCGTTGAACATATGATTGCCGAGCCGATGATCATCGAGACGCCAGTTGTGATTGATTCGCAACCTCGCAATGAGCCGCAGGTTGCGCAAGCGAGAGAGCCGCGGCAACCGATTGTTTTTCATTCGCTGATGGTTGAAGACACTGGCCGCCTGACCGTCAGGCAGGCAGTCGAAATGGTCTACGACGAGATGGCGGGCGCGGTGTCGAGGATCAAATCACGTTTGTCTTTCATGCGTGATCAGGCATCGAAGGGGCGCGAGGGTGTTTATGGCCAAATCGCAGAGCCGCTCAATCTCCGCCTTGCCGCTCGCGTCACGATCATCGGATTGTCGTTGTTTGCGCTCATTGCGCTTTACTCGGCTTATGACTACATAACGCGCAGGCCGAGTGCCAGACCCGCCGTCGAAAAAGCGGAAGAGATGGCCAAAGTGTCGCCTCTCATTCCAACTCCCGAAGAAGCGCGCAACTATAGAGAAGAAGCTGATGATGAAGTCGTCGATGAAATCGAGAGGGTTGAATCCGGCGCGGGCAGTCGCACGACTGAAACGCCTCGGCCCGATGCGACGCGGCAATTGCTCTCAAACCCTGAACGCCAGCCGACGCCCGCAAACGCCGAGCGACAAAAGCCATCGCCTGCGAGCGAACCGCGAACCGCAAGCGCGCCCGCAGTCCGGGGGCCGATCCCTTCGCAATCTACGGGAGGGCGCATCGAGGCGCGACTGCTGCGCGTGCGTTCGAGCAAAGCTCGTCCGGGAGTCCGCTATGATCTCACTTTCGTCCTTGATGAAGAGGCGGGCGACGCGGTGCGATGGGAGAGAATGGTCATCTCGACCCGCTCGGCCAAGGGATTGAATCAGACTCAGACCATCCCGTTCCATCACCGTCAGGGCGCGTCCGGCTCGCTCACCTTCACCGTGAGCGTGCAGATGTACGGCCCGTCGGAAGCCGACCTCAGAGGCCGTATAGTCTGCACGACCATCGGCTCAGACCAGTCAGGTCGGGCGATGAGAGCCAGCTTCGGGGCCAACGTCGCGCCCTAGCTCGAATGCGGAATGCGGAGTTTTTATTCCGCATTCCGCATTCAATAGACTCTCCAACTCAGGGCGGCTATAGTCCTTTAGTATCGAATCCGACGAGAAGAGGACTATATGCAGGAACATCGTTTCACCAATCGCCTTATCGACGAAACCAGCCCTTATCTTTTGCAACACGCTCACAATCCCGTTGACTGGTATCCGTGGGGCGAAGAGGCTCTTGCCCGATCAAAAGCTGAAGACAAGCCCATATTGCTGAGTGTAGGATATGCTGCCTGCCACTGGTGTCACGTAATGGAGCATGAATCGTTCGAGAACGAGCAGATCGCCGGGTTGATGAACGAGCATTTCATCTCGATCAAGGTAGATCGCGAAGAGCGGCCTGACATAGATGCTATTTACATGAATGCCGTGCAGATGATGAGCGGACACGGAGGCTGGCCTATGACGATGTTCCTCACGCCCGACCTCAAGCCATTCTACGGCGGAACATATTATCCGCCCGTCGACCGGCAGGGCATGCCGGGATTCGGGCGCGTGCTTCTGACTATGGCCGATCTCTACCGCAATCGCAGAGACGAGGTTTTCACGAGCGCCGACTCCATTACGGCAGAGCTTCAAAACATCAATCGCTTTCGCGAGTCCGGCGAGATGATGACGACGGAAATACTCAATCAGGCTTTCTCCTCGCTGATTTCCAAATTCGACAACACACACGGCGGTTTCGGTCGCGCGCCCAAGTTCCCGCCCTCGATGACGCTGATGTTTCTCCTGCGCCACTACAAGCGAACCAATTCGCCCGAAGCTTTGCAGATGGTCGAACTCACTCTTCAGAAAATGGCCGCGGGAGGCATGTATGATCACATCGGCGGCGGCTTCGCCCGATATTCTACAGACGCTCACTGGCTCGTGCCTCACTTTGAAAAGATGCTCTACGATAACGCCTTGCTCGCGCGCATATACCTTTACGCTTATCAGGCTACTCGCAAGCCGCGCTATCGCCAGATCGCCGAAGAGACTTTCGAATACATGCTGCGCGATATGACCGGCCCGGAAGGCGGTTTTTATTCTTCGGAAGACGCCGACAGCGAAGGCGTTGAGGGAAAGTTTTATGTCTGGACTAAAGACGAAGTGCTTCGACTGATGGGCCGTGAGGAAGGCGAAATTTTCTGTCGCTACTACGACATCACGGCGGAAGGAAATTTCGAAGACGGTCAATCGATTCTCAACACGCCTCGATGGATGGAAGAATTCGCAGATGATGAAAACATCGCCCGCGAAGAGATCGAGCGAGTGATCAACTCAGGCCGGAAGAAACTTTTCCATGCGCGCGAGGAGCGAGTGCGTCCCGGTCTTGATGACAAGATACTCACGGCGTGGAACGGGATGATGCTCACGGCGTTTGCCGAGGCGGCCTGTATTTTGGGCCGCGATGATTACCGCGAAGTCGCCCGTCGCAACGCGGAGTTTCTCCTCTCGAATCTCGTGCGCGATGGACGTCTGCTGAGAACATACAAAGACGGACGCGCAAAGCTCAACGGCTATCTCGAAGACTATGCCTATCTGATCGAAGGCTTGATAGCGCTTTATGAAGCGACCTTCGAGTTGAAGTATTTCGAGCGGGCGCGAGAGATGGCCGACATGATGATCGCGCGATTCTGGGACGAGGAAGAAGGCGGGTTTTATTTCACCTCTTCCGATCATGAAGAATTGATCCTGCGGACGAAGGATTATTTCGACAACGCGATTCCATCGGGCAATTCGTCAGCCGCCGTGTCGTTTTTGAAGCTCTGGGCCTTGACTCAGGAGAGCATTTATCAGCGATGCGCCGTGAGCATTCTTCGAACGATGCGCGAGGCTATGGTGAAATATCCGAGCGGATTCGGATACCTGCTCTCGGCGCTCGACTCATATCTCGCAGAGGGCCGCGAGATCGCCATCATAGGCTCTCTCGGTTCGCACGAAGTCCGCGCATTCGTAGAAGAGATTTATTCGCGTTATATTCCGAATAAAGTCATCGCCGCAGCCGCGCCGGAAGATGAGCTAGCACAGAAAGCGATAAAGCTCGTCGAAGGAAGGTCGTTAGTCGCAGGCAAGGCAGCGGTTTATGTCTGTCAGAATTATGCCTGTATGCTTCCGGCGACGACGGTGAAGGAGCTTGCCGAAAGGCTTGATGAGTGAGGGATGGGCGCTACTGGACTTGAACCAGTGACCCCTGCGGTGTGAAAGCAGCGATGATTGTCTAGCTGCTTTTATCCACGTCTCGTGATGTCTAAAATCCCTTTGTTTTTCAGGCTTTTTTTCCACCCCTGTCTTTACGCGACTATCTATGTCTGCCCGCGACAAGGCTCAATGTTTGAGTGAATGTTTGACCAAAAAGTTGAAACCGCATCCTGAGATCGAAAGTATATTCAGCTAGAAACCCCTCATCATATTCTGAAGGAGTGCAATTATGGCCCGACACAAAACAGGTGCAGCTATCCAGAAATGGAGAACGAAAAACGGTAAGAAGGTCAGAGAGTGGTACGCCTGCATTACATATCTTGAAGGCGGCAAGCGTATCCAGCGGATTCAAAAGCCCAAAGAGAACACCAAGACGGCTGCGCGTGAGCTTGCCAAAGAAATGCTCAAGGACTTAGAAGAACAGGGGCCAACGGCGCTCGATGCAGCCGGTATGACCTTCGCGCAACTCGCTGACTTTTATCAGAAGACATATCTTATCGAGGCTGAGTATGTAGATGGGCGCAAGGTCGCTGGTCTGAGAAGCAAATACGAATTTGAAATCAGGCTGAAAATACTCAGGGAATATTTCGGGAGCAGGAAGGTAAAGGAAATCACCAACGGCGACCTGAGAAAGTTCAAAGCCGTTCGGCTGAAAACACCTGTGATATTTGGCAAGAATACACGTGGCACTGACAAACCCGGAAATGTGACCAAGGAGGGTGTACAGATTTTTGTGTAAACCGGCCCTCCAGCAATCTGATGAAAAAACCGTGTGTGTGTGTAAATCTATTCCTAGCAGGCTTTGCGGACAGCCAGCCGCTCGATGGCCGAGTCGG
>Ga0187893_10003806_pt1 | contig 29790 bp, 23 predicted proteins | sample MA1701074metaG_FD_139574 | JGI IMG/M metagenome (GOLD analysis project Ga0187893, IMG submission 139574) | White microbial mat communities from a basaltic lava cave in the Kipuka Kanohina Cave System on the Island of Hawaii, USA - MA170107-4 metaG ...
GGCCCTCCGCCAAGAACCGCGGCGACCACTTCTCGCCCTTGCCCGACGTGACCGCGGTCCGCTCACCGGACGTGACATCGATCGTGGCGATCTGGGTGGTCCCCCGCATCTGCCGCACCGCGACGATGCTATTCACCTCCGGCAGTTCCGCTTCGTACACCACCACCTTTGTCCCGTTGCGCGACCACATCGGGCTGCCGACGAACTTCTGGTCCTTCGTGAGCCGGCGCAGGCCGGTACCGTCCGGGCGGACGAGGTAGATCTCGGTGGATTGCAGGGTGACGAACCCTGACACGCCTTTCGGCTTCTTCGAGTCGCGGTCGGAGGAGAACGCGATCCACTCGCCGTCGTGGGACCACGCCGGGCGGAAGTCCCCGCACTCGTGCTTGGTCACCGGCGTGACTTTCTTCGTGGCCAAGTCGAGGAGGTAAAGGTTGGCATGGCCTCCGCGGTTGGAGACAAAGACGACACGCTTGCCGTCCGGGCTGAGGGCGGCCTGGTCGTCGAAGGCCGGGTCGTCGGTCAACCGCTCCAGCCCGGTTCCGTCGGGGCGGACCCGCCAGATGTCCGCCGACCCCTCACGGTGCGAGGTGAAGACCACCCACTCCCCGTCGGCGGAGAACGAGGCGTTGTAGTCGTTCTCCGCGTGCGGTGTCAGGGGTTTCGCGTTCTTGCCATCGGCGTCGGCGAGGAACAGGTCGGTGTTACGCGGGCCGAAATGGGCGAATGCGATGGTGTAGTCCGGCTTCGGCTCTTCGGCTGCGACGCGCCCACATGAGGGGGGAGACAGCCAGATAATTAACGTGACCAGTGGCCCGGCAATGCTTCTCCGCATGAACGGCCCCGCGACGATCCGGTTTCAACCAATCGCTCCGCCGCCGAACAATAATTAGACTGCCAGAATGCGTCATAACGCGTCGGGACGTGGCGGTCAACGGGATGCTGGCAAAGGCCGATGGAAAGCGCAGATTCGTGCCTGAAGAAGAGCAGCGTCTGCCCAGCTGCCTCCACCAGAATACTTGGCCCGAAGCGCTCGATGACCGGAGTGGGGCAACCCGTGCCGAGCAAGGTGACCTTGATCTCCTGTCCGCAGACGACACCCGCGAAAAAAACGACAACGGGTAAGCCGATTCTCATCATCGAACAAAAACTCATTTCGTCTTGGCCTCCAGTTCCGCCCAGCGGGCATAGAGCGTTTCGACGTGCGTCTTGGCCGCTGCAAGTTCCTCCCATCGTTTTTGCGCTTCGACGTGGTCCACTGCGTCCGGATCTTCCATCGCCCGCGCGCATTGTTCCACGCGTTCATCCGCCTCCTGGATGGCTGCCTCCATGTCTTGAAGTTCCTTTCGCTCGCTTGCGGTCAGGCCGCCGCCATCGGTCTTTGTTCTCTTCTTTTTCGCCTTGGTTTTTGGAATCTCCTCGTCGTTTTCCAGAACCCCGCGGGCCTGAGCCGCTTGCCACTGAGCACAATCGCCATACCGCCCGACTCGTCCATCTCCATGGAGACCCAGCATTTCCGTGCAAATGCGATCGAGCATGAACCGATCGTGCGTCACCAAAACAACCGCACCGGGGAATTCGGTGAGACTTTCCTCGAGAACGTCCAGCGAGGCGATGTCCAGATCGTTCGTCGGCTCGTCCAGAATCAGCAGATCGGCCGGGCGGAGCATCAGTCGGGCAATCAGAACGCGGGCCTGCTCGCCGCCTGACAGCTCCCCCACCGGCATGTCGAGTTGGTCCACGCGGAAGAGAAATCGCTTGGCCCAGGAGGTGATATGGATATTCCGCCCGCGAAACTCCACGCTATCGTCTTTGCCCGCCAAGGCCCGCCGCAGCGGCTCATTCTGGGGAAGTTCTTTGCGCATCTGGTCGAACACGACGACCCGCAGACGGTCGGCTGTATCGACGCTGCCTTCGTCGGGCGGCAGATCACCGGTGAGCACGCGGATCAGCGTCGTCTTGCCGCTACCGTTGGAGCCGAGCACTCCCAGACGCGTCCCTGGGGACAGCAACAACGAGACATCCTTGAACAACAGCTTGTTGCCGAGCGTCTTGGCAAGACCTTTGGCCTCTAAAATCTTCTTCGATTTTCGACCGGTCCCGCCGAAGTCGATGCCCGCCGCCGCCGTTTGAGCGTTTCGGTGCTTCAGGTCTCGAAGCTCGTCGTGAAGTCGATAGGCCTCCTCGATTCGGTCTTTCGATTTGGTCCGTTGAGCCTTGGAGTTGGATTTCAGAAAAGCGGCCTCACGCCTGACGATGCTCGTCAACGTCACCTGCTGGGCTTGCTGGGCCTCCAGGAAGTCGGCCCGCTTCTCCAGAAACATGCTGTAATTGCCGCTCACGCTGAAATAGCCGTCGGGGTAGATCGGATTCAATTCCACGACACGGTTGGTCACGCGTTCCAGAAAATACCGATCGTGGCTGACGGCCAGGAACGCAAACGGAACGCCCGGCAACATTTCCTCAAGCCATTGAATGCCTGCAAGGTCCAAATGATTCGTCGGCTCGTCCATGAGCAACAGGTCGGGCCGCTGAATGACTTCGCGGGCCAGCGCCAGCCGCTTCCGCCAACCGCCGGACAATTCTTCCACCGGGCGACGGGCATCGTCGAACCCGAACTTGCTGAGAATGATCTTGACCTGCGTGTCTCGCCCGTGCGCCTCCGAAGGCTGATCGGCGATCGCATCGGCCAGGGCTGTTTCCACCGTGGCCCCTTCCGCAAACCGATCATCCTGCGGCAGGAAGCCGATTCGCGCCGATCGCCGCCTGCTGATTTCCCCGCTGTCTGCTTGAACCAAGCCTGCAAGAATCTTGAGAAACGTCGTCTTTCCCGACCCATTGGGGCCCAGGAACCCCACGTGTTCATCATCAGCGAAGCTGATGGACAGACCGTTGAATAGCTCTCTCCTCCCGAAGTGCTTCGATATGGCGTTGCAGGTCAGCAGAGTGGCCATGGTGTTCTCGGCGCAGACGCTTCATGTCCGAGGCCGCAAATACGGTCTGGCCATAAGCATCAAGCATCTCGTCTCCCACATCAAAATAGGCGTACAGAAACTCCTCGTGCTAGTCATCCGAAAACCATCAGATGTCCGTCTCGTAATCCCAGCTGGGCAGGTCTTTGCCGTCAACCTGAATTCGCCAATCGAGCCCCATAGGAGCTTCGACTCCATCCACTCCTATTCGACGGTGAAGCCGGCAAACATACCCATGGCGTAATGGGATTCGACTTCGCCGTCGTCCTCGACTTCGACGATGTTGCACAGCAGGACATAACTGCCGGGTTCGAGTTCGAGAGTGAGTTCGGCGCTTTCACCCGCAGAAATGTCCTCAATCTCATCGACCAGCTCGGTGCCGGGCCCATTCTCCAGGTAGCTGCCATTCGCTTCGGTGGGAAGGGCGTCGGGCACCTGGTCCGCCTTGACGACCACGAGCTCGTGTACTTCGCCTCCCGCGTTGGTCGCCCGAAACGTGATCCGCCCGGCCGCGGCGGACGTGGGAGACAGCGTAACGCTGAATTCGTCCAAAGTGACGTTCACGACCACCGGGCCGACGCCATTATTGCACGAGGCCATTGCAGCAATTACCCCGCACGCCAGACGGCACCGCACCGTCCTCAGAATCTGATTCAATTGATTTCTCTTCTATGAAAAAGCGGTCATCACGCTAGTCGGACGGATGGTAAGTCTAGGATATCGAAATGCAACCTTCCAGCCGCAAGAGCCCGTCAGATTATCACTCAGCGTGATTCCGCGTCGGTGAGGATGAATTTGATCTCGGCCTCGGCGGCGAGGTCATTGCCGACGCGGGCGCGACCCTTGACGTGCCCGGTCGATGAGCGGACGCGGACCGACTCGGCCTCCAGGATCAACTGATCGCCGGGACGAACCGCTCGCCGAAACTTGACCTTGTCGAGGCTGAGCAGCACGGCCACCTTGCCCTTGTGCTCCAGCTTTTGGCTGAGCAAAACACCGCCGATCTGGGCGAGGGCCTCGATGATGAGCACGCCGGGCATGATGGGGTCGCCTGGATAGTGCCCCTGAAAGAACGCCTCGTTGATGGTCACGTTCTTAATCCCGACGACTCGCCGCGTGCCTTCGATCTCGATAATCCTGTCGATCATCAGGAAGGGGTAACGGTGCGGCAAAATGCGCTGCACCTGGTGGATGTCGATCACCGGGCGCTGCTGAAGGAAGTCCTCGCGTTGCCGGGTTTCGTGCTGCTCGCGAAGGGCGCGAACGAGGGAGTGGTTGAGCGAATGGCCGCTCTTGCGGGCGTAGACTCGCCCGACGATCGGCCGACCGAACAGGGCCAAGTCGCCAAGCAGATCGAGTATCTTGTGCCGCACGCACTCGTCGGGGAAGCGCAGGCGGTTGTCGATCGGCCCGTTCTCCCCGAAGACGAGAATATCCTGGTGCGTGAGATGGCCTCCCAAGCCGGCATTGCGCAGCTCCGCGGCCTCCCGTTCGAGCACGAAAGTCCGTGCGGGAGCGATGTTGGCCTCGAAACTCTCCGGCGTCACCACCACGCGATACATTTGCCGCCCGATCGGCCCCGTCGGACCGTAGTCCAGATCGTATGCCACTTCGAGAGTCTCGGATTTGGGGTCCAGCGGCGGAAGGGCGACCAGCTCGCAGTCCCCCTCCACAATGCGGACGATGTCTTGAATGACGTAGGATTCCTGGGGTGCGTCCTGTTCGCAAATGCCGGCCGATCGAAGCTGATCGACGAACCCAAGGCAGCTTCCGTCCAAGCCGGGAAGCTCGTTGGCGTTGAGCTCGATCTGCAGGTTGTCGACCTTCAGGCCCGAACACGCGCTGAGGCAATGCTCCACGGTTTCAATCGCCACCGTTCCGTTGCGCAGCGACGTTCTCCTGGAACGCTTGGAGACGTTCTCCACGACGGCGGAAATGGAAATCGGCGGAGACTGATCGGTGCGGATGAACCAGATGCCGCTGTTGGGCGGACCCGGACGCACGCGCATGGAAACGGGCTCGCCGGTGAACAGCCCTCGCCCTTCGAGCTCTACGTCACGGGTGATGGTGTGTTGAGGCCTCAAGCTGCTCCATCCGTTGGATGAGGTCCTTGAGCTGCTCGACGAGCTTGGGCAACCGCCGCACGAGAGCACGCTCGCGCAGCTCCTCACGATGGTCGCGCGCCGGGAAACCCGAAACGGTCAGGCCGGCGGGAATGTCCTTGTCCACGATCCCGGAACCGGCCACCGTCACTCGATCGCCGATGGCGACGTTATCCAACGCACACGACCGGCCGCCGAAGACGCAATAATCACCGATACGCACGCTTCCGCCGATACCGGTCTGGCCGACGAGCACACAGTGCCTGCCGATCCGTACATTATGCCCCACCTGAACGAGATTATCAATCTTCGTCCCCGCCCCTACCACCGTGTTCCCGAACTTAGACCGATCGACGCAGCTACACGCGCCAATTTCCACGTCGTCTTCCAGGATCACGCCGCCGACGTGGGGAACCTTGTTGTGCCGGCCTTGGTCAAAATAGTAGCCGAACCCGTCGGCGCCGATCACGGCGTTGGGATAAATCGAGACCCGATTCCCTAAACGGCACCCGTCGCGAATGATCACGTTGGGCCAAAGAAAGCAATCGTCCCCGATCATCGTTCCCTGACCGATGAATGTTCCCGCGTGGATCACGCAAGAGGCCCCGATGCGGACGTCGGCGTCAATGACCACGTGCGGTCCGATCGACGGATTGGCTCCAATTCGAGCGCTGGAATGGATCACGGCCGATGGATGAATGCCGGGATCGGGCCGCGACACCGGCGACGCGAACGCCCCGAGGAGCTTGGATATCGCCGGATCGATTTTTTCGCAGAGGATCGCGGGCATGGCCGTTTCGCCGAAGCCCGTGGGGACCAGAACCGCGCCGGCCCGACTGCTCTTCAGCTTTTCGGCGTATCCCTCGCGGGAGACCCATGTTGCATGCTCGGGTCCGGCCTCGGAAACGTCCGCGACGCCTCGGATCACGACCGTCGCGTCGCCCCGAATCGTCCCGCCGACGATATCCGCAAGCTGCCGGACTGTGTACTTCGGGGTCATGGTTTCCTGGACGGTGCCAGCGCCGGCTCCTTAGGCTTGACTTGCGGCGAATCAATGGTGATCGGTCCGGCGCCCGGAGCGCTTGTCTTGTAGCGGTTGTTCAGTCGGCTGATGACTTCTTCGGTGACATCCACGCTCGGGTTCCAGTAGAGCACTTTTTGAAGGAGGATGTGCTGCCGCACCTGGGTCGGCGAATCGGGCGTCTCGGCGGGCAACTGATCGCTTGCCATCACGACATCCAGCCCTTTTTCCTGCGCGATTTCCCGCACGACGGATTGGATGTCGACATAAATGCTCCGCAAGGACTCAGCGAGGCCTCGCTCGACCTTTTGTCCCTCCGACTCCACGAACCATTGCAGCTCCGCCTCCATTAAGGCGATCTGCTTTCGTCTCGCGCGGAACTCATCCGTTCCCGGCTTGAGTTCCTCTTGCAGGGAGCGATTGGCAGACTCGATCTTCTCCTTCATCGAATCGCGCTCCTGGTTGAGCTTGCGGCGCACGGCGTCGAATTGAGCCTCCAGGTCGGAGGTCTTGGCGTATTTTTCCGAAACCTTCCCAACGTTGACGACGGCGACTTTAACGTTGGCCTGCGCCCCCTGATGACCGACGGCCAGCAACAGTGCCATGGCGCAAAACAGTTTACGTATCATATGGTGTCCTCTCTAGGAGTGATCCTAAGCATTGCCATTCGTTTCATCACGGGAATCGTACCCGAAGGGAGCCGCAACCGTAAGGGAATGATTTGCTCTACCTGGGCTGCAATGACCGGACCCTTTCGGCCGCGGCTTCGGAGCGCTAAAAAACGCTGCCCGTTAGGAAGCGTTTTCTAACCTCCAAAAATGCTGCCCACCAGGAAGCTGAACACCTGCTCTTCATCTTCATCATCTTTGAGGAACGGAAACGCCAGGTTGAACTCCAGGGGCAATGGTCCAAAGAGGTTGATGGTCAGTCGCACACCCATCCCCACGGCCGCCCGGTAGCCGGGGCCCGCTGTACCCGTGTCCAGAAAGACGTGGCCTCGTAGATTGTCGCCGTAGAGCGGATAGCTGTATTCGGCTCCCATCAACAGCAGGTAATCGCCGCCGACGTTGTTGTCATCGAGGCCGTCGCGTTCGCCGATCCCGCGGAACTCAAACCCGCGGATCGAACCGGTGCCACCGGCATAAAAGCGCTCGAATACGGGCGCGTCACCGAGGATGACTCCGCCCTCGGCGCGAAGCTGCAAGACGTTCTTGCGTTCCAGGTGATCCACGGCCAGGGTTGTGAACCAATTGTACGCGGTGATGAACTTCCCAAAGACGTGATCGCCGCCCAGCAGCCCGAGTTGCTCATAGCTGAAACGAAGACGGTCACCCCTGCTGGGGACGAAACGATTATCGGTTCGGTCTCGAACGAGCGACCCCTTCACGCCGGTCAGAGAATTATCCCCTTCGTCGTCGCGAATTTGATCGGAGGCGAAGATATCGACGTCATCAATGTTGACGATCTCCGCGCGGAGTGCTATTTCTCCCGCCCAACCCTGCAACATTCCGCGCTCAAATCGCTTTCCGAGGCTCGTGCCGAGCCCGACGCGGGATTCCTGGTATCCGTCGCGCTCGCGATCGAACAAATAGAAGCTGGCGTCGAATCGCAATGGTTTGTCAAACAAATAAGGCTCGGTGAAGTCGATGCGGAAACGGCTGACCTCCGTGCCCGGCTGAAGCTCGATTCGCAGACGCTGGCCCGCGCCGAAAAAGGACCGCAGCTTGAAAAACTCCGCCCAGGTGCGGGGGCGATCGGTGATGTCAAAGTTCTGCATATCAAGGACGATCGAGCCAATCAACCCGCTGTTGCTGGTCACCCCCACGCCGAACAGAAAATCTCCCGCTTTTTCCGCTTCGACCACGTCGATGACCGCGTCTCGAACGCCCGGGGAGTCTCCCACCGGCAATACGCGGGCGGAGTTGAAGATTTTCGACTCGGTCAGACGCTTTTCCGCTTCCCGGGCCTCCGTCAGATTGAACAGGTCGTCGGGCGGGTACAGGTTGAGCGCCCGCCGGACCACTTTGTCCTTGGTCCGGGCGTTGCCGCGCACCGCGATACGGCCCACGCGAAACTGCTCCCCTTCCGTGATCTCGAATGCGATCCGGACCAATCCCGGCTTTTCCGAAAAGACGCGCAAAGCGCGCACCCTGGCGTCGATATAACCCAGCGAACCATAATGATCTTGAACGGACTTTACGTCGGAATCCACCTGCGGACGCTTTACCGTCTCCCCGACTCGTGTACGCAGCAGCCCCGTCAGTTCTTCCGTGCTGATCGCCGCGTTGCCCCGCAATTCAAGCGTCTCCACGGCGTACAGGGTTCCCTCCTCGATGGTAAAGACGACCGTCAGGTCTTCGCCATCCTCGGCTAGCTCCTTGCGAAAGCCCGCTTTGGCGTCGAGGAACCCCTGGTCACGACAGTAGTTTTGCAGGCGGGCAACGTCCCCCTCGATCACGTCCGCATCAAAGGCGCCGCTACGTATGAACCAAAAGGCCGTTTTGGTTTGCAGTTGCTTCTTGAGTTCGGCGTCCGGGAGGTGATCGTTTCCTTCAAAGAGAATCTCTTGAATGCGGACGCGCAAGCCCTCCTGAATCGTATAAACCAATTCGCCGGAGCGCTCCAAGCGATCCTTATCGTAGCTGACGGTTACATCGCCGAATCCGGCTTCATGGTACTTGGCGATGATCGCCTCGCGCCCGTCCTTGATCGCGAACAAGTCTACGATTTCACCTGTTTTCTGGGAGACCGAATCCTTGAGTTGCCCGTCGCGGAACTTGTTGTTGCCTTCAAACTCGATCGACGTAACGATCGTACGCTCATGGACCTCGAAGACCACACTCGCGCCGTCGGGTTCGTCGTGGATCTTGTAAGCAACGGTTTCGAATCGCCCGGTGCGAAGAAGTCGCGCTACGGCGTCATCCAGGGCGGACTTGTCCGCACGGTCCCCGGCTCGGAGACGCACGATATCTTGAGCGAAGGCCTCGGTGGTCTTGTGCAGACCCGTGAATTCGACGGCGACCACGACTCGCCCTGCCTCCTGGGCCGACAGCCCTCGCGGCAGGATTAGACAGGCCAGCAAAGAAACAATGGTTCCGTATCGCATCGCAGATCGGTTACGGTTCGAATCCCGCGCCAAAGATCGGTAAAGGATAACCTCTTGTTTGCCGAGGTCAATCCCGTCGTCCGGGATTAACCATCCGCCCATTTTAGAACGGCACAAAATCGTGAGCGATGCGGGCCGGTTCCGATTCGTTGGAGTGGTTATCAAAGCGTGTAAGTTTCTTGTCGAAGTGTAGCGTGATGTTGCCAACCGGACCGTTACGCTGCTTGGCGATGATGATTTCCGCCGTCCCCTTGACCGTCTCGTCTTCCGGCTTGTAGTACTCTTCGCGGTGGATCAACAACACGACGTCGGCATCCTGCTCGATAGCGCCCGATTCGCGCAAATCGCTTAGGAAGGGACGCTTGTCGCTGCGACCCTCCGGCATTCGATTAAGCTGGGCCATGGCGATTACGGGAATGTTCAGCTCGCGGGCGAGGCTCTTCAACCCGCGGCTGATGCCGGCGATCTCCACTTGCCGGTTCTCTGCCTTCGGTGTGTGCATAAGTTGCAGATAGTCGACGAAGACCGCCTTGATGTCGTGCCGCTGCTTGAGACGGCGGGCCTTCGAGCGCAGCTCCATGGCGCTCATGGCGGGCGTGTCGTCGATGAAGAGAGGCGCGGTCTCGAAATCCGGGCAGACGTGCATCAGCAAATAGTTGATGTCCTCCTCGGAAAGCATCCGCCGCCGCAGCTTTTGGGCGTCGGTGCCACGTCCGTACGCGCACACTAACCGCTGGGCGACCTGGGCGCTGCTCATTTCCATGGAAAAGAACAGGACGGGATGGCGATGCTCTAAGGCGAGATGCTGGGCGATGGTGAGTCCCAAAGCCGTCTTTCCCATCGACGGCCGGCCTGCCACGATGATGAGATCACCCGGCTGAAACCCGCCTGTGTATTCGTTTAGCTGAATAAAGCCCGTGGGAATGCCCGTACACACCCCCTCCTCCCGGCTTTCCAGCAGAGTGGCCAGGCGGCGCATTTCCTCTCGGACTTCGATCGCACGGCCGCTGACGCGACGCTCGGTCACCGCGAAAATCCTCTGCTCGGCCACGTCGAGGATTTCCCTTGCACTATCTACGGCGGCATAGGCGTCGTCGGAAATCTGTGAAGCGCAGCGGATCAGGTCGCGGAGCATGCCCTTGTCACGGACGATCTTGGCGTAGTGCTCGGCGTTGGCCCATTCCGCGAAGCTCTCCGCGAGCTGGATCATGTATTCCTGTCCGCCGACGAATTCGAGGAGATCGCGACGGCGCAATTCATCGCAAACGACGATCAGGTCGATCGCCTTGGTGGGATCGTCATACAGGTCGAGAAGGACTTCGAAGAGCTTTTGATGGACGGGGAGATAGAGCCAATGACTGTCGATGCGCCCGACGACGGGAATGACCTCGGCGATGGCGTCCCGGCTCATCATCATGGAGCCGAGAAGGGCCATCTCCGCGTCCAGGTCCTGCGGCGGAAACCGCTCCGGCCGGGAGGAGGAAACGCCGGGGTTATTCGTCGCGACCTTCGTCATCGCCGCCGGCCTCCTTGCCGACTTCGCCCGCCTCGCCGGCTTGGCCCTCATCGCCTTCGCCGGACTTCTCGCGAACTACCCAAAGCTTGATCTGACTGCGCAGGTCGCCGGCAAATCGCACGTCAATCATGAACGTATCGAGTTTGCGGATCGGCTGCTGCAAAACGATGTGATCCGGCAGGACGACATGACCTTCTTCGGCCAGGGCCGCCACGATCTCCCGCCGTCCGACTGAACCGTAGAGCACGCCTTCCTCGTTGGCCCGGGCCCGGACGGTGACCTCCACGCCCTCGAGTCGCTTCGCGGCCTCTTCCATGCGCTCCCGCTCGCGGGCGACTTCCAGCTCCGCGACTTTCCTGGCCTCGGCCAACCGACGAACGTTTACGTCCGTAGGCTCCGTCGCCAGCCGTCGCGGCAGAAGATAATTCCGTGCGTATCCCGCGGAGACATTAACCGTGTCCCCGACGATGCCCAAATTCTGAACGTTCTTGCACAAGAGCAGTTTCATGGTCCGACTATCTACCTTTCGTTTTTCGCCGTAATAGCGTCCTCACCCCGACCCTCTCCCAAGGGAGAGGGGCCATTCTAGAACGGGATGTCATCGCCGGTCGGGGGCGCACCCTCGTAGCTCCCGCCAGCGCCGGCTGGAACACCGACGGCACTCGCCTCGCCGCGGCTCCCGCCTTCGCCTCCCCGTCCGCCGCCCAGAAACGTAAAATTCTCCACGAAGACTGCGTGCTTGCTGCGCTTGTCGCCTTCAGGCGTGGTCCACTGCTGGAACTCTAAACGCCCCTCCAACAACGCCATCTGCCCTTTTTTCATGTATTGATTAAACGTCTCGCCTGCTTTTCCGAAGACCGTGCAATCCACAAAGCAAACTTCCTCGCGGGCATTCCCGTCTCGGTCCTTCCATTTGTGGTTGGTGGCGATCCCGAATTTGCAAACGGCCGTGTTCGCGGGCGTGTAGCTAAGCTGCGGATCGCGCGTCAGGTTGCCCACGAGAATGATCTTGTTGAAGCTCGCCATGTTGTGTTCTCCAAGCCGTCAGCTATTCCACCGTCGATCGGGCCTCGGCCGCTCCCTCGTCCGCGTGCTTCGGAGCGCTCTTTCGTCGTTTGGACGCCGAATGTTCATCCTCTCCTGCCCCACGCTCACGATAGTCTGAGTGGCGGGGCCTGCTCGGACCACGATCCCAACTTTCGCCTTCGGGGCGCTCCGACTCCGCGCTCTCGGCCCGCGCCGCGGCGGCCTGTTCCATCATTTCCGGCGTCAGGCCGTCGGCCCGCAGGACCAGCAATCGCAGAATATTCTCCGAAAGCTGGGCGTCGCGTTCCAGCGGCGTGATCTTGTCCGACGGGGCCTTGAAAAACACCAGGACGTACACGCCTCGCTTGCGTCCCTTGATCTTATACGCAAGCCGCCGTTCATCCCACCGCTTGCAGAGCAGTATTTCGGCCTCGGCACGGGTCATCAGCCGGCGAATCTCGGCTTCGCAGTTCTCAAACGTACCGCCGAACGTCGGATCAAACAGGAACATCGCTTCATATTGGTTCAATGTCGATCATCTCCTCACATCCCCTGGAACCGACGGTTCAGTCGGTCTTTACGTACACTTGGCCGATCAGGGCGTCGGCCCCACATCCCCATTAAAGCGGGTCATGGTCAGCTCGGGTCCGCTTTTCATCCAACACTCCACCGCATCGGCCGCCCGCTGCACGGCCCGTTCGATCATCGACTGCTCGGACCTTTCGAATCGCTGGAGCACATACGCCGCAGCATCGCCCACGGCCTCCCCGATTCCGATCCGCAGACGACACCATGCGTCGTCGCCCACGGCATCAATGATGTCCTGCAGGCCCTTGTGACTTCCCGACGATCCTTCCGCACGCATTCGTAGCCGCCCCACGGGAAGGGCGAGGTCGTCGGCGACCACCAACAAGTCCGCCAGTTCGAGCTTGTAGAACCGGCCGGCGGCCACTACGGCCCTGCCGCTGCGATTCATCAACGTCGTGGGCTTGGCCAGGGCGGTTTTTTCGCCTTGAAACTCGCCGACACCGAACCATGCGTGGAACTTCTCCTTACTCAGATCGATCCCCCAACGAGAGGCGAGAGCATCGACCACTTCAAAACCGACGTTGTGCCGCGTTCCCGCGTATTGCGGCCCGGCATTTCCAAGACCGACGATCAGTTTCACGACGTTACCAATTACCAGTTAACAAACGAGTGCGACCATGCCAACCATAACTGGTTACTCGTAACTGGTAACAGATCACTTTTTCTCCTTCTCCTTCTTCTCCGGCTTTTCCGGCGCCGCCTCCCCTTCCACCGGCTCCTCCTTCTTGATACGTCCGATGCGCTCCGGCTCGGCCGTCGCTGCCTCCGCGCCCTCGACCGGGGCGACCGGGGCGACGACCTCTTCGGCCAGCAGACGCACCGTGGCGATCCGCTCGTTCGGATCGGCTATGGCCACGACGCCGGGCGGGAGAACGAGGTCCTTCACCAGCAGCGAATCGTTCAACGCCAAGTGGGTCACGACCGGATGAAGAGTGTCCGGAATCTCCGTTACCACGCACTCCACCTCGATCTGTGCCATTTGCTGATCCAGGACGCCGCCGTCGTGAATCCCCTTGGGCACGCCGCGCAGCTCAATACCCACGCGAACTCGCACGCGCTCGTCCAGATCCACCCGCGCCAGGTCGATGTGGACCAGGTTCGTGGCGAGATGGTCGTATTGGGCTTCCTTGATGAGGTACGGCTTGACCGCCCCGTTCAGGTCCACCTTCAAGATACGCGCTCCGTGAGCCAGGGCGACTTCTACCTCGTGGTGCGCCAGCGACACCGATTCCGGTGCTTCGCCGTGGCCGTAAATTACCGCCGGCAATCGCCCTTCCGCACGCATCGCCCGCGATGTCCTGGTTCCGGACGTCTTGCGGGGTTCAGCCTTGATGGTCATTGCTTCCATGTTTGTTCAGATTCTCCGTAAATCCTCTAGCAAAAAAGTGCACTAACCGAACGGTGCTCATGAATACGTCGGATGGCTTCGCCTACCAGGCTGGCCACCGAAAGCACGGTTAGGTTCGACAGCCGCTTCGCCGCCTCCGGACTGGCCGGAATCGTATCCGTCACCACGATTTCGTTGAGCTTGGCGCTCTCCAGACGCTCTAGGGCTTGGCCCGCAAACACTGCGTGCGTGGCGGCGACGTAAATCGCCGAGGCCCCGTGCTGGCGCACCAGCTTGGCGGCCTCGGTCACCGTGCCCGCCGTGGTGATCATGTCGTCGAACATCATCACCGTCTTGCCCTTCACGTTTCCAATGATGGTCACGGCCGCTATGGAATCCGCGGCCAATCGACGTTTATGAATCACGGCCAGCTCACCGCCGATTCGAGAGGCGAAGTCGCTGCCGAACTTGATGTTGCCCACGTCGGGCGAAAGCAGAACGGCATCGCGCAGGTGCCGGTCGATGAAGTGCTGGGCGAGCACCGGAGCGGCCGTCAGATGGTCCACGGGTATATCGAAGAAGCCCTGTATCTGATCGGCGTGGAGATTCATGGCCAGCACGCGATTGAGTCCGGCCTTGGTCAGCATGTTGGCAACGAGCTTGGCCGTGATCGGCGTGCGACCCTCCGACTTGCGATCTTGCCGCGCGTAACCGTAATAGGGAATGACCGCGGTGATCCGCTTGGCGCTCGCCCGGCGGAGGCAGTCGATGAAGATCAGTAACTCCATCAAGTTGTCGTTGACCGGAGGGCACGTCGATTGAACGACGAAGCAGTCCTTGCCGCGGACGTCTTCTTCGAGCTTGACCAGTGTTTCCCCATCTGGGAAACGCCCCACCGTCGCCCGGCCGCGCTTCAGCTCCAGGTAGTTGCAGATCTTGTCCGTCAGCGCGGAACTGGCCGTGCCGCCGAAGATGACGACACCGTTGGCATCACGATCCGCCGACGTTTGACTGCCCCAGCTCATGTTCCTCCAACTCCGTTCAACATCGTCGATCCACCAACGATCATCGCCTCTCCCATCTCCCAGGAGATGGGCCGCCGTCCGATGCCGCCTTCAACTTACTCCGCTGAACATGTCTTCGACTCGTCCGTTCCGATCAATCCACAGGTAAAGTACCATGTCTGCCCCCATGTAGATCAAGACGCGATTGGTTATCTGTCGCTCGCGTCGTCGGTAACCGGGGATGTAGTAGTCGATCGGCGCAGAGTCACGCGAGTATTCTCGAAATGGAGAACCGAGCTTTGCCTTCACGGCTTCCTCGTTGTCTCCTATTGCCACTTGATCCCACTGATGCTTAGTAGAGCTTCGAAACTCGTGAAGCGCAGTACCGACGGCTCCAAACGCCACCAGAAACAGCGCCAACGCAGCGCCGGATATACCCAGACCCAAACTGAGACTTCGCCTATTCATAAGCGCCGCGTTACAATCCGTCCCACCACCCAAGAGTGTTACAAACCATGTCCCAAAAAGAGTCATTCCAGTCTCGCGGTGGCCAAACGTTGTCCCACAGTTCCTTTAACGCGCCGGCGGGGAGAATATAGATCCACCCTAGAAGTGTTTCCTCAGTTACTCTCCTCGAGACTTCGTAATGCCTCCATTTGTCATCACGTCCCGTTCGGTCACCTTCAGCATTGACCTCTTCCATGATTTCGATCGGCCCTTTGCTGGGTGGCGTTCCTCGCGGCGGCTCCCCCCAGGGCGGCACCCAGACTAGATCGACGAGGCCGGAAGGATCGGTCCGAGTCGATGGCGCGGAACGAACATAACTGTACACATTCGATCCGCCCTGAATCCCAATAGGATCGCGTTGCAGGAAGCGGCCGGAGGCGGGATCGTAGTAACGCGCGCCGACGTGGAGATAGGGAAAGCCCGTGACGTAGGGGTCGCCGGGAGTGTCACTCGTCGCCGCTTGGTAGCCCGACGCCCCGACGTAGCCGAAGCGGTCGCCTGAGCCGCCAGCTTGTTCACCAAAGGCGGTGTAGGCGCGGGTACTGCCTGCAACGAGTCCACCGCTACTATTGGTCAGTCGCCGTAACGTGCCCAAGTGATCGCCATGCACGTAACTCCCAGTTGTGCCGACTTTGCGCCACAAGCCAGGCTCGTATTTGTCCGTGCTCGATCCGTTATCGGTGAAATCGCCGTAAGTCTGGTTCCTATCGTAATCCGACCAGACCGTCGGCTGGGTGGGATCGGGCTGGGGATTGAGACCCAGCGTATCGACGTCGAGTGGGCGGTTCATGTAGCGGGCGCGAGCGCCGTCGTAACGGAATTCGCGCGCCCAATCGATGGTGTAGTTCTCGGGAGAGGAGACTTCGTCCCAGGTCCAGCTTTCGTTGTGGACGAAGGTGGCGGTCCGCCCGTTGTTCGCGTAGCCGAAGCGAACGGCGGAGTAAGTCGCCGCGCCACCTCCGCCGATGAGCATGGAGGTTCCGCCGCCACCGACAGTTGCTCCGCCAGTGCCTCCCGGAGCGCTCGCCTGGGACGCGGACGGCGAAGAGCCGCCGCTCATGGCCGACTGCTGATACACAACGGCGGATTCCTTGGTGATTACCCGCGTGACATTGCCGTCGGCGCTGTACTGGTAATATTTGGTGGAGAGTACGTCGAGAGTGTTCGAATCGATCAACTCCTCGTACATCAGCCTGTTATTGCGGCTCTCGTACACATCCGGATCGGCATCGACATCCACGTCATAATGATACCAGACTTCCTGGCCGGTCAGAAAATCGTATTTGCGCGTGCGGTTGCCGCCCTTGTCATAAACGTACCCGCGCTCGTAGGCGTTCTGGCCGCTGCGAGACTCGTTGATCAGTCGATTGCGGCGGTCATAGGTGAAGCTCGTCGTGGCCCGCGTCGTCCAAACCCCCACCGGGTTGAGTTGATCCTTTTCCACGATCTGGCTCGGCAAATTGTTCGCCGTGTAAGTATACTCCATTCGCAACATCGCCCAGCCGACGGCGTTGCGATGCTCGATGAACGTGACCCGGTTGGCCGAATCATAGAAATAATGGATTGAAGCACCGGGAAGGCCGCTGCCATTTGTCTGGCGATAGGTGATACTCTCCATGTTTCCGTTGGCAAAGTGAGTGTAATCCGCGCGCATCAAGAGAGCACCCGATGATGTCTTCCGTTCGACGTATTCAACGTGATCGGCCCAGTTCATCTGGACCGTGGTCACGTTCTCGTCCGGGCCGGTACGCGTGTAGGTGCCTGCTGACACGTTGTAAGCGTAATCGAAGGTTCGAGGCACGTTGCCGCCACCCGCTTCGTTGCTGACGACTTTGGCCTGCTTCTGCCGACCCATCACGTCATAGAGCGCCGTGTGTGTCCGCGTCTTGCCGTCGTCGAGGTGCAAGCGAAGCTGCTTAAGCTCGTTTCTTGGACCGTAGATCGCGTCCGGTGGCGGTCCGTCGTCGAATTGCGCATATCGAATCGGCAGCTGCGGCGCGCCGGTAGGCAGTGGAAAGGGAAGCCAAGTCTGCTGCGAACCGCCCGCAGTACTCGGCAAAATGCACGTGCTGCCGGTCGAATTCCCGTCAGAGTCGCCTCCACCGTCGCCACCGGAACCTCCCGAATTACTATTTCCCTGGCCGTTGCCGTCGCTGCCCAGATTCGTGGCGTTCCAATTGCCATGATTCCATGAGATTCCGGCAACCTGGCTGGGCCAGCGCCCTTCGATGTACTTGGCTTGCTGGCCCCATTGGTCATATTCGAATCCAGTCCATACCCCATTAGGATCAGTTACGCTTTCGATCTGTCCGTGACAGGCGCGGTTGTCGCTTTCGAGAACGGTGTCGCATGAATCGGGGGTCGTAAGATAGTAAGTGAGTCGAGTGGTTGGGAATACGCCCTCCTGCCCCGGAAGCTGGCCCGGCGGCGGGTTGGCCGTATCGCTGGGTTCGACGATACGCGTTAACAGGGTGGGGTAGGCAATGTCGTCATAGTAGTAGCGCACGATATTACCCGCCGCGTCGGTGTACGAGGTGAGATTGTTGAGGGGATCATACGTCCAGGTTTGGACGTGGCTGACCGAGTCAGTCAGCGTCAACCGGTTCCCGCGAGTATCGTAAGTGGATTCCCATTCGTTATAAACTGCGTCGGAGTACCATAGCAGATCACGTCCGCCGCTGAAATCGAAATACTGCGCGCCGGCAGGTTCCTCGATCCTTTGCAGAGTTCCGTAATTCATCGGAATGGCAAGCGGGGCCGGCTCCGGATACCAATACAGCCGTTCGTGGCCGCGCCGGTCGATGTATTCGGTGATCGTCTTTCGCTCTGACTGCGACGGTCCGTAACAGGTAAAGTCAAACTCCTGTAAAAGCCCTCCACCGTCCCCGTCGGGATCGTAGATTTGCGTGGCTCTACTATCAGTATAGTTGTATGTCCAGGTGGGGATGGGAACAGACGGCCCCAAGTCGTCATGCCTATCGCTGATGGTCGCAATCCAACCATTTGAGTAATAAGTCAAGTCTATGGGTTTGTTCCTCGGTCCGGTGAACCTGCTCATCCGTCCGCTTTCATACTGAAACGTCCAAGACCGATCGGCAGGCTCTCCCGGTTCGGGTTCTCCAAATTCATCCCGCTCATCAAGAATACGAGTCAATACATTGCACTGCCCGGATTCGTATTTGAACTCGATGAGTCGTTTGCCGGCCTCTACTTCTTTGAGTCGGAAATTGCCGGGACCGCAGGGGTTCGCGGGAGCCGCTTCGTAGATCACGGTAGCTGTGTTTCCTGTAGCGTCCACGATCGTTTCCAGTTTCGCGAACGCGTGCGATTCTTCGAACCGTCGAAATTCATGGTAGGACTGATTCTTGTGTTTCACCCGCCACACGTCTTCCGAGACGCCCATGATCACGTCGTGTACTCCCGGCGGGCCCAACCATCGTTGCTGGGCGGCGTTCCAAGTGAATTCGTCGAGGGAACCACTGGCGCGGACCAGGGTGATCTTATTGGGCAGTTGGTTCAGCAATAGGCGATCGCTGTAGGAGATGCTCCAACCGGGACCGAGGTTGAAGCCCACTGCGTCATCGAAGTGATTATCCTCCGCCACAGCTGCCGAGTTGTGATACAGCACCATGTTCATGTCGGGGCCGATTCCCGACCAACTCACAACGGGGATGGCGGTAAACAAGTTGCCGTGGTGTGTATTGACTTCCGAATAGGTCGAAGCGTCGATGCCGACTTCCCAGGATCGCGCCGGTCCCGGCTGCGGCGGCGGAGGGAAACACGGGTCGGGAACTGCGAACGCCTGCCTTGCAGGTACCGACAAAAACAAGAACACGGCCAGCCCGAGCACCGCGCCCGTACTAACAACAATCAGCGCCGCTCGACCCAACCTCCGGGCCTTCGTTTTTTTCATCCGAATCCTCCGAGTCATGTTTCCGCGACTCCGTTCATGACAATTGATCCGACGACGGCCCCGTCGTCGAGGGTCTCACCCGGTCGCACACAGGCGAAGGGCCCGATGCGACTCCGCTCTCCGATCGTGGCCCCGGCCCCGATAAACGTGAATGGGAAAACCGTCGTATCCGCGCCGATCGACACATCCGCCTCTATCCAGGTGTTGTCCGGATCGACGATGGTGACGCCCTCTTCGACCAGCGCCCGTTGAAGGCGGTCCTGCATCGCCCGCCCCACAAGCGCCAGATCAATCCGGGAGTTGATCCCCAGCGCGTCCTCCGGCGCGACTTTCACCGTCGCCGATACGCCGTGTCCGCCGTCGCGAAGAATACGAACCGTGTCCGTCAGGTAATACTCCCCCTTGGTGGACTCCGGCTCTATCTTTTTCAAAGCTGTGAACATTCGGTCAGCATCGAAACAATAATAGCTGACATTCACCTCGCGGATCGAACGCTGGGCTTCGTTGCAATCTCGATGCTCGACGATGCCTGTCAGCCGCCCCTTATCGTCGCGAACGATGCGCCCGTATCCGGCCGGATCGTCCAACGTCGTTGTGGCCAGCGTCAGGGCGTCGCCCGATCGTTCACGTTCCTCAACCAACTCCGCCAGCACCTCCCGACGTACCAGAGGCATATCGCCGGCGATGACCAGCACGGTTCCCGTGAAGCCTTTCAATGCCTCCCGGCAGCATAAGACGGCGTGGCCCGTGCCGCGTTGCTCAGTTTGGTCGACCCACTCCACGTCGTGTTCCGCGGCGAATCGTTCGACCACCTGCTCCTTGCCGTACCCCACAACCGAAATCAGCCGGTCAACTCCCGCCGCACGACAGGCATTGAATACAAAAGACAGCATAGGACGTCCGCAGATTTCGTGCAGGACCTTCGGCAGGTCGCTCAGCATTCGCGTGCTCCTGCCCGCCGCCAGAACGATCGCCGCAACCTCGCTCAATTGCCTGCCTCTTGTTCCGTCCGAATCATTTCGTTGACTTACCCGGCCAGGATTCGAACCTGGAATCCCAGGACCAAAACCTGGTGTGTTACCGTTACACCACCGGGCAGCAATGTCTCCACGGCGCGGCGGGACGCCAAACGAACCCGCCCCAAGGTTACAGCGAAAGAATCGCCGAGCGATGAATGGGGTCGCGGCGGCGGTGTTGCAACCGAGGCCTGAACGCTCCGCCGCGAAGAGGAACGCCCACTATTTGATCCCACCTCTCGCGGTGCGATCGAATATGCCCCTGTGGCCGCAACGAGTACGAATTCACGAACCTTTTCTGAATCCGAAAATGCACCGTACGTCGTCATTGACGAGGCGTCAATAGTAACGCGCAAAGCTGAGTATCTCGAAACCCACACCACCTCCGACCAGCGAAAAGATCACTGTCACTGAATATCAATTGTCTGATAATATGGACAATATGAGCATACGGGGTATTATATTATCGAGACCAAAACGCCCGATATTGCATTCAAGGACAGGGACTCCCTGCTTCTATTGGAGAACGATAAAATGAATTCGCTCAAACGCCCTTCAGGTTGGAAGACCACCGTGGCCGCTGTTGCCGGAGGAACCATGCTGGCATCGAGTTGCACTACCGAACAGCTTAAGGCCGTCCTTGCCGGGGTAGAGGTCGTCGCCGGCCAGCTTGGCGACAAAGATGACGACGTCAGCTTCGGTGATTGGCTTTCGGCCGAGCTCGACGACTAGCGGGACAATCCCCCCGGACTTTGACCCCGCCCCTAGCGAGCCCAGTCCGCTGATGAAACGAACCCAGCCCCGCCCGGAAAGAGGCGGGCGCGCACTTTCGATATTGCTTTTTCACTCTCCGGTCGAGCGCCGCGCCGGCTCCCTTGCCACTCACGCACATGATTGTCGAACAGTTGTTCGCTGAGCAGCAACACCGTGGGATTCTCTACCGGCATATCCTTGACCAATTCCAACAGCCATTCTCGTTGCGTTTCACTAAGGTCCAGCCTTGAGACCAGATCGCGGAACAAGCTCTGCGAATCCATCGGCGTCGCTTGCTTGGTGGATTTCTGTTCCAGTCGATTCAGCACATAGACCAACACCACAAGACCCATGAGTGCCGCCAGCACAATCAGGATCGACCCGAGGGTCCCCCCCTGATTGAATTGCTCGCGAACGGCGCGATAGAACTCCGGCATGCGATCGTCGGATTGAGCAAGAAGCAAAGTCATCAGGAAGATCCCAGTTGCTCCGTCGAGCGATCCCCGGCCAAGAACCTGGGTTTGGGTGATCGCCTTGGCGTTTTCAGATCGAGGTCGGGCAACACCCGCCGGGCGCGCTGTCGAACCCGCTCATCCGGATCATTTCGACTCATGTCGAATACCCGATTCAGGACCGAACGAAGCCGCATCCGCTCCACGACCCACAACGCACTGAGCCGATGCGTTTCCGAGGAGTCCTCCAGCATATCCAACAAAACTTCGCCGGCCTCGCAAATCTCGAGACGCAGCAGCGCGCGAACCGCATTGGCTCGCACTCTGTTGTGCGGCGAGCTTAACTTGTCCTTGATGTAGGAAAGGCGATCATCCACATTCAGGCGATCCAGCGCCTCGATGGCGTTCGCCTGCACTCGTGCGTCGGCGTCGTTGATCGCAATACGAAGAATCCGCGTGGTCGTGGGGCCCGGCAGTTGCATGAGGGCGCGGACGGCGGCGCCACGCACAACCGATTCATGGTCATGGGCGAGCTTATAAACCTCCTCGGCTAGCTCTCCCATCACTCCCAGCGTTTGAGCGATTCGAAGAGCACGGCATCGTTCGATGGGGTTCGGGCTTGCACATTTGGGTCGCACCTTTTCTGCTATACGTGCGTCCATTTCTTTCATTCGTTGCGCGGCGCTCTCCCGCTCCACTGACGTGAGGCGGTCGAATGTTTCAAACAACGCCTCGAAGGGGTCCGCATCTCCTTCACCGCGCAATTCCGCGCCGCCCTTGCCGGCGGCGCCAATCATCTCAGGATGGCGACGGCGGCATTCACGGGCCGCAATCTCGGAGATCGCGTCACCGCTTCGGGTCGCGATCATGGTTATGAAGTCCGATGCGGGTGCGCTTTTGTCACCGATGACCTGCCAGAGAACGGCCCGACGCAATTCGTCACCGTGGGCGTCGAGAAGTACCCGAAACCGTTCCATCTTCTTTTCACTGGCGCCGCCCACCGCTCCCAGGATGCGAATGGCGTTCGCCGCTTGCGGCTCCGGAAGCTGACGAACCGCCGCCTGCCAGTCGTCCAGCCAACGACCCTCGTGGACGCTTCGGCAACCATGCTCAATCTCGGGATCGGCGAGCAACCAGCATTTCCGGGCCACGGCATACATGAAAGAGGGATTGCGAACGGCGGACAGAGCGCGGGTCGCCGCCGGGCGAATCGCGGGGACAGCGAGGAAGCGCAAGACCGCGCCGGCGAGTCGCGGGTCAGAGGAATTTTCGATGATCGCCCCGAGCGCCGAAGTAATTTTCGAATGCGGGTCTTTGATCTTGGCGAGGATCGCTTCCTCCGTCCGATCGCCCATCCATAACGCGGCTTCAAGAACTTTTGGTTGGAAATGGACATCCCAGCGTTGCACGGCGGTCGCCAGGGCTTCGGCCAGCGCGCTCGGTTGTTGGTCCGACCACGCCGTTCGGGGCGGCGGATCGGCATTGGGCTCAGCGCACACTAAGGCCGCCATGTCGTACAAAGCCTGCGCCGCCAGCTCGCGGGTCCGCTCACAAGGCGAGCGAACGGCGTCGGCCAAAAGGTATGCCAGCTTCGTCTCAACGCTGAGGCGAATCAGGTCGATCGCACCGGCCCGCTCCTCCAGTTGTTCTGATGCGATGGCGGCGCGGGTTGGAGCATGAAGTGCGCCGATTCTCCGCGAGATGAGGTTCTTGAGGTCTTGATCATAGGCGCCGAAGCGCAACACCAGGGCCGCAAGTGTCGGTTCATCCGCCCGCCGGAACATCATTTCGACCGCCGCTGTTCGGGCATGAGCAGCCATGTGCGGCAGCGCCTCCAGCAGCGCGGCGTCCGCGGCGCGGTTTTTCTCCCCGGACAACAGCGTCAGCGCAGGAGGTAACGGACGGGAACCCATGATATCCGTGGATATCGACCGTTCCTCTTGCCGTGCTTGCGACGAAAACGGAATCGATAGAGGCTAGCTTAAGTCTTTTTCGAAGATGACCACGTTGTTTCCGCTGCTGGTGTCCCAGCGGATGCCCACAAGGTCATATCCCTCGGTAATGGCGACGTGAAGCATGGGGCGGTGCTGGTTGTTACACTCGAAGCGCACCGTCCCGTAGTCGTGCTCCTGTGCGTAGGCCTGCTGCGCCTGGATAAGTTGGGTGGCGATCCCCAACCGACGGAATTCAGGGTGGACGCCGCAAATCCAGCTAAAGTACGTCATGGGCATTAGCTCGAAGCCGATGATAAAGCCCACGTGGCGGTCGTCTACCATCGCCACCATCATGGTAACATTGTGTCGGCCGCGGAATCGGCGGCGAAAGAACTCCACGTCGGTGCGAGGATTGAATACCTCGTTGTAGAGTTCGGTAATGAGTTCGAGCTCTCCCGGCCCGACTGGAACGATCTTGGCATTCGCCATGGTAGTGGTCTTTTCCTCTCAGGGCAGGCGGCCATGCGTACAAGGCATGCACCTGCCCAATCATCTATCGTAATACGCGTCGGTCAAGGTTGAAACCCGCACCGAACCGCAAGAAACAGCCCGGAAACAATTAGTCCCAATAAAATAAGGTTATGCAAGTAAGAATGTGGCTGAGTCTTACTTGGGCGTCTTGATTCCGCAGGCACGCATCACGCACCACGAATTCCTGGCTTCAAAGAGCTGGAATCCCCCCGCCGCGATCATTGCTACGATGACCGCCCATCGATAACTCGTCGTCTGCGGCCAGGCCGCCGCCCAGCACATCACGCCGATGCCGATGCAGAGCAAACCGGAGACGGCCCGCGCGATACGCCCCCTGCGATCAATGTTCGGCCGCACGACGTCTCCCATCAAACCGGTCGCTCGGTACCCAGCGTGTATTGTATTCTAGGCGCCAATCCTCCTCGGAATCCACGCCGCCGGGACCTGTGTTGACACTTTCCCACGGAAGAGGGTCAACCGTGTCCCCATCGACGACGTTGTGGTCGGCATCCTTGTCCCAGCCGACGGAATAGAAAAAGAAGCTGCGAGTCATTCCTGGGCTTAGCGACGGTAGACCAGCGGCGTCAAATTCCAAAGCCAACGCGTCTCCGCTATTTAAGATCGCCATTCGGTTGTCGCGAGTTGTGACCAGATCGAGAACATCGCCGTAGCGGGTAGACCATCCCTGCGGCGTCGTTCGCCAGGGAGGAAACTGTGAGACCTTGTCATAGTCCGGCGTAGAGGGATGACCGAGGCGGCGGGAACGGAGCTCTGAAAACCCGCGCCAGCGCAGTCGCGCAACTTTAGGCGACAACTGGTGAAGAGTTGTGTCAGTCGATGCAGCTCGTTCAAAAAGCGCAATTCGGTCCCAGCGGATTTCGAAGGTGGTGGTCAGACGCAGGCGTCGGGAGTCCTTGGGCAACTTCCCGGCCAGGTCGCAGAGGACTGTCTTCGTCTTCCCCGCGGGCATTCCCACCACAAGATCAACCGGCGTCCATCCCTTCGCGGCGCTTTCCGCAAAGAGCGTCGGGGAAATGACCGTCAGGGCGGAGTTCTGGGACATGGCAATGTTGGTGCTGGCGTCGCCGTATTGCAACCAGCCGGTCAGTGCCAGGATCAGGAGCCCGCCCGGATCGACGGGGCCGAAGTCAAAAGTGAGTGTCAATGGATGGCACATTCCTCGATACGGAGAGGGAAGAGGCAGGCCGGGCGATGCGAAGTCCCCGTCGATCTCCCGCAGGGCCTCCGTGCGGTCAACGCCGTCGTCGCCCTCGGCTTTCAACAAGGCCTTCCGTGAACTCATGGCCTTCAATTCAGAAGGCGGAAACGGCGGAGGCATGAGTTTGTCGGTAGGGTGAATCTCGACGTCACGAGGATGATCCACGGCGAAGAGCCTGGCTTCTTCGAGGTAGAGGATTTCGCGGAACTCATCGGTGATTACCAAGTGGTAAGCACCATCGCGCGGCGGGAACGCGTCGGAATCGCCGACCCATACGAACTCGTCCGGGTCGGCGGGCAGCATCACGTCGCGTTTGAGGGACAACCCGATCGGCGAGTTGCCGAGCAGGTCGGTGACAAACCTGTATCCCTTTCCGTCCCAGGCGTAGAGGAATGGGCAGGAGCCGGTGGCCACGTTCTTTTCGAGGATGGTGATCGGCTTGAGTCCAACGTGAACGTCGATTTCATTGTCCACCACCCCGTTGGTCCACACCGTCTGCACCGCGTCAAGCCGCTCGCGCTTGCCCACGCCGATTTCGATGGGCAGCTCGCTCGCGCCGCGCGTTACCCAGAAATCACTCGCCCGAACTTCAACATGAGTGCCAATCCCCGACGGGTTCGTCTTGCTCGAAACCAGTCGCACCTTGAGTTGCTTGTTGGCATTGCCGCCGTCGTTACGAAGATAGTGCAGACCTTTGGCCGTCATCAGCAACAGGTCTGTATCTCCATCAACGTCGAAGTCGGCGCTGACGACATCGTGCAATGTGGTAGGTGTGACGACGGTCGCCAAGCCGGTGGCCGCACTCACGTCCGACCATTCCTGAGAAGCGGACACACCGGGGTTACGCCAGAGACGGACGGCGCCTTTCTCCCTGGCTTGGCCCGAATGACCTACGGCCAGCAAGTCCAGCCACCCATCGTTATCGAAATCGAAGAGATGAATATCTGCAACGACGATCGAGGACACAATCGAGGTCAGGTCGATGCGTTCTCGTGTCGCGATCTGACCATATAGAATGAGGATATCGCCGTCTCGTCGCAAAACAGAGTCCGGGTGTCCGTCGTTGTTCAGATCGTCGATCAGGACCTTTCCCGCGGGCGGCCAGGGACCGGGTGGGTCGGGAACGAGGACGAAGCGTCCAGCTCGTTGATTGTTGAACACCAGCGTGGGCTCCGTTCCGCGGGCGGCAACTAAGTCAACCGCGATGTTGGAATCGAGATCGCCTATAGCTACATTCCATACGATACCGGGTGCAGCAACACCTACTTTTTCGGCGACATTCTCGAAGCGGCCATCACCGTTGTTCTGCCACAGCGCCAAACCTTCCATCCCGCCAAGAAACAAATCCAGATCACCGTCGTGCTCGTAATCGACCCAGCGGGCGGCGTTGGCCTTCACGACACCCAGACCTGCGGCCTCAGTGATATCGAGGAAACCCTCCCCGACTCGCTTGAGCAAGCGAAGCCCGGGACCGAACAGAAGCACGTCATTTCGAGCGTGGAGCTTGGCATCGTATTTCATACCTTGGGGAACGTCGTCATGAAAATCGCCGGCGATACAGGCACCCAACCCTTGCGCAAGTTTCGGTTGTACGGAGGTCCGCTGAAACACGCCCTTGGATGACATCTTGAGAAACCCCAGGGTTCCATCGGGGCCTGCGACAAAGACAACACAGTTTCCATCCTCCTCGACCTCGAGAACGCAAGCCGCGGTTCCCTCCCGGTCGGCGGCAGCACCGAAAGCCTCTTCCGTGGCATCGGTGAATCGAACTTCAATAGGTTCGGCGCGGTCCGTCCGCGCAGGCAGCGGCGCGGACTCGGGCATGGTGTAGGTGCAACGCTCCAGGGCCTCGGCGGATCGCGTCTCGTCCCCAAAGAGTTTGCGCAGGCGAAGGAACTCCAGATTCCTCCGTTGGAATTCTGCTTGGTCACCCGCCTGACGTGCATAATTCGCCAGCTTGTAATGAGCGCTGGCATGTTGCGGATCGAGGCGTACGGTTTCCTTTAGTTGCTCGACGGCTTTTTCATGTTGTCCCACGGCCTGAAGAGCACTCGCCAGTTGAAAACGCAGTGTCGCGGTGTGCGCGTCCTGCCGCGCTGCGGCCGTAAGAAACGGAGTCGCCGGTTCGAACCGCGACGCCCGCAAATGGCTCACTCCCGCGAGGTAGTTGTTCGCCGCGGACTCCGGCTCGATGCGCGAAGCCGCAGACAGTGCTTCCAAGGCTGCGTCCGGTTTGCCGGCCAGCAAATGAGCACGGGCCAGATTGCGCCATGCCGCCGTCGATTGAGGATCGAGCTTAACGGCCTCGCTCAACGTCTCCACGGCCTTCGCGGACTCCCGGTTTTCGAGATAGGCTTTGCCCAGGTTGAGCGTTCGTGAGAAATCCTCCTCCGCTAGGGCCGCACGGTCGCCTATCGCGATGAGTAAAGCACAAATCAGAATTCGGTGGATGCGTCTGGGAAAGGTCATCTTTGGAACCCGCGAACCCGGATCATTCAGTGTCCTCGCGGCCCTGTTATAATTTCGTCGCGGCAAAACGCCAGCAAATGCGATTGCCTACCGACTCTTTTTCTGCTAGACTCCTTCGTGAATGACCGGTAAAAACAGCGGGGGCGGGGATCGGCGTGCAAGATGCGCGCCACGCTAAATCCAATAGTGGTTCCAGAAAACAGCGTCGTCGAGGGAGTTACCCATGAATAAAGGGAGCGTATGGAATGTAATCCGAATGGGGTTCTTCGGGTTCGCGGCATGCGCGATCGGCGTCACGAATAATGCTGTCGCCGGCGGCAATGATTGCACGACCGCCACGGTGACCCCCGTACCCGTCGGTTCCCCAGGATCGCCCCTAACAACCACGATCAACAGCGACAATACATTGGCGACCGGGCCTGACGTGGATTGTTTGGGTTTCGGTGACGTAGGTTGGTGGGAACCGTTCGAGATACTAGAACACGCCAATGTCATCATCGATCACTGCGGAACCAACCCCACCCAACGACCTAATTGGGCCTTCCTCCGTACCGGATGTGGGTGCGGCGCAGGCGCGTACAACGTCGATGTTTTTAACCGCACGAAGTGCGGCGATTTCAACGGCACTTCGACCTACTTTGGCCTCCCTCCGGGAATCTACTACTATCCAGTTTACACGGTTCCCGGCGACAAGAGATGCGGTAACACGGGCGCGACCTGCACTTCCGATCTGAACTGTACCGGCGGATTCCCGTGTACGGACAATCTTCACCCTTACGTTGTACATATCACGGCCGAACAAGCCGTCGGAGGTTGTTGCCACCCCAACACCGCAACCTGTGACGACAACGTACTCGCCGCCGATTGCACAGGGCCGGATGATCGTTGGGTCGCCGGTACGTTATGCGATGACATCAACTGCGTTCCATTCAACGACGGCCCGGATCTGATCGTCGGAAACGTCTGGAACTGCACGGAGCTGGGTCGCCAGGGGCCCGCCGGCACCGGCACCATTGGCATGTCCTGCTGGACGACAGCGTGTACCATCGGCGACGAGGCTACGGACTGGTACGGGCTACCCGACGTGAATCACCCCATGATTTCCGTCAACCTCTTCAGGCTGAATAACCCCGGAGGCGGCGTCAGCGATCGGCTGATGCAGCTTGGGCAGTCCTGGCTCAAGCATGGATTCGGTACGGAGAATGCCGATGACTGCTCGTTGGGCTGCGACCCCACGCAGGGGCATTTTAACTCCAACGCACCCGGCTGCTCGGACACCTACGCAGCCTGCCAGTTTGTTGCCTGCGACCTGGGCCCCCGTTCGATGCTCAATCCTTATACGGGCGTCATGCCGGCGGGTCCTGATTTAGGACCATCGCCTGGATGCTCACCGCCACCGGCGTGTGGTCGAGAATCGCTGAGTCATCCTTCCAACGACCACCGCTTGCATGTTCACAACGGGATTTCCCATCGCCTTCAGGTCAAAGACGTCGATCTCATTCCCGGCATGAATCCCGGAGCGACCTACTTCTCCGAAGGCCAGTACCTCCTCCCTCATGAGTTCGTGGCGGCCAATGGAACGCAGAACAACAACGTCTCTTACAAGCAGGTGGGGGTTGCCTGTAGCGGTACCTGCGGAGTGGCTCCCTACGCCTTCACCGACCTCACTTCGACCTTCACCGAGCAGCCCGCGATCAACGCCTGGCCGGGCGCCAGTCAATCGTTGATCGAACCGGAACCGATGGTCGATGGCCGCGGGTTCCTGGTTTACAAGGTCACCGATTTGGGCGGCGTTTGGCGCTACGAGTACGCCCTCTACAACATGAACATGGATCGGGCGATGCGTTCGCTCAGCATACCCCTGCCCGAAAACGCAGGGATAAGCAACGCCGGCTTCTACGCCCCGCTCAACCACGCTCCGGAACCCGATCCCACCACGCAGAATTACGACAACAACCCCTGGGTGTTTTCCACTTCGGGCGGGTCAATTTCCTGGTCCACCGATGATTTCGGAACCGACCCTCTCGCCAACGCCGTTCGCTACGGCACGATGTACAATTTCTGGTTTGACGCCAATACACCGCCGCAGTCTGTAAGCGCAACCGTCGGCCTATTCAAAACCGGCGGGAGCGCGGCAGTAGCGGCCGTTGGCCCAACCTCCGGCGAACCGGCGCCCACGCTACTGTGGGCCGGCAGCAGTGACACCAGCAATGGTCGGACGACGCGCACGCTGATGATGTTCGTGGATCCGCCGGTGGCGGCGACAGGCGCCTCGGGGACTGCGGCCCTCCAGATCACATCGGTGGATCTGGAGCACCCCCTGCCCGGGTACCA
>Ga0187893_10003807_pt1 | contig 29779 bp, 30 predicted proteins | sample MA1701074metaG_FD_139574 | JGI IMG/M metagenome (GOLD analysis project Ga0187893, IMG submission 139574) | White microbial mat communities from a basaltic lava cave in the Kipuka Kanohina Cave System on the Island of Hawaii, USA - MA170107-4 metaG ...
CCCCCGAGCCCCTGCCCCGCCGCGTATGCGGCGAGCCGGCGGACGTCGCGCCCGTAGGCGGCGACCGTGTTCCGGCTGCCGGCCGCCTCGAGGGCGAGATAGTCCCGGAACTGGTGGAGCCGGAACGCGCGGTCTAGCGCTTCAGGCGGCGCAGGATCCATGCGCCAAGCATAACGAGGGGAACGACGGCGAGGACGGCGAGGACCTGGTTCATGTGCTCCACGACCCGCAGTACGTCGTCGAGGTTGGCGCCCAGGGTGTAGACGAGCGCGGTGAGCGCGCCGTAGTACAGCGCGGACGCGAGGGCGATGGGCAGCAGGGCGCGGGGGGCGGAGAGCCCGGCGACCCCCGCGAAGGGGGTGACGACGCCGCGCCACACCGGCAGCAGCCGGGAGACGAAGATCCCCCACTCGCCGTGCCGGTCGTACTGGCGGGCGATGTGCGCGAGCGTCTGCTCCGAGAGCAGGCGGCGGCCGAGGCGCCCCGCGAAGAACGCTCGGCCGTAGCGGCGCGCGGCGACGTACACCAGCGCCGCGCCCCCGACATTGGCGATCCACACGACCCAGAAGATCGACCACGGCCGCAAGACCCCGCGGCCCGCGAGAAGCGCCCCGAGCGCCACGGCTGTGTCGGCCGGGACCGGGGGAATGGCGTTCTCGAGTGCCGCCATGGCGGCGACGATCACGTACACGGGGCCCGGCGGCAGGGCTTCGAGAAACGCCAGGAAGCCGGTGGCCGCCTGATTGATCAAGGGGCCACGACCGCGACCGCGATCGCCGCGATGCCTTCGCCGCGCCCCACGAACCCCATCCCCTCGTTCGTCTTGGCCTTGACCGAAACGGTCGAGCGGCCGGCCACCAGCGCGTCGGCGAGGCGCTGCTGCACGCGATCGAGGTGCGGGCCCAGCTTCGGCTGCTCGGCGATGACGGTGACGTCGGCCTGCACGAATTGGAAGCCCGCTTCCACGACCTTGAGATAGGCCTGCTTGAGGAGCTGGATCGAGTTGGCGTTCTGCCAGCGGGGGTCGGTCGGGGGAAAGAGGCGCCCGATGTCGCCCAGCCCCGCGGCGCCGAGCAAGGCGTCGATCAGGGCGTGCGCCACGACGTCCGCATCGGAGTGGCCCGCGAGGCCCTGGTCGTGCGGGACGTCGACGCCGCCGAGGATCAGCCGGCGCCCGGGGGCGAAGCGATGCGAGTCGTAGCCGATGCCGACGCGCATCTACGCCTTCAGGATGCGGATCGCGAGGTGTGCGGCGTTCTTCGCGTTGTCGATGCCGACGGTCGCGACCGGCACGCCGGGCGGCACCTGCACGGTGGCGAGGAGGGCGTCGAGTCCGTTGAGGGGCCCGACCGCGAACGGCACGCCGATCACGGGCAGGTCGGTCAGGGACGCGGCGAAGCCCGGCAGGGCGGCCGAGAGCCCGGCGCCGGCGATGATCACCCGCACCCCCCTGGCCCGGGCCGTCTTGACGAGGTCGGCCGTGCGATCGGGCTCGCGGTGCGCGGACGACGCATAGAACTCATACGAGACGCCCGCGTTGCTGAGCAGCTCGAAGGCGGGCTCGATCCGCGGCTTGTCGCTCTCGGAGCCGACGAGGATGAGGACCTCCGGCATCACACGTTTCCCGCTTCCCGCTTCCCGTTTCCCGCCCCCGTCATGCCGCATCCTCGAGGAGTCGGTAGTCCTGCCGCCGCGGCTTCGGGTCGTACCCCGCGTCGCTGATGAGCCGGCGCATCTCGTCGAGCGTCATGCGGTAGGTGGTCCCCGCCGCCGAGACGACGTTCTCCTCCATCATGAGGGAGCCGAAGTCGTTGGCGCCGAACCGCAGCGCCACCTGCCCGATCTTGGGCCCCATCGTCACCCAGGACGCCTGGATGTTGGGCACGTTGTCCAGCACGACGCGCGCAATCGCCTGGGTCCGGAGGTAGGTGACGGCGTCGGTCCGCGGCATCTCGGCCATCTCGCTGTGCTCCGGCTGGAGCGGCCAACAGATGAAGGCCGTAAAGCCCCCCGTGCGCGCCTGCACCTCGCGCACGCGGAACAGGTGCTCGATCCGGTCGGCGAGGGCTTCGCCGAGACCGAACATCATCGTCACCGACGTCTTGAGCCCGAGCCGGTGCGCCGTCTCCTGCACCTCGAGCCAGCGATCGGCGCCGGCCTTCTTCTTCGCCACGCGATCCCGCACCTCCTGCACCAGGATCTCGCCGCCGCCGCCCGGGATCGAGTCGAGCCCCGCGGCCATCAGCTCGCGCAGCACCTGCTCGATCGTCAGGCCGTAGCGGCCCGCGAAGAAGTCGACCTCGGACGGGGAGAAGGCGTGAATGTGGATCGGATGGTGTCGCTTGATGTAGCGCAGCAGCTCGAGATACCACTCGAACGGGATGTAGGGGTTGTGACCCCCCTGCATGAGGATCTGCACGCCCCCCAACGCCTTGAGCTCGTCGACCTTGCGGCCGATCTCCTCGAACGACAAGACGTAGCCTGCGGCGTGCTTGGGGCGGCGGTAGAACGCGCAGAACTTGCAGTCGGCGACGCAGACGTTGGTGTAGTTGATGTTGCGGTCGATGATGTAGGTGACGACGGGCGTGGGATGCAGCGCCCGGCGCCGCTCGTCGGCCAGCGCGCCCAGCTCGAGCAGCGAGGCCCGCTCGTACAGCGCGAGGGCCGATCGGAACTCCGAGCCGCTCCGGTCGATCATCAGGCCACCTGCAGGAACTGGAGGGACGCGTCGGGCACCAAGCCGCGGGCGGCGAGCCGGCGGAAGAAGTCCGTCAGGCCGGCCTGATGCCCGGCGCCCAGCGCGTAGTCGAGCCCTCCGAGGTAGCGGCGGCACTCGGCGGCCGCCACGCCGGTCGCGCGCGCGGCCTCGGCCGCGAGCCCGTCGAGGTGGGCGAGTCCCCAGGCGCGGGAGGCGAGCAACGCCGCGTGCACCGCGCGCACGGGCGCGGCCGGCGCCTCCCGGCGGGACGCCCACACGGCGAACACGAACGGCAGCCCGGTCCAGCGCTTCCATTCCTCGCCCAGATCGTAGCGGAAGGCGTAGGTCCCGCGCGCCGCCAGCAGCAGGGCCGCATCCCCGATCACGAGCACCGCCTGGTGCGGCAGGCCGGCCAGGGTCGCGAGGTCGTCCGCCTCGGCGGGCACCGGCGCGCAGCGCGGGCGCACGCGCCACAGGTCACGGCACAGGAGCTCGAGGAGCGCGACCGACGTGCGCGAGGCGGCCGCCACCCGCACCGCGGCGCCGTCGAGGCGCTCGGCCGGCACACGACTGAACAGCGCGACGCTGCGCACGGGGCCGTCGCACGAGATGGCGAGGTCCGGCAGCAGCACCAGGTCCCGCGCGTGGCGGGCGTATTCCACGGCGCTGATGACGCTGACGTCGAGCCGGCCGGCGGCGAGCGCGTCGTTGAGCTCGGCCGGCGTGCCCGTCACGACCGCGGCAGGCATGGGCACGAGGCCCCGGTCGATCGCCCCGTACACCGGGGCGCCGTTGATGTACGTGATGCGGCCGAGTTTCATGGCCCAGCCTCGGTGCAATCCTGGAAGGCGGTCTTCATTCCAATCCGTCCACGACGCTCGCCGCCGCGGGGGCTCGCGCACCCCGGGCTCGCGCCCGGGGCCTGTGGGCAATGTGGAAGACCCGGCCCGCGGGGCCCTCCGCGCGCGCGGGCGCCTCGGCGGGCACGTAGTCCTCGAACGTCCGCACCGTCTGATACAGCGAATCGCGCTCGACCGGCGTCTTCCCGGCGCCGCGGATCAGCGTGATGATCTGGTCATACGAGAGCCACATGGGCGTGTGCGCCCCGGCCTCGTGGTAGACGCGCTCGAACACGACCGTGCCCTCCAGGTCGTCGCAGCCGAAGGCGAGCGCGACCTGCGAGATGAAGGGCGTGACCATGGGCCAATGGGTCTTCACGTGCGGGATGTTGTCGAGCACGAGCCGGCCGACGGCGATGTTCGTGAGATCGTCGAACCCCGTCGTCGCGGTGCCGGTCCGACCCAGCGCCTCGCCCAGCTCGTTGTGGTCCGGGTGGTAGGCGAGCGGGATGTAGGTGAGGAAGCCGCCCGTCTCGTCCTGGAGCGCGCGCAGGGCCAGGAGATGGTCAGCCCGCTGCTCCATCGTCTCGACATGGCCGTACAGCATGGTGCAGTTGGACGGGATTCCCAGTGCGTGGGCCTCGCGGTGAACGGCGAGCCACTCGTCGCCGGAGAGCTTGCGGTCGGCGATGGTGGCGCGGGCCGCGGGGCTGAACACCTCGGCGCCGCCGCCGGGGAGGCTCGTCACTCCTGCCTCGCGCATCGCCTCCAGCACCTGACGCACCGTCGTGCCCTCGAGGCGCGCGAGGTGGGCCACCTCCACGGCGGTGAGCGCCTTGATGTGGACGGCGGGGTGACGCTCCCGCAGCCCGCGGAACAGCTCCAGATAGTAGGCGAGCCGCAGCTTCGGATGCAGGCCGCCCACGATGTGGAATTCCCGGGTCGGGTTGTCGCGCGCCGCCTCGGCTTCGGCGAGCACCTCCTCGACGCTGCGCGTGTAGGCGCCGTCTTCCCGGGGGAGCCGGGCGAACGAGCAGAAGACGCACGTGTTCCGCAGGACGCAGACGTTGGTGGGATTGAGATGCTGGTTGGCCGCGAAGTAGACGCGATCCGCGTTGCGGCGCCGATTGGCGAGATCGGCGAGCCGGCCGAGCGTCAGGAGATCGGTCGAGTGGAAGCAGGTGACGGCGTCGTCGCGCGTGAGCCGCTCGCCGCGCTCCACCTTGGCCGCGATGGGTGCGAGCGCGGCCGCGGTCACGACGCCCGGCGCAGGCCCAGCGTCACATTGTGTCCGCCGAACCCGAACGAGTTCGAGAGCGCGACCTCGACCCGCCGCGTCACGGCGCGGTTCGGCGCCGAGTCCAGGTCGCAGGCGGGATCGGGCGTCTGCTGGTTGATGGTGGGCGGGATGACGCCGCGGTGCAGCACGAGCGCGCACACGGCGGCCTCGAGCGCACCGGCGGCGCCCAGCAGGTGGCCGGTCATGGACTTGGTGGATCCGAACACCAGCCGCCGGGCGTGCTCGCCGAACACCGTCTTGACGGCCGCCGTTTCGGCGGCATCGCCGTGCGGGGTGGAGGTGCCGTGGGCGTTGATATAGCCCACGTCCTCGAGCCGGATGCGGCCGTCTTCCATGCACCGCACCATCGCGTCCCGGGCGCCGGCGCCGTCGGGGGCCGGCGCCGTGATGTGATACGCGTCGGCGGTCATGCCGTAACCGACCATCTCGGCGTAGATCGTGGCGCCGCGGGCCGTGGCGTGCTCCCACGCTTCGAGGATCACGGCTGCGGCGCCGTCACCCATCACGAACCCGTCGCGCTCCTTGTCGAACGGCCGGCTCGCGCCGGCGGGATCGTCGTTGCGCTCCGACAGCGCCTTCATGTTGGAGAAGCTGGAGACTGCGAGCGGTGTGATGGCGGCTTCGGCGCCGCCCGCGATCATGATGTCGGCGTCGCCGTGCTGGATGATCCGCAGGGCGTCCCCCAGGGCGTGCCCCGACGTCGCGCAGGCCGACACGGTGCAGTAGTTCGGGCCGCGGGCCCCGTACCGCATCGAGATCGCGGCCGACGCGGCGTTCGCCATGAACATCGGGACGAAGAAGGGGGACACGCGATCCGGTCCCTTCTCGAGGTAGGTGCGGCACTGATCCTCGAACGTCGCGAGCCCGCCGGTGCCGCTGCCGATGATCACGCCGATGCGACGCAGGTCCAGCGATTCCCAGCGGCTGTCGAGGCAGGAGTCCTTGACCGCCTGCACCGCGGCCGCCACGGCGAACTGGGCGAACAGGTCGAGGCGGCGGGCCTCCTTCTTCTCGAGGTAGCGCAGCGGCTCGAACCCCTTCACCTCGCACGCGAAGCGCACGGCGAGCCGCGTCGCGTCGAACCGGGTGATCGGCCCGGCGCCGGAGCGGCCGGCGACGAGCGCGTCCCAGGTCTCGGCGACGGTGTTCCCGACGGGCGTCACGAGCCCGAGGCCCGTGACGGCGACCCGGCGCGCGGCCAACTACTTGCCCAGCTTCTCGTGGAGGTACTTCATGGCCGCTCCGACCGTGCGCAGCTTCTCCGCCTCCTCGTCCGGAATGTCGATGTCGAATTCCTTCTCGAACGCCATGACCAGCTCGACCGTGTCCAGGCTGTCGGCGCCGAGGTCCTCCATGAAGCTCGCGGTATCCGTGAGCTTCTCGCGTTCCACGCCCAGCTCCTCGACGATGATGTCTTTGACCTTCTCTTCGAGCTGCTTCATGTCCATGGCCATGGTCCACTCTCTATTGGAGGAAGGGGTCTTCGGGTCGCGTCACCAGGCTGCCGTCAGCATGCCGCCGTCGACCACCAGTACCTGTCCCGTAATGTAGCTCGCCAAGTCCGAGGCGAGAAAGAGCACGGCGCCGGCGATATCGCCGGCCTGGCCGAGGCGGCCCAGCGGGATCGCCGCCTGGAGCACCTGCTTCGCCTGGTCGGAGATGATCTCCCGGGTGAGCTCCGTGTCGATGTAGCCCGGGGCGACGGCGTTGACCAGTACGTTGCGCGAGGCCAGCTCCTTCGCGACCGTCCGCGTGAACCCGACGAGTCCGGCCTTGGACGCCGTGTAGTTCGCCTGGCCCTTGTTGCCCGCCAGGCCGACGATGCTCGTGATGTTGACGATGCGGCCCCAGCGCCGCTTGATCATGCCGCGCGCCGCGGCCTTCGTCACCAGGAACGTGCCCTTGAGGTTCGTGTCCAGGACGACGTCCCAGTCGTCCTCGCCGATGCGGAACAACAGATTGTCGCGGGTGACACCGGCGTTGTTGACCACGATGTCGAGGGGGCCGAGGTCCCGCTCGATCGCCGTGACCGCGGCGTCGACCTCAGCGGCGCGCGCGACGTCGCACGGGTAGCCCCGGGCCGCGGGCCCGAGCGCGGCCGCGGCCTGGTGGGCGCGGGCGCCGTCGCGCGCGACAATCGCGAGCTTCGCGCCGGCGCCGTGCAGCGCGGCCGCGATCCCCTGCCCGATCCCGCGGCTGCCGCCCGTGACCAGGGCGACCTTGCCCGTCAGGTCGATCTTCACGCGGCCTCCAGGAAGCGCGTGACCTCGTCGGCGGTGCCGAGACTCACGACGGTGGTGCCGGGCACGATGCGCTTGAGGAGGCCGGCGAGCACCGTCCCGGGGCCGATTTCGACGAACCGCGCACCGGCGCCGGCGAGGCGGGCGGCGCGCTCCATGGAAGCCACCCACTGCACCGGCGCCGTGAGCTGCTGCGCGAGCAGCCGCCGGGCGGTCGGGGCGTCGCGCACCGGCTCGGCGGTCGCGTTGGCGATCACGGGGAACGCCGGGTCCGCGAGCGGCGCAGTCTCGAGGGCGTGCGCCAGCGCGGCCGCAGCGGGGCCCATCAGGGGCGAATGAAACGCCCCGCTCACCTTGAGCGGCACGACGCGCTTGGCGCCGCGGGCCTTGCACGTGGCACCGGCGCGCTCGACCGCGACGGGGTCTCCCGAGATCACGACCTGGTCGGGGGCGTTGACGTTGGCGGCGACGGCGACGGTCCCGTCGGTCGAGGCGGCGGCGCACGCGGCGGCGACCTGGGGCGCGTCGAGGCCCAGCACCGCGGCCATTGTGCCGGGGCGCTCGCTGCCCGCGCGGTGCATCAGCTCGCCCCGGCGGCGGACCAGGCGGGCGGCGGCGGCGGCGGGCAGGGCCCCGGCGGCCACGTAGGCCGAGTACTCGCCCAGGGAGTGGCCCGCCGCCCCGACCGGCCGTGCCACGCCGGGGCCGACCAGCGCGTGCACCGCCGCGCTGTGGGCCAGGATCGCGGGCTGGGCGTTATGCGTGGCGGTCAGGTCGTCCTCGGGTCCCTCGAACATCAGCCGGGTGAGGGCCATGCCGAGGGCCTCGTCGATGGCCTCGAGGACGCGTCGCGCGTCGGGGAACCGCTCGGCGAGGTCGCGTGCCATCCCCACTTTTTGCGCCCCCTGGCCGGGGCAGAGCCAGAACGTGGCTACCACCGGATCGCCATGCTCGCCCAGGTGAACCCGGCGCCGAAGGCGACGAGCAGGACGGTCATGCCCGGCTGCAGGCGGCCGGTCCGGACCGCCTCGTCCAGCGCGATCGGGATGCTGGCCGCGGAGGTGTTGCCGTAGCGCTCGACGTTGACGTACACCTTGTCCATCGGGACACCGGCGTGCCTGGCGGTGGCCTCGATGATCCGGATGTTGGCCTGATGCGGGATGAGGAGATCGATGGCGTCGGCCCCGAGCCCGGCGCGCCGCAGCGCCTGGTCGCAGGCGTCCGCCATGGACAGCACGGCCGCCTTGAAGACCTCGCGGCCCGCCATCTTCATGAAGTACGAATGATCGCGCAGCAGGGCCTCGTCCGGCGGGTGGGCGGCGCCGCCGCCCGGCCGGTAGAGCAGCTCCGCCAGCGTTCCGTCCGACTTGAGATACGACGAGAGGATGCCGCGGCCGCCCGTGCTGGGGCGGACCACCGTGGCGCCCGCGCCGTCGCCGAACAGCACGGCGGTGGACCGGTCGGTCCAGTCCATGATGCTCGTCAGCTTCTCGGAGGCCACGACGAGGATCTGGCGCGCCGATCCCGCCGCCACGAGCCCCTCGGCGACGTTGAGCCCGTAGAGGAACCCGGAGCACGCGGCGCCGACGTCGAAGGCGGCCGCGTTCGTGGCGCCCAGGATCGCCTGCAGGTCGCAGGCCTGGGCGGGCAGGAGCCGGTCCGGCGAGGCCGTGGCGTACACGATCGCGTCGAGGTCGGCGGGCGCGAGCCCGACTTCGTCGAGCACCTGGAGCGCCGCGGCCTTGCCCATGCAGGCGTTGGTCTCCTCGGCGCTGGCCACGCGGCGCTCGCGGATGCCGGTCCGCTCGCGAATCCATTGGTCGGACGTGTCGAGGCGGTGCGCCCACTCGTCATTGGCCATGATGCGCTTCGGGACGTAGCGCCCCGTGCCACACAGCTCGGCGAACGGGCGCTTCACGCGACCGCTCCGCCCCGCGCGAACTCGGCCTCGATGTCCTGGCTCAGGTGGCTGGCGACGGCGCGGACCGCCACGCCGATGGCGTTCTTGATCGCACGCGCCGTCGAGGCGCCGTGACAGATGATGGCGACCCCCTGGATCCCCAGCAGCGGGGCGCCGCCGTAGGTCGAGTAGTCGAGCACGCGCAACACGTTCCCCATCTCGGGGCGCCCCAGCACATCGGGGGCCTCGCGCCTGATGAGGGACACGAAGACCTTCGCGGCCGACTCGTAGAACTTGAGCACGACGTTCCCCACGAACCCGTCGCACACGACCACGTCGAGCGGCCGTCCCTGGCTCTGCGCGGCCGGAATGTCGCGTCCCTCGACGTTGCCGATGAAGTGGATGCCGGGACTGGTGCGGAGGAGCTCGAAGGCTTCCTTCACGACGGCCCCGCCCTTCTCCGCTTCCTCGCCCACGTTGATCAGACCGACGGTGGGCTCCGGGCGGCCGAGCACGTCCCGGGCGTAGACGGCACCCAGATGGGCGAAGCCGACGAGCTCCCGGGCGTCGCAGTCTACGTTCGCGCCGGCGTCGAGCAGGAGCACGGGTTGCGCCGCGGTCGGAAAGAGGGCGCCGATCGCGGCGCGCTGCACGCCGGGGTGCAGGCGCAGGATCAGCGTGGCGGCCGCCAGCACCGCCCCGGTGTTGCCCGCCGAGATGAACGCGTCGGACGCGCTTTCTTTCTGGAGGCCGAGCCCGACGGCGATCGACGAGCGCGGCTTGCCCCGGACCGCCGCCAGCGGCTTCTCCGCCATGCCGACGACTTCGGGCGCCTCGACGACCTCGAGCCGGGCCCGGTCGACGTCGGGGACCGCGGCCAGGGCGGCCTCGATCTCGGCCGTCCGGCCCACGAGCTGTACGATGATACCGGGCGGCATCTCGCGGAGCGCCTGCGCCGCGCCCTCCACCTCGGCCCGCGGCGCGTTGTCCCCGCCCATCGCATCCAGCGCGATCCGGGTGGGGCTCAACTCACGCGTCCTCGACCGCGACCCGCTGCTCGCCCTTGTAATAGCCGCAGGTGGGACAGACGTGGTGCGGCCGCTTCAGATCACCGCAACGCGGGCACGGCTGCAGCGTGGGCCGCTGCGCCTTGTAGTGTGTGCGCCGGGCGCGCTTCTTCCGTTTCGAGGTCCGTCGCTTCGGTACCGCCATGACGATCCTTTCTCAGGGCGCGGGCCCATCGGGGCCCGCGGTCAACGCCTGCCGGCGCGGATCCGTGGTGCGCGGGCACGCGCAGGGGCCCGCGTTCAGGTCCGTACCGCACCGCGGGCACAGGCCCCGGCAATCCTCGCGACACACCACGTAGCGCGGCGTCGCGAGCAGCAGCTCCTCGCGGACCGCGGGCCGCAGGTCGATCCGCGTCACGTCCCGGGCCAGCGGGTACACGTCGGGATCGTCCGCCGCGCCGCCGTCACGGCTGAACAACGCCCCGATCTCCACGGCGACGGGCACCGTCACGGGCGCCAGACAGCGGCGGCACTGGGTTCGCACCGTCGCATGGAGCGACCCGTGCCAGTAATAGCGCTCCTCGCCCGTTGCCTGAACCCGGCCGGTCACTCGCACCGGCCCCCCGAGCTCCAGCTCCAGGCCGGTGAACAGCTCGTCGTCCGGGGCCAGGGAGGCGGCCACATCCACCGGTCCGCCGGCCAACTCCTGAATCCCGACCTGTAACATGGACAGCGAAGCTAAACCCTTGTGGGACATGCGTCAAGCGAACTCCTCGGAGAAGAAAAAGGCGACCTCCCGCGTCGCGGTGTCGGGCGAGTCCGACGCATGTATCGCATTGCGCTCCTTGGACTGAGCGTACAGGCGTCGCACGGTGCCGGGCTGCGCCTCGGCGGGATCGGTGGCGCCGATGACCTCGCGCAGGTAGGCGACCGCACCGTCGCGCTCGAGGGCCAGCGCGAGGGCGGGCCCCGAGGTCATGAACGTTACGAGCGGCCGGAAGAACGGGCGCTCCCGGTGCACGGCGTAGAACTCCTCGGCCTGGGTCGTCGTGAGCCGGACGAGGCGCGCCGCGCGCAGTCGGAAGCCGGCATGCTCGAGGTGAGCGAGGATGTCACCCGCATGGCCCGCCGCGACGGCGTCGGGCTTGATGATCGCAAGCGTAACCATGGGGGACGGGGTCATCGGAGGCGCTCGCGCAGCAGCGGCACCACGTCGGCGGGCCGTTGCATGACGGCGATGCCGGCCCGCTCGAACGCCTGTATCTTCTCGGCGGCGGTGCCGCTCGAACCTGAAATGATGGCGCCGGCGTGCCCCATCCGGCGGCCCGGCGGCGCGGTCTGGCCCGCAATGAAGCCGACGACCGGCTTGCGCATCCGCGCGTGCACGAACTCGGCGGCGATTTGCTCATCGGTGCCGCCGATCTCGCCGATCAGGACCACCGCGTCCGTTTCGGGGTCCGACTCGAACGCCCCGAGGCAATCGACGAAGGTGGTCCCGATGAGGGGATCGCCTCCGATGCCGACGCACGCGGACTGGCCGAGGCCCTGAGCCGAGAGCTGGTGGATGATCTCGTAGGTGAGGGTGCCGCTGCGCGACACGACGCCGATGCGGCCCGGCCGGCAGATGTTGCCCGGGATGATGCCGACCTTGCTCTTCCCCGGCGCGATGAGGCCGGGGCAGTTGGGGCCGATGAGGCGCACCCCGCGGTCCCGCACGAACGGCAGGACCCGCGTCATGTCCAGGACGGGGATGCCTTCGGTGATGCAGACGACCAGCGGCAGCCCCGCGTCCGCCGCCTCGAAGATGGCCGAGGCGGCGAGCGCCGCCGGCACGTAGATGACGGCGGCGGTGGCGCCCGTCTCGCGCGCGGCCTCGGCCACGGTGTCGAACACCGGCACGGCGTCGTCGAAGCGCTGCCCGCCCTTACCGGGCGTGACGCCCGCGACGACCCGCGTGCCGTAGGCGATCATCTGCCGCGCATGGAACGACCCGTCCCGGCCCGTGATGCCCTGCACCAGGAGCCTGGTGCCCCCGTCGATGAAGATGCTCATGCGGCGGCCCGGGCGACGGCCTGCCGCACCGCATCGTCCATGTCGGTGAGCGCCGCGAAGCCGGCCCGCCGCAGGATCTCGATGGCCTCGGCGTCGTTCGTCCCCGTGAGCCGGATCACGAGCGGCACCCGCAACGGGAACCGGCGCGTGGCTTCCACGATGCCGTGCGCGACGTCGTCGCAGCGCGTGATGCCGCCGAAGATGTTGAACAGGATCGCCCGCACGCCGGGATCGGCGGTGATGATGGTCAGCGCGGCGACGACCTTCTGCGGGTTGGAGCTCCCCCCGATGTCCAGGAAGTTGGCCGGCTCACCACCGTAGTACTTGACCAGATCCATCGTCGCCATGGCGAGGCCGGCGCCGTTCACACAGCAGCCGACGGTGCCGTCGAGCTTGATGAACGTGAGACCCGCTTCGCGCGCCTGGACCTCGGCGGGCGCCTCCGCGCTCGGGTCGCGCAGCGCCGCGATCTCCGGGCGCCGGTCCAGCTCATTGTCGTCCACGGCGATCTTGGCGTCGAGGGCCACCACCTGCCCCGCTCGCGTCGTCACGAGCGGGTTGATCTCGGCCAGCGACGCCCCGACGGCGTACACGGCGCCGTACAACCGCTGCATGACGTCGGCCGCCGCCCGGGCGCGGGTGACGTCGCTGTAGAGGCGGAGCCCCAGCCCCAGCGCCTGGTGCGGCAGGAGCCCGTAGCGGGGATCGATCGCCACCCGGTGGATCTTCTCCGGTGTCGTGGCCGCGACCTCCTCGATGTCGATCCCGCCCGCGGGACTCACCATCAGCACCGGCCGCTGGGAGACGCGGTCCACGATGATCCCCACGTAGCTCTCGGAGGCGATGTCGGCCGCCGGTGCGACCAGCACGCGGTGCACGGGGAGACCCTTGATCGTCATGCCCAGGATGGCGGCCGCGTGTGCGGCCGCCTCGGCCGGCGTGGCCGCGAGCTTGACGCCACCCGCCTTGCCCCGCCCGCCCGCATGCACCTGCGCCTTGATCACCACCCGGCCCCCCAGCCGCTCGGCCGCCGCGCGCGCCCGCTCGGGCGTCTCGACGACCTCGGCGTCCGGCACCGGGATTCCGTGGCGTCGTAACAGCTCGCGCGCCTGGTACTCGTGGAGGTTCACTGTCGCCCTTTCAGTCTCTCACCACCGTCGTTCCCGCCGTCCCTGCGAGCGCTGCGAGTCCCTGCGACAGCTCGGCGATCACCGCGCGCTCGCCGCCGGCGCGGACGAAATCCGCCGCCGCCTCGACCTTCGGTCGCATGCTGCCGCTCCCCAGCTCCCGCCCCGCCAGGAGATGCTCCGCCTCGGCGAGCGACAGCCGGCCGATCGCCTGCCGGTGCGGCATCCCGTAGTTGCGGTAGACGGCGTCCACGTTGGTGAGGATCAGGAGCACCTGGGCGCCGATCTCCCGGCCCAGGATCGCGGCCACCCGGTCCTTGTCCACTACCGCGTCGATGCCTTCGAGCCGCAGCCGCGGGTCGTCAGAGACCGGCGGTCCTCCGCCGCCACAGGCGACGACGATCGTGCCGGCGACCACCAGCTGCCGCACGAGGTCGGCCTCGACGATGCCGACCGGCCGTGGGCTCGGCGCGAGCCGGCGCCAGCGCGACGGCTGCTCTTCGCGCACCGGGATGCCCTGGGCCCGGAGGCGGGCCACCCGCACCGCGTCGAGCGCATGGCCGATCGGCTTCGACGGCGCGCCCAGCTCCGGATCGTCGGCATCGCACCGGGTCTGCGTGATCAGCGTGACCACCGCGCGCCGAACGCCGCCGCGCGCCAGCACGTTCTGCAGCGACTGCTGGATCATGTAGCCCATCCAGCCGGCGGTGGCGGCCACCAGCACCCCGAGCGGGAGCGGCTCGACCTGGTCGGCGGCCAGCTCGTTGCGCGCCAGCTCGTCGCCGACCTGCGGGCCGTTGCCGTGGACGAGCGCGATGTGCCACCCGGCGCGGGCCAGCTCGACGATCGGCGCGAGACTCGCCCGGGTGCAGCGGAACTGGGTGGCGATGGTCGGCCGCTCGCCCGGGGGAGCGACCGCGTTGCCGCCCAGCGCCACCACGATCGTGCCCGGCACGGCGGCGCAAGCTAAGGGCGCACGGAAGGGGGAGCAAGGCGCCGCGGCGCGTCGAGCAGCCGCCGCAGCCGTGCCCAGAGGCCGCCGAACCGCTCGAGGTCGCCGGCGGCCAGCGCCGAGTCGGCCTGTGCGGCGAGACGGCGCAGCGCGCTCCAGCGTGCCTCGAGCGTGGTATCGCCGGCGACCTCCGCCCCGCCCGCCACCCGCAGGCTGCGCAACGCGGCCTCTCCGGTCGGGCCCTTGCCGCTACGGCCGCCCCACGAGACATGCACCTCGAGGAGCACCGGTGCGGCCGTACTGTCGGGCGGCTCGCTGAACAGGCCCTGGAGCGTGACGAGGCCGCCGGCGGCGGGCCAGACGCGGAGCACGCCGGGACGCGTCCGGGGCGAGCCCACGAGCAGCGTCGGGATGGGCTCCGGCCCCACCGGCTCCCACCGCACCAGGCGCGGACCGGCGGGGCCGAGCGTGGCGGCCACCAGGACTGCGAGCCGCGGTGGGGCCCCCGTCTCGAATCCCTGGACGGCCCAGGCATCGCCGGCGGGTCCGATGACGTCGACCGGCTCGTGGGGCCACGGGGTCCACGCGGCCGTATCGCTGCGCGACCGCCCGATCGCCTCGATGGCGACGCGCAGCGCGGCGCGCGGAAACGGCAGCTGGCGCCGCAGGGCCGGGGGCAGGCTCTCCGGCGGCTGGACCAGCGGGGCGAACAGGCGGCCCCAGGCGGCGCTGAGCGAGTCGTGACCGGGGACGAGAAAAAAGCGGGTCTCGCCGGTCCCGGCCTCCACCGCGCCGAGCACGCCGAGCCGCCGGTAGCGCAGGGTGCGGCCCTCGACGGTGAGGGGGGCCGCGAGAGGAAACACGCGGCTCGCGACGTAGCCGTAGGCGATCCACCACGCGGACCCATCCGCCGCAATCGGCACCGGTGCGTCGAATGTGGCGAAGGGAGCGAGGCGCGCGAGCCGGTCGCGGACGTCGCGGCGCCACAGCAGCACGAGCCCGTCGGTCTCGTCGCGCAGCAGCTCGGGGCTCTGGAGCGCCCAGGCGAGCGCCGCGCGGCGCCAGGCGTTCGTCAGGGGGATGCGGGTCGGCCGCGCGGTCGGCCAGGTGTCGGGAGCGGCAACGGCGAAGGCGGCGATGCCCGGCGCGAACCAGGCCGGTGGTGTTTGCGGCTCGGCGGCCATCGTCAGACCCGTATCCGTCTCCACGGCGGTGACGAGTCCCTGGGCGCGCGCCCACGGCCCGCGGTGCACGTCGGTCCAGGTCGGCCGCGGCCGGGCCCGGGCCAGCGCGCCCCGGTCCGGGGCGCCACCGATCGTCCAGGCCGGCGGGCCGACGGTGCGCGGCACGGGGGTCGCACCGGCGGCCGCACCGCGGGCACCGAAGGTGCCTCGGGCGGCGGCCGCGACGCGACCGGCATCCCACACGTGGAACGCGGCGACCGCGGCCTCGGGGCTCACGAACGGCGGCGGACTCGCGTCGCTGAGCCGCTCGACGCCGAAGGCGACGCGCTCGAGGTCGCGCCGCTCGCGCGCGAGGGACGCGACGATGTCGCCGGGCGGCGGCGTGGCGCGCGCCCCGCGCGCAAGGGCCGGCGCGATCAGGTACACCGTCGCGCTCGCCAGGAGCAGCGCGCCCCATCCGACGCCCAGGACGTGTGCGCGTTCCCGCCAGGCCCAGCTGAGGCTCAGCACGGCGGCGCCCAGGGCGACGACCGCGACGACCGCGGCGCCAGGGATGCGGACCGCGAGGGCGCCGCGGTCCACGGTCCCGTGGAGGCCGGCCACGACCTCGGCGGGATCGAGCAGCGCGCCCCACGCGAGCGCGAGCGCGACACTGGCGAGCAGCACGCCGAGGTGGCGGCGCGCGTGTGGGCTCGCCCGCGGCGTTCCCCGCTCCAGACGGAGCGATCCGATGCCCGCGTACAGCAGCGCGATGAGCACGAGGGCCGAGACGGCGGCGAGCAACGACGCGCTCTGGAGCGTCAGCGCCCAGGGGAGCTCGCCGACGTAGAAGCCGGCGTCGCGCTGCAACACCGGATCGACGATGCCGAACCGCGGCGGGGCGGCCGCCAGGGCGGCGCGCAGGGCCCAGTCGCCCGTGTCCCACGCGAGGACGACGCCGTAGATCAGCCCGCTCGTCAGCGTCACTGCGAGGAGCACACTCTGCGGCACCGCTTCGACGATCTCCAGGTTGCCCAGACGCCGGGGCATCTGCACGGAGCCGATGGCGCGGTAGACCGTGAAGACGTTGGCGGTGCCCCACAGCACGCCGAGCACCAGGACGCATCCCTGCACCAGCCGGGCGAGGTCCCGCGTCGCAAGGTAGGCCGCGCCCCCCGCCACCGTCCCCGCCCAGAGCCGCTCGGCGACCTCGAGTGCGAGCCAGCGGCCGCCGACGAGCGTGCCGACGACCGCCGCGGCGACGAGCGGCCAGAGCCAGCGGCGCCGCGGGCGCGGGGTCACGGCGGCGACGGGCGGAGCGCGTCGGCCACGAGCCAGTCCTCGACCTCGGCGCGATAGGCCGCGAGGGCGGCTTCGCTGGCGGCCTCGAAGCGGAGCACGAGCACCGGCTGGGTGTTCGACGCGCGCAGCAGGCCCCAGCCTTCCGGGAACGTGATCCGGACGCCGTCCAGCGTGACGACCGGGTAGCGGGTCGCGAAATACCGCGCCGCGCGCGCGACCACGTCGAACTTGCGCGCATCCGGGCAGTCCACGCGCAGCTCCGGCGTCGCGAAGGTCGCGGGGAGGTCGGCGAGCAGCCGGGACAGGGGCCCGCCCTCGCGCGCGACGAGGTGGAGCAGCCGCGCGGCCGCGAACAGCGCGTCGTCGAATCCGAAGTAGTCGGCGCCGAAGAACATGTGCCCGCTCATCTCGCCGGCGAGGGGCGCACCGACCTCCCTCATTTTCTGCTTGATGAGCGAGTGGCCGGTCTTCCACATCAGGGGCCGCAGCCCGGCCCGCTCCAGCTCCCGCGGCAGGACGGCGGAGCATTTCACGTCGTGGATCACGGCGTGGCCGGGTCCCAGCCGGCGGGCGAGGTCACGTCCGAAGAGCACGAGCAGCTGGTCGCCGAACACGATGCGACCCGTCTCGTCCACGGCCCCGATGCGGTCGCCGTCGCCGTCGAACGCGATCCCCAGCTCGGCCCCCTCCCGGCGCACGGTGGCCTGGAGGTCCCGCAGGTTCTCGGCGACCGTGGGATCGGGATGATGGCTCGGAAAGCGGCCATCGGACTCGGCGAACAACGGCACGACCCGCGCGCCGAGCCGCCGCAGGGTGTCGACGGCGACCAGGCTCGTGACCCCGTTGCCGCAGTCCACGACGACCGAGACCGGGCGTGCCAGCGGCGCGTTGCGCGCGACGATCGCGTCGCGGTAGGCGTCGAGGAGCCCGCGGTGCTCCGAGCGCCGGCCTCCGGGGCGCGCGGCGACCCCCCCGCCCGTGATCAGTCGGTGGAGCGACTGGATGCCTTCGCCGAACACGGCCTCGCCCCCGAGCACGATCTTGAAGCCGTTGAACTCCGGGGGATTATGAGACCCGGTGACCTGGATGCCGCCGTCCACACCGATCGTATGGGTGGCGAAGTAGAGCGCCGGCGTAGGGCATTCGCCGACGTCCAGCGTCTCCCCTCCCGCCGCCACGACGCCGCGACCCACGCCCGCGGCCAGCCCCGCGCCGGAGGGGCGGTTGTCGCGTCCCACGGCGAGGCGCGGGAGGCGCCCCAGCCGCGCCCAGGCCAGCGTCCCGACGGCCTGGCCGATGGCGCGCGCGACATCCTCCGTGAGCTGATCGCCCACGGTGCCGCGGATGTCGTACTCTCGAAAGATGGCCGCAGGGACCTGCACGGCGCCCCCCTCCCCCTCCCCCTCCCTCTCTCGCTCAGCGTCTCGGCGGGGAGGGGTCGGGCCCGGCGCTGACGGTGGGCAGGCCGGCTGGCGGGCGCACGGCGGCGCCGCTGTCGCGGGCGAGGTCGAGCAGCCGGTTCGGCCACAGGCCGAACAGCACCAGTCCCACGACGGCGGCGGTTACGGCGGCGCCCGCGAGTCGCGGCAGCCGCACGCCGGCGTGCGCTCCCGCGGCGGGCTCGGCCTGCATGTACATGACCATGATGACCGGCAGATAGTAGCCGGCCGACACGACGCTGGCGAGCACGAGCACCGCGGCGAGCACCAGCTCCCCGGCATCCATGGCCGCGGTGAGGATGTACCACTTGCCGATGAACCCCGCCGTGCCGGGGAAGCCGAGCAGCGAGAGCATGCAGATGGCCAGCGCCAGGGCCACCCACGGACGGCTGCGCGCCAGCCCCGCCAGGTCGTCGATGCGCACCTCGCTCTCGCCCTCGCGGCCCTTGGCGGTGAGCAGCGCGAAGGCCGCGAGCGTCATGAGCGTGTAGGCGGCGACGTAGAAGACGGCCGCCGCGGTGCCCACCGGTGATCCCGGCACGACGGCGACCAGGAGGTAGCCGGCGTGCGCGATCGACGAGTAGGCGAGCATGCGTTTGAGCGAGCGCTGGGCCAGCGCCACGAGGTTGCCCACGATCATCGTCGCGATCGCGAGCCAGCGCACGGCGTCACGCCACAGGGCGGCGTCGGGAAACGCTTCGATGAGGATCCGCAGCAGGGCCGCGACGGCGGCCGCTTTCACGCCCGTGGCCATGTATGCCGTGACGGGCGTCGGCGCGCCGTCGTAGACGTCCGGCGCCCACATGTGGAACGGGACGGCCGCGATCTTGAACCCGAAGCCGACGACCATGAGCCCGAGGCCCAGCGCGAGGAGCGGGTTGGCCCCGAGGTCGAGCAGCCGGGTCTGCACGCCGATGAACCCGAGGTTGGTCGTCCCCGCGGCGCCGAAGACCAGCGCGATGCCGTAGACCAGGAAGCCCGAGGCGAAGGCCCCCAGCAGGAAGTACTTCAGCGCGGCCTCGGCCGCCCGCGGACTGCGGCGGTTCAGGCCGGCCAGCACGTACACCGCCACCGACATCAGCTCGAGGCCGAGGAAGATGACCATCAAGTCCTCCGCCCCCGCCATCAGCATCATCCCGAGCGTGGCGAAGAGCAGGAGGACGTAGTACTCCGGCGCGGTCATCCCCTCGCGCTCGAGGTAGCCCGCCGAGATGCACACGGTCAGCGCCGCCGTGCCCAGCACGAGCCAGTCCACCAGGTAGCGGAAGTCGTCCAGCGCCACCATCGTGCCGACGCCGGCATGGACGGCGCGGTGCCACCACAGCCACCACACGGCGACGGCGGTGCTGGCGAGCGCCGCCAGCGTGATCCCGCCCGCGAGCCGCAGGTCGGCGGTGGTGCGGTGGCGCCAGGCCACGACGACGAGCAGCACGACCGCCCACGCCGTGAGCACGAGCTCGGGCAGGAGCGCGAGGATCAGGTCGCGGGGGAGCGAGAGATCGAGGCTCACAGGACCGGCCGGCCCGTGCGGGTCCGAGGCGCGGAGAGGGGGGCCGGGGGCGCCGGTGCGGGCGTCGGCGCGGGGGCCTGCGGCGCCGCCAGGGGTGGTTGGGTCGCGGCGATCCGGAGCGACTCGACGAGGCGTCGCGCCGCCGGCTCCGTGCGCCGCAACAGCGGTCCGGGGAAGAGACCGATCCAGAAGATCCCGGCGACGAGCGGCAGGAGGACCACGAGCTCTCGGCGGCTCAGGTCGGGGAGCGCCTCGTTCTCGCGTGTGTCGAGCGGGTTGAAGACCACGCGCTGGAGCGCCGGCAGGAGGTACATGGCGGCCACGATGACGCCGGCGGTCGCGACGACCGTGGCGGCGGGGAAGGTCGGGAACGACCCCAGCAGCACGAGGAACTCGCCCACGAATCCGTTGGTGGCGGGCAGGCCGATCGACGAGAGCGACACGATGACGAGCACCGCCGCGAGCGCGGGCACGACGCGGGCGATGCCGCCGAAGGCCTCCACCAGGCGGCTGTGGCGCCGCTCGTACAGCATCCCCGCCAGGAAGAACAGGGCGCCGGTCGAGAGCCCGTGATTCACCATGATGAGCAACGCCCCCTGGACGCTCTCCACCGTCAGGGCCCAGGTCCCGAGCACCACGAACCCGAGGTGCGCCACCGACGAGTACGCGATGAGCTTCTTGAAGTCCGGCTGCACCATGGCGACCAGCCCGCCGTAGATGATGCCGGCCAGCGCGAGGCCGACCACGAGCGCGGCCACGCCGTCGTGCAGCGCCACGGCCGGGAAGAACGGGATGGCGAACCGCAGGAACCCGTAGGTCCCCATCTTGAGCAACACCGCGGCCAGGAGCACGGAGCCGGCCGTGGGCGCCTCGACGTGCGCGTCGGGGAGCCACGTGTGGAACGGGAACAGCGGTACCTTGATGGCGAACGCAAGGAAGAACGCGGCGAAGAACCACCAGGCCGCGGGACCGCCGACCCGCGCCCACTCGAGCACGTGCGCGTAGTCGAACGAGTATGAGCCGCTGCGCTCGCCGGCGACGAAGTACAGTCCGAGGATCGCCACGAGCATGAGCAACGAGCCGAACATCGTGTAGATGAAGAACTTGATGGCGGCATAGAGACGCCGCTCCCCGCCCCACACCCCGATGATGAAGTACATCGGGATCAGCATGACTTCCCACATCACGTAGAACAAGAACAGGTCGAGGGCGACGAACACACCGATCATGCCCGTCGTGAGCACGAGCAGGAGGGCGTAGTAGGGGCGCTCGCGCTCCGTGATGTAGCGGTAGCTGCCCAGCACCGCGAGCGGCACGAGGAACGTCGTGAGCAGCACGAGGAGAAGCGAGATGCCGTCGAGGCCGACGCTGTAGGCGATGCCCCATCGCGGAATCCACGGCACGGCGAGCTGGAACTGCATGGCGCCCCCGGGATCGAACCGCCACCACAGGGGCAGCGAGACGGCGAGCTCGATCACCGTGGCGGCGAGCGCGAGGTGGCGCGCCAGCCGGACGGGCGCGCGGGCCACGACCGCGGCGGCCACGAGGGGCCAGGCGAGCAGGGCCGTGAGCACCCAGCGGTCGTACATCGTCACCTGGCCAGAGCGCTGAGCAGCGCCAGCACGCCGATCACGAAGACCGCCACGTACATCCCCAGCTGTCCCGTCTGGAGCCGGCTGCCCAGCCAGCCGAGGGCGCGGGAGGCCGCGGCGGTGCCGTTCACCAGCAGCCCGTCCACGAGCCTGGCATCCACCAGGCGCCACAGGACGCGACTCGAGATCCACTGCACCGGGCGGACGATCAGGGCGTCGTACAGCTCGTCCACGTACCACTTGCGCCACAGCACGCGGCCGAACCCCGTCTCCGGCGCCGCGGCACGGGCAGGCAGGAGCTCGGTCGGGCGCAACAGCCGCTGCGCGGCCAGGATGCCCGCGCCGGCCAGCGCGACGGCCAACACCACGAGGGCCCACTCGGTCCCGCGCGACACATGCACGCCCGGGAGGTGCGCCGCGGCTGCCGCGGTCACGGGCTCGAGCCAGTGGTGCAGCCACGCGCCGCCCCCGAGCAGCGGCGGCACGTTGAGCGCGCCACCCGCGACGGCGAGCACGCCGAGCGCGAGGAGCGGACCCGTCATCACCCAGGGCGCCTCGTGCAGATGCGCGTCGGCGCCCTCCCCGGTGCGGTTCGGGCCGTGGAAGGTGTAGAGCATGAGGCGGGTCATGTAGAACGCCGTGAGCGCGGCCGCGGCGAGGCCCAGCCCCCACCAGAGATACCACAGCGGCTCGCTCGTCCCGCGCGCGAAGGCGGCCGTCAGGATCTCGTCCTTGGAGAAGAAGCCCGAGAGCGGCGGGACACCCGCGATGGCGAGGGTGGCGATCCACATCAGGCCCGCCGTCCAGGGCATGCAGCGCCTGAGCCCGCCCATGGTGCGCATATCCTGGGCGTCCCCATGCCGGTGGGTCGCGTGCAGGGCATGGTGCATCGCGTGAATCACCGACCCCGAGCCCAGAAACAGCAGGGCCTTGAAGAAGGCGTGCGTGACGAGGTGGAAGATGCCCGCGGCGTACGCGCCGGTGCCGACGCCGACGAACATGTAGCCGAGCTGCGAGATCGTGGAGTACGCGAGCACGCGCTTGATGTCCCACTGCTTCAGCGCGATCGTGGCCGCGAACAGGGCCGTGAGCGCGCCCACGCCCGCCACGACGGCGCTCGCGACCGGTGCCAGGGCGAACAGCACGCTGCAGCGCGCCACGAGGTAGACGCCCGCCGTCACCATGGTGGCGGCGTGGATCAGGGCGGACACGGGCGTGGGTCCCTGCATGGCGTCGGGCAGCCAGGTGAACAGGGGGATCTGCGCCGACTTGCCCGTGCAGCCCAGGAAGAGCAGGAGCGTGATCGCGGTAATGAGCGGAGCGCCCGCCGTGAACGTCGCCGGGGCCCTGGCGAGCACGTCGCCGAAGTCGAGCGACCCCGTGGTGCGAAACAGGAGGAACATCGCCACCAGGAACCCGGTATCGCCGATGCGGTTGACGATGAACGCTTTCTTGCCGGCGTCGGCGTTGATCCGCTCGTTGAACCAGAAGCCGATCAACAAGTACGAGCAGAGTCCCACGCCCTCCCAGCCGACGAACATCACGGGGAAGCTCGCGCCCAGGACCAGGACCAGCATGAAGAACACGAACAGGTTCAGGTAGGCGAAATAGCGGGCGTACCCGGGGTCCGCGCCCATGTAGCCGACGCTGAACACGTGAATCAGCGCGCCCACGCCGGTGACGACGAGCAGCATCACGGCGGAGAGGTGGTCCACCTGGAGCGCGAAGTCGACCCGCAGCGCGCCGGCGGTGATCCAGTCCCAGTAGCGGAACACCAGGGGCTCGTGCGCGGGGCCGACCGCCGTAGCGACGGCCACGGCGACGCCGAAGGCGGCCGCGACCGTCCCCACCCCGACCAGGGTGACGAGGCCGTTCGCGCGCGGCCGCACGAACACCAGGGCGCCGTTCACCAGGAAGCCGGCGAGCGGCAGGGCGAGGACGAGCCACACCCAGGCGGCCAGGCCCGCGTGCGGGTCGGTCATCCCTTCAGCAGGTTGATGTTCCCGAGATCGACGGTCTCCCGGTGGCGGAAGATCGCCAGGATGATGGCGAGGCCGACGGCCGCCTCGGCCGCCGCGACCGCCATCACGAAGAACACGAACACGTGGCCGGCGACACCAAGCCGCTGGGCCAGCGCGACGAACGTCAGGTTCGCCGCGTTGAGCATCAGCTCGACGCACATGAAGACGACGATCGCGTTGCGGCGGAACAGCACGCCCACGACGCCGATGGTGAAGAGCAGGGCCGAAACGGCCAGGGCGGGCCCGAGCAGCATTACAGCCGGCGCTTGGCGAGCACGACCGCGCCGACAATGGCGGCGAGCAGCAGCACGCTCGTGATCTCGAAGGGGATCAGGTACTCGGCGAACAGCGGCCGCGCGACCGCACCCACGATCCCCTGCTCCCGTTGCAGCGCCGTGAGGTAGCCATCGGGGAGGGTGATCGCCTCGGGCGGGCGCGCCGCGCGCAGCACGCTCAGCTGCAGCAGCAGCCCGACGCCCAGCCCCGCGGCCACGATCCCGCCGGCCAGGCCGCGGCGATCCGCCGGAGCGCCCTGCCCGAGGTTGAGCAGCATGATGACGAAGAGAAAGAGGACCATGATCGCGCCCGCGTACACCAGGATCTGCAGCACGCCGATGAAGTGCGCGTCCAGCAGCACGAACAGGCCCGCCAGCGCGAACAGCGTCACGACCAGCCACAGCGCGGACTTGACCGGGTTGCGCCGGGTGATGCACAGCACCGCCGCCACGACGGCGCAGCCGCTGAAGGCCCAGAAGAGGATCTCGGTGAGCGACACGCTACTCCCCCTGGGGATCTGACGGATCCCACAGCGTCGAGACGGGATGCGTCTGGGCGCACAGGCGCTCGAGATCGTAGACGAAGCGGTCCCGCGAGTACTCGGCGTTCTCGTAGTGCACGCCGACGTGGATCGCCTCCTCGGGGCAGACTTCCTGGCAGTAGCCGCAGAAGATGCAGCGGAACTCGTCGATCTCGTAGATCAAGGGGTAGCGATGGCCCTGCTCGTCCTCGCCCGGCACGAGCTTGATGCAATTGGCCGGGCAGATCTGCGGGCAGAGGCCGCAGGCGACGCATTTGGCGCGCCCCTGCTCGTCCGTGAGCATGCGGTGCGTGCCCCGCCAGCGCGGCGAGATGGTCCAGTCCTTCGTGGACTTTTCCTCCGGGTACTGCATCGTCACCTTGCGCCGGAGCAGGTGGCGGAACGTCAGCGCCATCCCGCCCAGCGTGGCCCGCAGGTACGATGTCTCGCGGGTCGGGCGGTGCATCACCTTCACTCCGATGGCCACGTCAGTCTCCTCCCCCGGCGGGCGCGGCGGCCCCCGTGACCAGACGGCCGCGATCCAGGCCCCACACGACCACGGCGCCCAGCACCACGTTCACCCCGAGCAGGGCCGCGCAGAACGCGGGCCCGTAGACCCAGTCCAGGCGCTCGCGGAGGAACCAGATCATTGAGGCGATGACGGTCAGGTAGGTGATGGCGAACGGCAGCAGCACCTTCCACCCCAGCGCCATGAGCTGGTCGAACCGGAAGCGCGGCAGGGTCCACCGCACCCAGATGTAGAGGAAGAGGAAGGCCGCGACCTTGGCCGTGAACACGGCGAACGTCGCGAGCGACTTGCCGGTCGTCCAGGGTGGCCCGTCGTCCCACGTCGTGAACGGGATGTCCCAGCCGCCGAAGAACAGGCTCACCATCAGGGCCGAGGCGGTGACCATGTTGGAGTACTCGGCGATGTAGAACATCGAGAACTTCATCGCGCTGTACTCCGTGTGATAGCCGGCGACCAGCTCCCCCTCGGCCTCCGGCAGGTCGAAGGGGACGCGGTTGGTCTCCGCGAACGCCGCGATCAGGAAGAGGAGGAACGCCAGGCCCAGCGGGAGAACGAACCACCACCCCTCCTGCTGGCGCGCGATCGCTCCCGCAATCGTCACGTTGCCGGCCATGAGCAGCACGGCCACGACGGCGAGCCCCATCGCGATCTCGTAGGAGATCATCTGGGCGCTGGCGCGCAGGCCGCCCAAGAGCGCGTACTTGTTGTTGGACGACCATCCCGCCAGCACGATGCCGTACACGCCCAGCGAGCTGATCGCCAGGATGTAGAGGAAGCCGACCGGTAGGTCGGCCACCACCATGTCCACCGTGCCCCAGCGCGTCGGCAGCGGCGTCGCGAAGGGAATGACGGCGAAGGTCATCAGCGCCGGCGTGAACGCCGCCGCGGGCGCGAGCAGGAAGAGCCAGACGTCGGCGCGCCGCGGGTAGGTCTCCTCCTTCACGATGTTCTTGAGGCCATCGGCCGCGGGCTGCAGCAGGCCCAGCGGGCCCACCCGGTTCGGTCCCAGGCGGTCCTGCATGAAGGCGCACACGCGCCGCTCGAGCCACGTGATCAGCGCCACCCCCACCATGATCGCCGTGAAGACCACCAGGATCTTCGCGATCGACGCCAGGAGATAGAAGCTCATGCCGGGACCGCCGCCGCCGGGCGACGCGCGAGCGGGCGGCCCAGGAGCCCCAGGTCGGCGTGGGAGAGCCCGTCGAAAGCCTCCACGGCAGCGGCCAGGCGATCGAAAGCGTCCGCCGCGGAGGTGGGGCGCTCGCCGCTCTCGCCCAGCTCCCCCAGAACCCACCACGCCGGCCGCGCCATCCCCGGCGCGGGCTTGGCCTGGAGGTAGCGCTGCACCCGCCCGTCGCGGTTGACGAACGTGCCCTCCTCCTCGGCGACGTTGGCGATCGGCAGCACGACGGCGGGCTCGCCGCCCTCCCATGTCGGCGGCGCGACGGTGCCCACGTAGATCACCTCACCCGCCGTGCGCACCACGGCCGACGGGTCGTCGAGCACGAGGACGACCGCCGCGCCCGCGGCGGCCTCGAGCGCGGCGCCGTAGTCGCGCGTGTAGCCCACCAGCTCGGCGCCGGTGACGTTGGACGCCCGCTCGGGACGCAGCGCCAGGTTCGGCACGCCGGGCAGCGGGGCCTCGTCCCCGATGACCAGCTGGAAGGCGCCGGTCCAGTCGAACCGCGCGAGCGCGCGGCGCGCGAGGAAGAGCGCCTCCGTCGAGGCGCCCGGCGAGACGAGCGCCACGGCCCGGCCCGCCGCGCCGCGCAGGATCCCCCGAGCGCGCTCCAGCGCCTCATCCCAGTCCACGGCGCGGTGCCCCCCGCCCCCGCCCCCGCCCCCGCCCCCCCCCGGCTGCCGCACGAGCGGCGCCTCGAGGCGGTCGCCCCGGTTGAGCCAGCGGTAGTGCGCGCGCCCGTGGTCGCAGATGAAATAGCGGTTCACGTCCAGGTTGGGCCGCGGCCGCACGCGCACCACCACGTTGTCCCGCACGTCGAGCGTCACGTTGCAGCCCTGCGAGCAGCCCGTGCAGATCGAGGCCGTCTTGTCCAGCTCCCAGGCCCGCGCCTTGTGGAGGAAGTCCTTCGAGATCAGGGAGCCGACGGGACACAGATCCACCACGTTGCCCGCCCAGGGATGGTCGAGCCGCCCCTCGGCGTGGATCCCGATGTAGGCACGGTCCCCCCGCTCCGACACGTTGAGGACCGGCTCCTGCGCGACGTCCTCCATGAACCGCACGCAGCGCGTACACAGGATGCAGCGGTTGGGTACGTACAGCACGTCGGGCCCGAAGTCCTCGACCGGGTTGAACCGCTTGGCAAACTCGGCGTAGCGTGTGCCGGGACGGCCTTCCTGGAACACGAAGTCCTGCAGCTCGCACTCGCCCGCCTGATCGCAGATCGGGCAGTCGAGCGGGTGGTTGATCAGCAGCAGCTCGAGCACGCCCCGGCGGGCGTCCCTCGCGGACGCGGATTGCGTGCGCACGACCATCCCCTCGGTCACCGGGGTGGCGCAGGCGATCTGCAGCTTCGGGGCCTTCTCCACCTCGACGAGGCACATGCGGCACACGCCGGCCACCGGGAGGCCCGGGTGGTAGCAGTAATGGGGAACGAGCACCCCGGCGCGCTTCGCCGCCTCGATGAGCAGGGTGTCCGGGGGCACGTTCACGGGCACGCCGTCGATCGTGAGGTTGACCTGGGGCTCAGGCATGACGCTTCCCGCTTCCCCCTTCCCGCGTCCCGCGCGTCACGCCGCCTCCGGGCGCTTCTTGCCCGTGAGATACGCGTCGAATTCGTCCCGAAACTTCTTGATGCCGCTGACCACCGGGGCGGCGCAGCTGTCGGAGAGCACGCAGATCGTCTTGCCCGTCATGTTGTCGGCCAGGTCGAGCAGCAGGTCGAGGTCGCTCGGCTTCCCCTGCCCCGCGAGGATGCGCTCGAGGATCTTCGTGGTCCACGCCGTTCCCTCGCGGCACTGCGTGCACTGGGCGCACGATTCGTGGGCGTAGAACCGCGCCAGGCGCATGATCTGATAGACCATGTCGGCCGAGTCGTCGAACACGATCACGCCGCCCGAGCCCAGCATCGTCCCGACCTCAACGCAGCCCTCGTAATCGAGCAGGCAGCGTTCCACCTCGTCCCGGTTCAGGATCGGCACCGAGGAGCCGCCGGGGATCACGGCCTTGAGCGTCCGCCCGGGGTGCATGCCGCCGCACAGCTCGGACAGCAGGTCCTTGAGGGGAAACCCCATGGTCACCTCGTAGGTGCCCGGGCGCTGCACGTGTCCGCACACCGAGAACAGCTTGGTGCCCGTGCTCTTGGGGTTCGACAGGCAGAGCGACTTGTACCACGCGGCACCGCGCGTGATGATGTGCGGCACCGCCGTCAGGGTTTCCACGTTATTGATCGTCGTGGGCATGCCGAAGAGGCCCACGGCCGCGGGGAACGGCGGCCGGATCCGCGGGTTGCCGCGCTTGCCTTCGATCGAGTTCATCAGCGCGGTCTCTTCGCCGCAGATGTAGGCGCCCGCGCCGCGATGCAGCACGACCTTGAGCCGTCCCAGCGCATTGGCCGCCTCGGCTTCGGCGAGCGCGCGCTCCATGATGGCGAGCGGCTCGGTGAACTCCCCGCGAATGTAGATGTAGGCCACCTCCGCCTGGATCGCGTGAGCGGCGATCGCCGTGCCTTCGAGCAGGGCATGAGGCGTCCACCGCATGATCTCGCGGTCCTTGAACGTCCCGGGCTCCGATTCGTCGGCATTGACGCACAGGTAGTGCGGCTTTTGCTTCTCCTTGGGCATGAACGACCACTTGAGCCCGGTGGGGAACCCCGCCCCGCCCCGGCCCCGCAGTCCCGATGCCTTCACTTCCTCGGTGACAGCCGTGGGGGAGAGCGCGAGCGCCTTGCGCAGCGCCTCGTAGCCGCCGCGCTTCACCCACCCCTTGTAGGTGCGCGCCTCGGCGTCGCCGAAGTACTGTGACAGGACGACGGTCTCCCTGGCGTGGGGTGGGTGCGGGACGCCCACTAGGCGTACCTCCGCACCAGGTCCGGCACCTTCTCCGCCGTCACGCTCTCGATGAAGTCGTCGTTGACGAGCACGGGCGTGGCGAAGCCGCAGGCACCCAGGCACTCCACCTCGACGATCGTCCAGCCGCCGTCCGGGCTCGTGGCGCCCGGGTCGCCGGCGCCGCTGTGCCGCAGGAACGCCCGCAGCACGTCCTCGGCGCCGCAGAGATTGCAGGGCGAGGTCGTGCACACCTGCACGAAGTTCCGGCCCACCGGATGCTGGTGGTACATCGTGTAGAACGTGACGACGCCTTTCACGTAGGCGGGCGTCAGTCCCAGCACCTCGGCCACCTCGGTCATGTTGCGGTCGGAAATCCAGCCGCGCGCCTGCTGCACGAGCCACAGGGCCGGCAGCAACGCGGCCTGCTTCGTGGGGTAGCGGCCCCCGATCTCGCGCAGTCGCTCCGCCGTGGCGCCCGCGAACACGGGCTGGTACTCGTCGGCGGGGTGATGCGAGGTCACCGGTCCACCTCCCCCATGACGATGTCCACCGAGGCGTTGATCGCGATGAGATCGCTCAACAGGTGGCCCTCGGCCATGCGCGGCAGCGCCGCGAGGTTGATGAATGTCGGCGGGCGGATGCGCCACCGCACCGGCTTCGCGCTGCCGTCGGACACGAAGTAGTTGCCCAGCTCGCCCTTGGGGTTTTCGATCCCCACGTACGCCTCGCCCACCGGCGCCTGCACGCCGTCCATGATCTGCTTGAAGTGGAAGATCATGGCTTCCATGTCGCTCATGGCGCGCGACTTGGGGGGCAGGATCACGTGCGGGTCGTCCACGTTGATCGGTCCGTCGGGCAGCCGGTCGAGCGCCTGTGCCAGGATGCGGTTGGACTGGTGGCACTCCTCCAGCCGGACGAGGTAGCGGTCGTACACGTCACCGTGCTCGCCGACGGGGACCTCGAAGTCGTAGGTCTCGTAGTCGAGGTAGGGTTTATCCTTGCGCACGTCGTAGGGCACGCCGCTGGCGCGGAGCATCGGCCCCGACAGCGAGTAATTGATCGCCTCCGCCGCCGAGAGCACGCCGATCCCCTGCGTGCGGCCCGCCCAGACGGCGTTGCGCGTCAGCACCTTGTCGATCTCGGCCAGCGTCTTGGGGAAGGTGCGGGTGAACGCGCGCAGGCCCTCGACGAAGCCCTCCGGGACGTCGGCCATCAGGCCGCCGACGCGCGTCAGGCTGGTGGTGAGCCGCGCGCCGGTCCATGCCTCCTGCAGGTCGTAGATGCGCTCGCGCTGCTGGAACGCC
>Ga0187893_10003808_pt1 | contig 29774 bp, 31 predicted proteins | sample MA1701074metaG_FD_139574 | JGI IMG/M metagenome (GOLD analysis project Ga0187893, IMG submission 139574) | White microbial mat communities from a basaltic lava cave in the Kipuka Kanohina Cave System on the Island of Hawaii, USA - MA170107-4 metaG ...
CGCGTGGGCTCGACCTTCATCAAGGCGGACGCCATCAAGCGGGGCATGCGGACGCTCCGCATGGACGGGGCGCGGAAGGTGATCGCGGGGAAGACGACTCCTGAGGAAGTCCTCAGGGTGACGCAGATGGACACGTTCTAGGATGGAATCCGGAATCCGGAATCCGGAATCCGGGGAAGATCCTTCCTCCCCGACCTCCCGGAGGGGGGCTGAATCCGGAGGAGCTGTTCAGGATTCCCTCCCCTCCCCGAGGGGGAGGGGCAGGGAGTGGGAGGGTCTGCGGGATTCCGGATTCCGGATTCGGGATTCCGGACTCTGACCCCATGCCCGTCTTCACGTACAAGGCCCTGAAGGACGACGGGGCCCCCGAGACGGGGGTCATCGACGCCGATTCGCCCAAGGAGGCGCGGCTCAAGCTCAAGGGACGGCGCCTCCACGTCACCGACCTCCAGACCGTGGGCGGCCCGGCCGAGGCCAAGGGGAAGGTCCTCTTCCGGAGCGCCCTCTTCGCGCGGCGGCGGCCGGAGGAGGTGGCGCTCATGACGCGCCAGCTGGCCACGCTGCTGGGGTCGGGCATCCCGATGATCGGGGCCCTCAGCGCCGTGATCGACCAGGCCGAGCACCGCGACCTCAAGGCGGCCCTCATGAACGTCCGGGAGCGGGTCTCGCAGGGCGGGGCTCTCTCGGACGCGCTCGGGGGCCATTCCCTCTACTTCAGCGACCTCTACGTCAACATGGTCCGGGCGGGAGAGGCGGGCGGGAACCTGGACCGCGTGCTCGTCCGGATCGCCGACTACCTCCACGCCCAGAACCGGACCCGGGCCAAGGTGATGGCGGCGCTCACCTACCCGATCATCATGCTCGTGATCGGGACGGGCGTCGTGGCGGTCCTCCTCACGTACGTCGTCCCGAAGATCCTGGAGGTCATCGAGAAGCAGGGGAAGGCGGCGCTCCCCCTGCCGACCGAGATCCTGGTCCTCGTCTCCGGGTTCATGGGGAACTACTGGTGGGCCCTGGCGGCCGCCGGCGCGGGCCTCTTCGCCTTCTACGTCCAGGCCCGGGCCACGCCGGGGGGGCGCCTCTGGATCGACACGATGAAGCTCAGGATCCCGGTGCTCGGGACCCTGATGAAGAAGGCGTCGGTCTCGCGCTTCGCGCTCACGTTCGCCACGCTCCTCGAGAGCGGCCTGCCGGTCCTCGAGGCGATGGGGGTGGTGAAGCGGGTGGTGGACAACGCGCTCCTCGCCGAGACGCTCGAGACGGTGCGGCAGAAGATCGCCGAGGGGGCGGACATCGCGACGCCCCTCAAGCAGAGCCGGGTCTTCCCGCCGGTCGTGGGCTACATGATCGGGGTGGGCGAGGAGTCCGGCCGGCTCGAGGAGCTTCTCAAGAAGGTCGCGCAGTCCTATGATGAGGAAGTGGAGATCGCCGCCCAGAAGCTCACCGCGCTCCTCGAGCCCCTCATGATCGTGATCATGGCGGTGGTGGTGGGCTTCATCGTGCTGGCGATCCTCCTCCCGATCCTCCAGATGTCGAATCTCTAGAGGTGACGAGATGAAGAGTCGGAATGGGCCGGACCCGACACGCCGAAGCGCCCGCGCGGGCGGGCGCGAAGGCGGATTCACGCTGATCGAGATGATGGTGGTCATCGTCATCATCGGGATCCTGGCGGCGGTCCTCATCACCCAGATCTCGGGGCGCGCCGACCGGGCCAAGGTCGAGGCGACCAAGGCCATGATCGCCCAGGTGAGCCAGGCGCTCGACATGTTCAAGCTGGACCACAACCGATACCCGACGCGCCTGGACGACCTCCTCGTGGCCCCGAGCGACGTGGACGTGAAGAAGTGGCCGCCGGGGGGCTACCTGAAGAAGGCTCCCCGGGACGGCTGGGACAAGGAGTTCATCTACCGGATCCCCGGGACGAAGGGGCAGCCCTACGACGTGGTCTCCTTCGGCGAGGACATGCGCGAGGGAGGCGAGGGCTACGCGGAGGATCTCTGGAACCACGAGGCGTACAAGAGGTGAGGGAGGAATCCGGAATCCGGAATCCGGAATCCCGCGGGTCCCCCGCCCCCCCGGGGGGCGGTCGCTGGACTCCGGGCTCCCGCCGGAGGGCGAGCCGCGGGTTCACCCTCATCGAGCTCGTCGTGGTCGTGCTCATCGTGGGGCTGATCATGATGCTCGCGGCCACCCGGCTCGACTTCATGGTGCCCAAGTACCGGCTCCGGGGAGCGGCGCGGGAGCTGGCGTCCACCGCCAAGCAGGGGAAGGCCCGGGCGGCGGCCACGGGAAAGGACGTCTACCTCGAGATCGACCTGTCGCGCGGGAGCTACTGGCTCCTCGTGGCGTTTCCGAAGCCGGAGGCGGAGCGGGTCTCGGAGCTCGAGGCGAACGCCCTCGAGTACCAGCCGGTCCTCCAGCGGGCGCTCCCGGAGGCGGTCCAGTTCACGGACGTGGTCCTGGGCGACAAGGAGATCGTGACCTCGGGCCGGGCGCGGATGCGCCTGTCGCCCTTCGGGGCGTCCTCCCACGCGATCTTCAACCTGAAGGGCGAGGGCGACCGCGAGCTCGCGGTCCGGATCAACGGCCTGACGGGAGACGTGGCCTTCTTCGAAGAGCGCAAGGATGCGGACGAGCTGCTGGAAGACGCGGGCCCCTAGCGGCCGACGCCGCCGCCGCGAAGGCGGCTTGTCACGCCGAAGCGACGGCGGGAGCCGTCGCGAAGGCGGATTCACCCTCATCGAGGTGATGATCGCCCTCGTGATCGTCGCGCTCGCCGCCGTGGTGCTCCTGGGCCAGCGGGTGGACGTGGTCCGCGAGACGGCCCGGGCGAGGGACGTGCGGACGGTCTGGACGCTGGCCGCGCAGAAGATGGCCGACCTCGAGCTCGACCGGGCGATCTGGATCGGGACGGGGGGTGGGTCGAGCGGCGACTTCGCGGAGCTGGACGCGGCCTGGGCGGGATTCACGTGGGAATACCAGGCGCAGCGGATCCCGGTCGAGCTCCGGGAGATCCCGGAGCCCGGCGAGAAGCCCCGCGAGATCTTCCGGCTGACGCTCGCGGTCCGCGGACCCGAATTCGCGGAGCCGATCGTCCTCGAGGCCCTCTTCCCCGTGGCGAAGCCCCCGGCGACCGCCGCTCCCGGGACCGGGACGCCGGGCGCGCCGGGCGGCCCGCCGGCCGAGCCGTCCCCCGGGAGGAACCCGTGAGGTCCGCCGCCCGTCCCGGCCGCCGGAGCAGGGGGAGGCCGTCCCGCCGAAGCGGCGGCGCCAGCGGGGCGAAGGCGGACCCGTCCCGCCGAAGCGGCGGCATCAGCCGCCGCGAAGGCGGATTTACCTTGATCGAGATCATGCTCGCCGTCGTCATCCTCGCGATCATGATGGCGATCATCTACGGCGTCGTGGCCTCGACCGTCCAGGCGCAGCAGCGGATCGAGGAGGTGGGGCGGCTCAGCGAGGCGGGGCCGGCGCTCCTGTCCCGGATCCGGAGCGACCTCGAGTCCGCGTTCCTCCCGCGTCCGGGCGAGTTCTTCGTCGGCTACGACAAGACGGGCTCGACGGGCGACCGCGACCGGATCGACTTCGTCGCGGGCGTCCTCGCCTACGGCGCCGAGCGGGAAGGGGACGAGGCCGTCTTCCACGGCGTCAACGAGGTCGGCTACCAGGTCCTGGACGGCCGGGACCCGAAATCGGCGGGCCTGGGCGTGCTCTACCGCCGGGAGGACTTCTCGATCGACCCGGAGCCGCTCAAAGGGGGGCGCCTGACGGAGATGTACGACCGGGTGCGGCACCTCGACTTCCAGTACTACGACGGGGAGAAGTGGCTCCGCGAGTGGAACAGCGCGCGGATGAAGAACCAGCTCCCGCAGGCCGTCAGGGTCGAGCTCCGGATCGTGGTGACGGACGCCGCGGGGACGCCGATCGACCAGTCGTTCACGACGACGGTCACGTTCCCGAGGTAGTCCCCGCGAGCTCCTTCTCCACCACGTGGCAGGCCGCCTGGTGGCCGCCGTAGTCCCGCATCTTCGGGGTCACCGAGTCGCAGAGCCCCCGGATCGCCACGGGGCAGCGGGGGTGGAAGCGGCAGCCGGAGGGGGGATGGAGGGGGGAGGGGACGTCTCCCTGGAGGATGATGCGGGAGCGCTTCCGCTCGGGGTCGGGGACCGGGACCGCGGAGAGGAGGGCCTTCGTGTAGGGATGGAGCGGGTTCTCGTAGAGGTCGCCGCTCCGGGCGGTCTCGACGATCTCGCCCAGGTACATCACGGCCACGCGGTCGCTGATGTACTGGACCACCGAGAGGTCGTGGGAGATGAAGAGGTACGCGATGCCGTACTTCTCCTTGAGCTCGACGAGGAGGTTCACGACCTGGGACTGGACGGAGACGTCGAGGGCGCTGACGGGCTCGTCGCAGACGATGAACTTGGGGTTGAGCGCGAGGGCGCGGGCGACGCCGATCCGCTGCCGCTGGCCGCCCGAGAACTCGTGAGGGTAGCGGTTGACGTAGCCGGGGTCGAGGCCGACCCGCTGGAGGACGTCCTTCACGGCCGCGAGGCGTTCGGCCTTGGCGCCGATCCCGTGGACGACGAGCCCCTCGGCGACGATGGCCCCGACGGTCATCCGCGGGTTCAGCGAGCTGTAGGGATCCTGGAAGATGATCTGGAGCTCCCTGCGGTAGCGGCGCATCTCGGCGGGGGGGAGGCCGATCAAGTTCACGCCGTTGTAGAGGACGTCGCCCGCGGTGGGCTCGACGAGGCGGAGGAGGGAGCGTCCGGCGGTGGTCTTCCCGCAGCCGCTCTCGCCCACGAGGCCGAGCGTCTCGCCCGGGGCGAGGCTGAAGGAGACGTCGTCCACGGCCCGCACGTGGGCGACGACGCGGGAGAAGACGCCCTTCCGGACGGGGAAGTACTTCTTCAGGTTGCGGACCTCGATCAAGGGAGTCATGGTCGTCAGGGCCTTCCCTTGGTTTTCGTGGAAGGCCCCGCGATTCCGGCGCGGCGGGGCCTTCCACGAAAACAAGAAGCGGGCTTCCTCATGGGATCACGTCGCAGGCGACCCAGTGTCCCGGACGGAGCTCGCGGAGCTCGGGCTCCTTGACCTTGCAGGCGTCCACGGCCATGGGGCAGCGCGGGTGGAACTTGCATCCGGGCGGGAAGCGGAGGGGGTTGGGGACGGTGCCCTCGATGACGTTCAGGCGCTCGCCTTTCTTCGTGGCGAGGGAGGGCCGCGACTTGAAAAGCCCGAGGGTGTAGGGGTGGAGGGGGGTCTTGTAGAGCTCGGAGACCGGGGCGTACTCGACGATCTTCGAGGCGTACATGACGGCGACGTGGTCGGAGAGCTCGGCCACCACGCCCAGGTCGTGGGTGATGAGCATGATCGACATGCCGACCTCCTTCTGGAGGTCGCGCATGAGGTCGAGGATCTGGGCCTGGATGGTGACGTCGAGGGCGGTGGTGGGCTCGTCGGCGATGAGGAGCTTGGGGCTGCACGCGAGGGCCATGGCGATCATGACGCGCTGCCGCATGCCGCCGGACATCTGGTGGGGGTACTCGTCGACGCGCGTCGCGGCGGAGGGGATCTTGACCTTCTCGAGCATCTCGATCGTGTGCTTGCGGGCCTCGGCCTTGTCCTTCCCCAGGTGGAGGCGCACCGCCTCCATGATCTGGTTGCCGATGGTGAAGACGGGGTTGAGGGAGGTCATGGGCTCCTGGAAGATCATGGAGATCCGGTGTCCGCGGACGGCGCGCATCTCGGGCTCGGGGAGGCGGGCGAGGTCCGTTCCGTCGAAGAGGATCTCCCCCTCCACGATGCGGCCCGGGGGGGAGACGAGGCGGAGGACGGAGAGGGCGGTGACGGACTTCCCGCAGCCGCTCTCGCCCACCACGCCCAGGACCTTGCCGCGGGGGATGCGGAGGGAGACGCCGTCCACGGCGCGGACGACGCCGTCGTCGGTGAAGAAGTGGGTCCGGAGGTTCCGGACGTCGAGCAGGACGTCGCCGTCTCCTCCGCTCATGGAGCGCGCCAGTCTATCACGCTACTGGGTCCCCTTCAATCTCGGGTCCATGGCGTCGCGGAGGCCGTTTCCGACCAGGTTGAAGACCCATACGGTGAAGAAGATGGAGATCCCGGCGAAGACGGTGAACCACCAGTGGTGGTAGTTGTTGACGGCGAGGTTGAGGATGGAGCCCCAGCTCGGGGCGGGCGGGCGGACGCCGAAGCCCAGGACGCTGAGGCCCGCCTCCGTGACGACGGCGCCCGAGATGCCGAAGGGGATGGCGACAAAGGCGGGGCCGAGGGCGTTCGGGAGGACGTGCCGGAACATGACTCGGGCGTTGCCGGCGCCCAGGCCCCGGGCGGCGGCCACGTAGTCGATCGAGCGCTGCCGGAGGAACTCCCCGCGGATCAGGCGGGAGATGGTGGGCCAGCCCGTGACCCCGATCACGACCATGATGATGTAGATACTGGGTCCCAGGAGCGCCACGAGGGTCAGGATGAGGAAGAAGGTCGGAAAGAGGAGGACGATCTCGACGACGCGGCTGATCAAGATGTCGACCTTCCCCCCGAAGTAGCCCGCGACCGCGCCCACGAGGATCCCGATGGAAACGTAGAGCGAGACCGCGACGACCCCGATCGTCATCGAGATCCGAGTCCCGTAGAGGAGGCGGACGAAGACGTCGCGTCCCGCGTCGTCGGTCCCGAGCACGTGCAGGTCTCCCCCGCGGTGCCGCGTCGCGGGCGCCTCCCGGCGGGAGAGGGGCGGCTTGAAGATCATGTCGAGGTCCTGCTCGAGGGGGCCGTAGGCGATGAGGGTGTAGGCTCCGGAGCCTTTTCCCCGATGCTGGTCCTCCTTGAAGTCCCGCGTGAAGTACCGGTTGGACGGGCGCATCCAGAGGGCGTTGGCCGCCGTGACCGCCACGAGGGCCAAGAAGAGGAGCGCGGCTCGGCCGGCGCGACTGCGGCCCGGGACGCCGGCCCTCCTCCACCGGGCGTCGAAGAAAGCGGTGGCGGCGGCCCAGGGGAAAAAGGCCAGCAAGGCGGCGTTGAAGAGGAAGTCGACCGCGGTCTCGGGGTTGAGGAGGGCGACGATCCAGGGGAAGAGCAGCTTTCCCTCCTCGCGGAACCAGAACGGCTGGTTCGAGGCGACGAGGGGCGCGAAGATGGCGACCAGGAACATCGCGGCGATGGCCCACACCATGCGGAAGGCGAGCCGGTGCTTCTTGAACTGCTTCCAGACGATGTCGACGTAGGCCTCGCCCGCCATCAGGCCCCTCCCCCCGCCTTGGCGAAACTGATGCGCGGGTCGACCACGACGTAGAGAAGGTCCGTGAGCAGGATGCTCCCGAGGACGATGATGGCGTCGATATAAATGAGCGCCATCAGCGTGTTGTAGTCCTTGGCGAGGATCGACTCGAGAGACAGTCGGCCCATCCCGGGAATGCCGAAGAGGTACTCGATGATGACCTGGCCCCCGAGGAGGGCGGGAAGGAAGTTGGAGAACAGGGTGAGGACGGGGATGAGACCGTTCCGGAGGGCGTGCTTGAGGATCACGGTCCGCTCCCGGAGGCCCTTCGCTCGCGCCGTCCGGATGTAGTCCTGGGTGACGACGTCGAGCATGCTCGTCCGCGAGTACATGGCGATCCCGGCCAGGCTGAAGATGGAGAGGCAGATGACCGGCAGGAACGCGTGCCAGCCGTAGTCGAGGAGCCACGGGATGAAGGAGAGCTTGTCCGCGTTCTCCGAGTGGAGACCGAACATGGGGAACCACTTGAGGAAGCGCCCATAGCAGAAGAAGGTCAGGAAGAGCATCGCCGCGACGAAGGAGGGCATGGAGTAGAGGAAGAAGAGGGTGACCGAGATGGCCCGGTCGGCGAACTTCCCCCGGCGGACTGCGCAGGCGATGCCCGCGGGGACGGCGAATAGGTAGATGAAGACCTCGACCATGAACATGAGGGGAATGGACACCTTGGCCGCGGTCCAGATCTTCTGGCCCACCGGGTCGTACGGCTTGACCATGGATTTCCCGAAGCTGAACGTGACGAGCTTGCCCACGGAGTTCGCGTACTGGGTGTCCGTGAGGAGGTACCAGAGCCGGGCCGGGAGGCCCGGCTCGTACACGCGCTTCCGGGCCTCGTAGAAGGCGATCCAGTTCGAGGCGACGGCCTCGACGGCGTCCGCCGACTCCTCCAGCCGCACGTCCACCCTGAGGGGGCGGCCGAGGTGGGAGCGGAGCGCCAGCGAGGCGACGTACCGCTCCTTGAGCGAGGAGCCCTCCGCCAGGAGACGGGAGGCGAAGAAGGGGGCGTCGGTCCGGGCGAAGGAGGCCATGCCCTCGAGGATCCGTCCGCGGGAAGGCTCGTCGACCAGCGCGCGGAAGCGCTTCTCCACCTCGGCCGCCCGGGCGGGGTCGAGGGAGCGGAAATTCGCCTCCTCGCGCTTCCACCAGATGGCCCACGTGGAGACGACCCCCTCGGTCTCCTCGGGGAGGGGCTCCATCGAGTACGTGTAGACGAAGGGGTCGCCCAGCATGATGTCGTTCAGGGCGCGGATGGCCCCGATCCGGAGCTTGAGATCCGCCCGCTGCCTCAGGAGGGCCACGAGGGGGGGGATCCCGTGGTCGGAGAGGCTCTCGACTCGAAGCTGGATCGCGGTGGCGACCACCCGCGTGAAGAGGGCTCTCCGGTCGGCCTCTCTCAGGCGCGCGTCAAACCTCTCGATCCCGAGGCCGCGGAGGAACTCGAGACGTTCGTCCTCGGCGTCCCCCAGGGACGCCATCCGCCCGAGCTCGGCGGAGAGGTCCCCCTCCGTCATGCCGCGAAAGGCCGCGGCGAGGCGGGCCTCGTCGGCGAAGTCGGAGAACCAGTTGAAGTTGAGCAGGGTCGGCTTGTCCAGCTTCCACTGGCGGCGCTGGAGGAGGTAGGCCTCGCGGGTGTTCTGGGACTCCCCCTGGGCGCCGGTCTGGGAGAGCTGGAGCTGGAGCGGGTCGCCCGGGGCCATCTTGATGATGAGGAACGTGAGGAGGGTGACCCCGAAGAGCGTGGGGACCATGAGGAGCAGGCGGCGGATGACGTAGGCGCGCACGGTCGGTCGCTTCGGCCCCCCGGCCCCCCGCTCCTATTTCCGCGCCAGCTCGGGCGGGGCGAACCACTCGCGGTGGTCGCGGGCCGGCCGGATCTTGTAGAATTTGACGTTCTGGATGCGCGACACGTAGCCGCCCGTCGCCTTGTCCACGAAGAGGAAGGCGTACGGCTGGTCGTCGTAGATGATCCGGTGCATCTCGTGGTAGAGCTTCCGCTGCTCGGCCTCGTCCATCGTGACCCGGAGCTTCTCGATCAGCTTGTCGAGCTCGGGGTTCTGGTAGCCCACGGCGTTGGAGCTCTCCGGGACCTCGGCCTGGCTCCCGTGGAAGATCTGGAAGGGGTCGGACTTCCAACTCAGCGCCCAGCCGAGCATCGAGGCGTCGAATTCCTTCTTGTGGAGCTTCTCGAGCATGAGGGCCCACTTGACCGGCGAGATCTGGACGTCGACGCCGATCTGGCGAAACTCCTCCTTGACGACCTCGGCGATCGTCTTGTACATCGGGCTGTCGGCGTAGATCATGAGGTCGAACTTGAACTCGATCGTCTTCCCGGCCACGGCCTTGTCCCGGACCCCGTTTCCGTTCGTGTCCTTCCAGCCGGCGGCCTCGAGGATGGACTTGGCCTTCTCCGGGTCGTGGGGGATGAGGGGCAGGGCGCCGTTGTAGGCGCTGCTCCCGGGGAGGAAGGGGCCGGAGAGCCGGCTCCCCAGGCCGTAGAGGATCTTGTCGATGATCTTCTCGACGGGGATCGCGTGCGCGAGGGCGGTCCGGACCTGCTTGTCCTTGAACACCTCCCGCTTCATGTTCCAGCCGAGGTAGCGGTAGCCCGGGTAGTCGAACTCGACCATCTTCGCCTTGCCGGCCTTGACCTGGGCGTCCTCCTTCGTCTGGACGTAGAGGTTCTTGTCGGAGATGCCGGCCCAGTCGAGCTCGCCGCTCAGCATCATCTGGAGGGAGGTGTTCGGGTTCGGGATGTTCCGGAAGACCACCTTGCTGAAATAGAACGGCTGCCCCCAGTAGGAGGGGTTCCGCGCGAGCTCGACCCGCTCGTTCTTCTTCCACTCGGAGAGGAACATGGGGCCCGTGCCGCAGAGCATCGAGTTGTGCCAGTGGTTGTTGAAGCCCTTGGCGAACTCCTCGCTCAGGATATCGAGCGAGATGGGCTCGCCCTTGGCGTCCACGGAGTACACGTGCTTGGGGATGATGCCGATCCCGAGCGTGAACTCCGCGGCCTGGAAGTAGGGCTTCGACCACTTCACCTTGACCGTGTGCCGGTCGACCACCGAGACCTTGATCTTGATCTTCTCCGACTCCTCCTTCGCCTCGGGATCCTCGTAGTAGCTCCGGAGCGACGCGGCGTCCACGAAGCGGTTCACGATGCAGTCGAACGTGAACTTGACGTCGTGCGCCGTGAACTCCTGCGGCGGGATGGGCCGGCCGTCCGGAAACTTCGTCGGGTGCCACATCACGTTCTTCCGGAGCTGGACGGTGAACTCGAGGTTCTTCTCGTCGAAGGTCCATCTCTCCGCGAGCACGGGCTCCAGCTCGTCGGGGTTGTCGAAGCGGCGGTCGGCCATCGTCTCGACCACCCAGCGCATGAAGTCCTCGCTGACGGTGTCGTTGGTGGTGACGGGGTTGATGGAGTTGGGGTCGTTGGCATAGTAGAGCATCAGGGTGTCGGCGCCGGCCTTCACGCCGCCGCGGGTCAGCGTCTCCTTGGGCGGGATCGGGGGCGCCGAGCCGGTCTTTCCGGCGTCGGATCGGTCGCAGCCCGGGAGGAGGCCCAGGGCCAGCGCGGCCGCGAGCGTCGCTTTCGACCGGAATGTCGTCATCGGGGCCTCCCTGGAGGTCGGAGATGCGGCGCCGGTCATCTTAGGGCGCCCTCCCGGCCTGTCAACAGATTCTACCTGTTATACGGGCCCGGCGGGCGCGCTTGACCCCTCGTTTTCGATATGATTCAATGCGTCCGGTCGTCCGTTTCGCGGGGCACGCGTTTTGCCGAAACTCGTCGTCAAGCAGGGCGGCACCTCGAGGGAAGTCCCCCTCACCAAGGACAGCCTCTGCATCGGCCGCACCCCCGAGAACGACATCGAGCTCAAGGACTCCCTCATCTCCCGCCGCCACACCAGCATCGTCAAGAAGGCCGACAAGTTCGTCGTCTACGACCTGGGCTCCTCCAACGGCACCTTCGTCAACCGCGAGCGCGTCGAGATGAAGGCCCTCCAGAACGGCGACGTGATCCGGATCGGCGACACCGAGATCCACTACCTGGAAGACGGCGCCAAGCCCGGCACCGCCCCCGTCGCCCGCCTCGAGGATCGCCCGGCCGCCGAGGGCGTCGGGTCCCAGATCGTCAAGAACGTCGACGAGATCGCCGAGCACTACTCGATCGACATCTCCGGCGCGCTCTCCAAGGGGCTCTCCCTCAAGGACATCCGGAAGGACGAGTCGAGCGAGCGCGCCGCCCGCGACTCGAAGATGTTCTTCATCCTCTTCCAGGTGGGGAAGGCCCTCTCGACCGCCGCGAGCCTCGACGAGATGCTCCACACCGCCACCCGCCTCATCTTCGAGGTCGTCAAGGCCGAGCGCGGCGTCATCCTCCTCCGCGAGGGCGAGGGCGGGGCCCTCGCCCCCCGCATGGCCTACCACCGCGCCCGCGGCTTCACCGACGGGAAGGACATCCCGATCTCGAGCACCATCAGCTCCCAGGTCGTGCAGGACAAGGTCTCCATCATCACCTCCGACGCCCTCCAGGACCCCCGCTTCATGCAGGGCCTCTCCATCGTCCAGTACAACATCCGCTCCGCCCTCTGCGTCCCCCTCTGGGAGGAGAAGCGGGTCTACGGCGCCCTCTACCTCGACAACCTCGCCAAGTCCTACGCCTTCACCAAGGACGACCTCGAGCTCATGACCGCGATCGCGAACCTGATCGCGATCCGGATCCGCCAGGAGGAGACCCAGGAGCGGCTCCGGAAGGAGGAGCTCCTCCGCAGCAACCTCTCGAAGTACCATTCCCCCGACGTCGTCGCCATGCTCATGACCCGCGGCGGCGACGTGGGCCTCGAGGTCTCCGAGCGCGAGGTGAGCGTGGCCTTCATGGACGTGGAGGCCTCGACCCGTCTGGCGGAGACCCAGACCGCCTCCGACGTGGCCCGGCTCCTCAACGAGTTCTTCCTCATGGCCACGAACGCGATCTTCGAGCACAAGGGCCACGTCAACAAGTTCATCGGGGACGAGGTCATGGCCATCTTCAACGCCCCCGTGGACATGGCCAACCACGCCGTCTCCGCCGTCCGCGCCTGCGCGGCCATGCTCCGCTCGCTCCGGGCCTTCAACGAGGCAAACCCGGGCAGGAGCTTCAACGTCCGCTGCGCCGTCAACACCGGCCCCGCCGTCGCCGGGAACGTCGGGACGCCCACCCGCATGGAGTACACCGTCCTCGGCGACACCGTGAACGTCGCCGCCCGGCTCTCGAAGTTCCCGCAGGTCAACCGCATCGTCGTGGGCGCGCGGACCTACGAGCTCGTCCGCGACGTCTTCAAGGCGAAGGACCTGGGGGAGACCGTCCTGAAGGGCAAGGAGAAGGCGCTCCGGGCCTACGAGATCGTCCCCGAATGAGGCCGGCCCCGTGAAGCGCGTCGCCGTCCTGGGATCCACCGGCTCGGTCGGCGTGAGCGCCCTCGACGTGGCCGCCCACCTCGGGCTCGAGGTCGGAGGCCTGGCCGCGCGGTCCCGCCGCGAGGCCCTCCGCGGCCAGATCGAGCGCTTCCGTCCCGCGCGGGCCGCCCTCGCCGACGCCGGGGAGTGCGAGCTCCTCCGGGCCGAGCTCAACGGGGGCGCCACCCGGCTCCACGCCGGGCCCGAGGGGGTAAGGACCGTGGCGGGCGCGGCGGAATCGGACCTCGTCCTCTGCGCCATCTCGGGCGCGGCCTGCCTGGGCCCCGTCCTCGAGGCCGCCGCCCGAGGCAAGACCCTCGCCCTCGCGAACAAGGAGTCGATGGTCATGGCCGGGCCCCTCCTCCTCGAGGCGGCCCGGAAGAGCGGAGCGGCCATCGTCCCCGTGGACAGCGAGCACAGCGCCATCTTCCAGGCCCTCCGGGGCGGCGGCCCGGGCGAGGTGCGGCGCGTGTTCCTCACCGCCTCCGGCGGGCCCTTCTCGAAGCTCCCGAAGGAGGACTTCGCCGCGATCACGCCGGAGCGGGCGCTCAAGCACCCCACCTGGACCATGGGCGGGAAGATCACCGTGGACTCGGCCACCATGTTCAACAAGGCCCTCGAGATCGTCGAGGCCAAGTGGCTCTTCGGCCTGGAGCCGTCCCAGATCGAGGTCCTCGTCCATCCCCAGTCGATCATCCACTCCATGGTGGAGTTCGTGGACGGGTCGGTGCTCGCCCAGCTCGGGCTCCCGGACATGCGGACCCCCATCCAGGTCGCCTTCACCTGGCCGGAGCGCGCCCCGGGGAACGTCAAGCGCCTGAACCTCGCCGAGGTCCGGACGTTGACGTTCGAGGAGCCCGACCGGGAGAAGTTCCCGTCGATCGGCCTCGGGTACCGGGCGGCCGAGGCGGGCGGGACCATGGGCGCGGTCCTGAACGCCGCCAACGAGGTGGCCGTGGAGCGCTTCATGGCGGGCGAGATCCCGTTCCCCAGGATTTTCGGGCTCGTGCGCGAGGTCATGGACCGCCACGCGGTCGTGCCGCGCCCGAGCCTCGAGGACGTGCTCCGGGCGGACGCGTGGGCCAGACAGGAGGCGCGATGCTAGGCGAGTGGCTCTCGAGCGGATGGTCGGTGGTCCTCGTGATCCTGGGCCTGGGGCTCGTCATCTTCCTCCACGAGCTCGGCCATTTCCTCATGGCCAAGAAGAACGGGGTCCGGGTCGAGGTCTTCTCCCTCGGCTTCGGCCCCGCGATCTTCCGGTTCCGCCGCGGCGAGACGGAGTACCGCGTCTCCTGGCTCCCCCTGGGCGGCTACGTGAAGATGGCCGGCGAGACCCTCATGGACGAGCGGAAGGGCGAGTCCTGGGAGCTCACTTCCAAATCGCCCTGGCAGCGCTTCCAGATCTTCGTGGCGGGCGCGGTCATGAACCTCGTCATCGCCTTCCCGATCGCGATCGCCGCCTACGGGGTCGGGATGTACGAGAACTCGAACGTCGTCGCCCGCCCCGGGATGGCGGAGACCCGCGGCCTGCTCAGGCCGGGCGACGTCATCGTCGAGGTCGACGGCCGGAAGATCCAGAGCATGGACAAGTTCCGGATCGAGATGGTCCGGAGGACCTCCGGGACCCGCGTGCCCGTCAGCGTCCTCCGCGACGGCGAGAAGGTCACGCTCGAGGTCGAGTCCCTGCGCTCCCCGTTCCACCAGACCGAGTGGATCCAGATGGCCCTCGGGGACAGGATCGTCCCGGACTCGCCCCTCTGGAAGGCCGGCGCGCGGCCGGGCGACGACCTGGTCTCGATCGACGGGAAGCCCGTCCTCTTCAGGAACCAGGCCGACGAGATCCTCCGCGGGAGCCCCGGCCGGAAGGTCAAGCTCGGGCTCCGGCGCCCCGACCCCGCCTTCGACGACCGCGAGCTCGAGGTCGAGCTGGAGCTGGGCCGGAAGGAGTGGTGGGTCGTTCCCGACGATGACCGGATCCAGGAGGCGCGGGTGGGCCTCGTCGTCCCCGGCAACCCCGCCTACGACGCCCTCGAGCCGGACGACCTGGTCGTCCGGATCGGCGACCGGCAAATCCACTCGTGGGCGGACCTCAAGGCGGCCGTGGAGCCCTCCGTCAACGTCCCCCTCGAGTTCACGGTGGACCGGGCGGGGAAGGAGGTCAAGGTCACGATCGTCCCGAGTTACGGCCAGTCCGGGAAGGGGGCGATCGGGATCAGAGAAAAGGACGGGAGGACCTTCGCGGTCGTGGACCCCGAGTCGCCGCTCGGAAAGGCGGGGGTCCGGGCCGGGGACGTGATCTATTCCTCGGCGGACGGCCGGACCGGCAAGATCACCCTCCAGACGTCCCGCATCGTCGGCGTCCGGAAGCCCGACCCCTCGCCCGTCTCGTTCGAGGTGGTCCGGGGCAGCAACCGGATCCTCCATCGGATCGGCGTCCAGACCGAGAAGCGCGAGGAGGCGGACCTGGCGGGCGCGGGCTTCGAGACGGACGCGACCGGCCGCATGATCCTGCACCCCTCGCGTCCCTACCGGCGCCGCCCCTTCGGCGACGCTATGGCCGCCGGGCTCTACGAGCCTTACGACGTGGCGATCCTCACCTTCGAGCTCCTGAAGAAGCTCGTCGGGCTCCAGGAGTCCGCCAAGGGACTTTCCGGCCCGCTTGGGATCATCCAGGCGTCCTACTCGTTCGCGCAGCTCTCGTTCGGGAATTTCCTCTGGCTCCTATGCCTGATCACGGTCAACCTCGGGATCTTCAACCTGCTCCCCATCCCGATCCTGGACGGCGGCCACAACCTGCTCCTCCTCATCGAGGTGATCCGGAAGAAGCTCGGGAAGCCGCCGCCGACCCCGGCCTTCGTGGCGGCCTTCCAGTGGACCGGGCTCATCTTCGTCCTGGCCCTCTTCGTGTTCGTCACGTTCAACGACATCGAGCGGTTCATCGGGCGTGGATAACGAGGCCTGGAAGCCGCTCGTGGGGCAGATGCTCGTGGTCGACACGGATTCCTCGTTCCTCTACCTGGGCACCCTGGCCCGGGTGGAGGACCACTTCGTCGTCCTCCGGGACGTGGACGTCCACGACCGCAACGAAAGCCAGTCCACCAAGGAGCAGTACATCATGGACGCGAGGCGCTTCGGGGTGAAGCCGAACCGGAAGGAGGTCTCGATCCGGAAGTCGCTCGTGGTCAGCGCCTCGAGGCTGGACGACGTGATCGCGTATTGAGAAAAGCCAGAAGCCGGCAACTGGAAACTGGTAACTGGTAACTGGAAACTGGAAGCCGGGCTTCTAAGTCCTGATGATCAGCGTCCTCAAGCTGTTCCGGCTCCCGCTGGCCTTCACCGCCGTGGCCGACAGCCTGGCGGGCTACCTCCTCACCTTCACGGGAGGCTCGGCCGACGGCCGCGTCGTCCTCTGCCTGGCCCTCTCCTCGGGAGGGCTTTACTGCTTCGGGATGGCGATGAACGACGTCGCCGACCGGAACCGGGACCGGGAGCTCTACCCGAAGCGGCCGATCCCGTCGGGGAAGCTCTCGACCCTCCAGGCCGTGGGAGCGGCGGCGGGGGCCCTCCTCGTCTCCTTCGCGGCCGTCGTCCTCGCGCCCGCCGAGTCCCTGCCGGGGAGGCTCGCCGTCTGGGGGGGGATGGTCGCGCTCATCCTCGCCTACGACTTCGGACCCAAGCTGCCCCCTCTCATGGGCGCGATCCGCGCGCTCAACCTCGTCCTGGGCGCGGTGGCCGGCCAGGGGCTGGCCGTCGGGAAGCTGCCGGAGACGGCCGTCATGGGGGTCCCGCTCTTCGTCTACGTGACGGGCCTCACGTTCGTTTCCACGCTCGAGGAGGGGAGGATCCGACGCCCCGTCCTCTTCGCGTGGACGGGCGTGATGGCGGCGGGGGCGCTCCTCTCGGTGGTCATGACCTCGGCCTTTGCCGACTCGTGGGGCACGGGCCACGCTTGGGCATTCTCGATCAGCTTGGTGGGCTGGATCGGGTGGAGGGCCTGGCACGCGGCCGACCGGAAGGGGGTGATGCTCCTCGTCCGGGACGGGGTCGCGGGGATCATCGTGGTCGACGCGACGCTGCTCCTGTCGGCCCGGTCCTGGGAGGCGGGCTTCTCGGTGCTGGCCCTCCTCGTCCCCGCGATCTTCCTGGTCGCCTGGTTCAAGAAGCTTGCCTGAACTCTCCCTTCGCGTCTGCGGCGTGGGGGTCCGCCTGAGGTCGGCGGACGGGCCCTTCCTCTGGTCGGCCCGGCGGCGCTACGCCCCGTTCGTCGCGCGCGGCGGGGACCTCGTCGTGGACCTGGCCACGTCGCCTCGGCCCCTCCGCGCCCGGGCGGACGAGCCGGTCCTCCGCGGGAGGGGACGCTACGAGCGACACGACTTCGGGCTCGAGATGGGGCGCGGCCGCGCCCGGGCCGAGGTCCTCCGGAGGCCGGCCGCCCTGGACGGGATGCTGCGCGTCCTCCTCGGCGCCGAGCTCGTCCGCCGGGGCGGCTTCCTCTGCCACGCCGCGGCGGTGGACGGCCGGCTTTTCCCGGGCCGCTCGGGCGCGGGGAAGAGCACGCTGGGGCGAAAGGCGCCCCGGGACCGCCTCCTGGCCGACGAGCTCGTGGGGGTCCTCGGAGGAAGTCTGCACTCCACGCCTTTCTGGGGGGACTTCCGGCCCGGCCGGCAGAACGGGTCCCGGCGGCTCGAAGGGATCTTCCTCCTCGACCGCCGCGCGCCGCGGGGAGTCCGGCCGGTGTCCAAGCCGGAGGCGCTCGTGCGGCTCCTCGAGTGCGCGCTCTGCTTCCAGGACGGGCGCGAGGCGGCGGAGCGGGTCCTCCGGGCGGCGCGGTCCTGCGTGGAGGCGGCGCCGGCGTTCGTGCTGAGCTACGACGCGCGTCGGACGACGTTCCGCGAACTGGAGTCGAGCCTCGAGGAGGCGTCCGGGTGAAGCCGGTCCGCTGCGAGGTCCGCCGCGGCGGACGGGTGGAGTCGGTCCACGCCGTGCGGGCGGCGGCGTGGGAGGGCGGGCGGCTCCGGCTCGCGCGCGGCGACGTGCGGGAGCCGGTCTACCTGCGGTCCGCGGCCAAGCCGTTCCAGGGATGCGCGGTCCTGGAGAGCGGGGCGGCGGACGCGTTCGGCCTGTCGGAGCCGGAGCTGGCCGTGATGTGCGGGTCGCACGGGGGCGAACGCGGGCAGGTCCGGGCGGCGGCCTCGATCCTGCGGAAGGCGGGCCTGGGCCCGGAGGCGCTCCGCTGCGGGGCCCATCCGCCCTCGAGCCCGGGGGCGCTCCGCGCGCTCCACGCCGCCCGGGGCGAGCCCACGGCCCTCCACAACAACTGCTCGGGCAAGCACGCCGGGATGCTCGCGGCGGCGAGGCACGAGGGAGCTCCGCTCGGGACCTATCTAGAGCCCGGCCATCCCGTCCAGCGCCGGAACCTGGGAGTCGTGGCCCGCTTCACGGGGATCCCGGCGCGGCGCATCCGCCTGGGGGTCGACGGGTGCAGCGCTCCGACCTTCGGGGTCCCGCTCGCCGCCTCGGCCCGCGCGATCGCGGAGTTCTGCGCCGAGGACGGGGCCGCCGGCCGCGTCCGCGGGGCGATGATGCGCCACCCGTCCATGGTGGGCCGTCCCTGCCTCGGGATCATGTCCGCCGCGCCGGGCCGCCTCCTGGGGAAGGTCGGGGCGGAAGGAGTCTACGTGCTCGGGGTCGCGGGAAGCGCGCTGGGCCTGGCGCTCAAGGTCGAGGACGGCTCGTTCCGTCCCCTGGTCCCCGTCCTGGCGGCGCTCGTGGGCCGCCTGGGCTGGCTCCGGCGGGCCGAGCAGGCGGCTCTCGAACGCGCCTCGGACCCGGTCCTCCGCAACCACGCGGGGCTCGTCGTGGGCGAGCTGTCGGTCGATCAGGCCTTCTGATCGGCCGCGGCGGCGGGGCGGCGGAGGAGGCGGGCGATGACCTCCTCGATCCGGCGGCGCTCGTCCGGACCCGGGGGGCTGCCCCGGTACCGGGCCTCGTAGAACTTGTCGGTCACGAAGTCGATCCCTTCCTCCTTCACGGTGAGCCGGAGCTGGCCGGCGAACTCGCGGGGCGTGAGGGCGGGATGCTTCCGGATGCCCCGCCGGGAGAGCGCCCAGAGGAAGTCGCGGTAGAAGTCCACCGTGGACTGCTCGCGGAACCCGCCCAGGACCTGGCGGAGGCGGTGGCGGCGGCTTTTCGGGAGGAGGAGGTAGACCGCGACGGCGAGCGCCGCCAGCCCGGCCAGGGTCCCGCCCACGAGGGGCGACGCGACGGCGCGGCCGGCCGCGGCCAACGCCCCGCCGGCGGCCGAGAGCGCCCGTCCCAGCGCCTCGCTCTGGACTTTCGGGTCGTAGCTCAGGATGAAGTCGTCCCAGCGGCCGGGGAGGCCCTTCTCCTCGGCGCCGGACTTCTTGGCGTCGACCGTGGCCGTGTCGGGCCCCACGGGAGGGGCGGCCGCCCCGGGGTCGTGGTCGGGGGTCGCGTCGTACGAGCGCCAGCCGAGCTCGGGCCCGAACCAGACTTCCACCCAGGCGTGGGCATCCGAGTTGCGGACGAGGAAGGACCCGTCCTCGCCCGGGTCGTGGAGCTGGAAGCCGGTGGCGACGCGCGCGGGCACCCCGGCGGCGCGGCAGAGGAGGGCGAGGGCGGTGGCGAAGTGGGTGCAGTAGCCCGCCCGCGTGTCCAGGAAGTGCTCGACCGGGTCCTTTCCGCCCGTCGGGACGAAGGGGTCGAGGCGGTAGGTGAAGCCGTTCCTCCGGAGGTAGTGGAGGAGGCGGCTGGTCTTGGCGTGGACCTGGTCGGGTCCCAGGCCCTCGGTCTGCCGGGCGGCGACCTCGCGGAGCCGCTCGAGGCCGGGAGGGAGCTGGAGCTGGGCGGGCGGGGCGGGGCCGGTCTTCCGGGCGGACGGGGCGTCCTGGGGCATGAGGGCGCTCTCGACGAAGTACTCGATCGTGTCCGTCGGGGGCGCGGCGAAGAAGAGCGTGCCCGTGGCGTCGTAGCGGGCGCGGGGAAGTCGGACGCGGACGGGGTCGGGGAGGGCGAAGCTGAGGTCGCCCGCGAGGCCCTTGGTGACGATCTGCTGGCGGACCCGCGTCCGGCCGGGATAGGGCCGGGAGTCGAGCTCGGTCCAGCCGTCCTGATTCCCGTCCTGGGCGTCGCTGCGCTCCTGCTTCTTGAAGGAGGTGCGCCAGCGCCCGTTCTCGTACGTCTCGAGGACGGCGCCGCGGAGATAGAGGGTGAGCTCGGGCGAGACGGGCCGGTCCTGGAGGTCGCGGACGCGGAGCCGGAGGACGGGGCGGGGGTCGGACTTCAGCTTCTCGTAGCTCGTGAGGTCGAGGTACTGGGGGTTCCTGGGGATGCCGGTCCGCTCGGCGGAGGTGGCGACGGGCTCGCCCGGGGGCGGCGGGGCGCCGTCGAGGAGGGAGAGGTCGGCGGGCTTCTCGGCCCGGAAGGCGCCCCGGGGGAAGGACACGAAGAGGACGGCGGCGGCCTCGAGGACGAGGAGGAGCGTGACGGCGGCGACGGCCCAGCCCCCCTTCTGACGCTCGCCCGCCGCCCCGCAGCGCAGGATCGCGGTGCGCTGGAAGGTGTAGAGGAGGCAGGCCACGGTGACGAGGAGGAGGGGCACGAAAAGGGGCGGCTGGACGAAGGAGCCCGAGATCATGAAGAGCGAGAGGTCGATGATCCCGAGCGTCCAGAGGTCGTACTCCGACTTGTTGCGCGAGAGGACGAACACGATCGCGTTCCAGAAGAGGAAGCGCGCGATGGAGTTGGCGAAGTGCTCCGTGGTGCCGCCCACGTTCCCGGCCACGAAGACGACGAAGATGGCCGCGCCGAGGGCGATCAGGCCGATCTTGATGGGGGGCGAGAAGAAAGGGCGGCGGAAGCGGTGCTCGAAGCCCAGGCTCCAGGCGGAGGCCAGGCCGAAGAAGACGAGCTGCAACGGGGTGAGGGGGTCGTTCTTGACCGCGGCGAAGTAGGCGCAGAGGGTCCCCGCGTACGCGGCCGCGCGCGCGCGGGCGTCGCGCGAGATCGGGGTGATCTCGGACGGGGCGTCGGTCGTTCCCATCTCAGGGCGCGGGAGGGGGCGTCCCCCTCCGCGCGTCCGTCCTCACCGTCTCTCCCCTCCTCACCCGCTCTCTCCCAGCATCAGGTCCTTCATGTCGGAGGCGTCGACGACGAGGGAGCGCCCCAGGTGCTCCCATTCCGGCATCGGATCGTCGCCCACCTTGAGGATGAAGTAGACCTCGTCGGAGGACCCTCCTTCCGCCTCGAGGAGGGACCCCAGCCCATGGATCCGCGAGGGCTTGAGGAGGGCGAGGGCGACGAGGAGTTCGTCGATCGCGCCCCGCCGGCTCTCGAGCTCCAGGACGAGGGGCTCGGGCGCGAAGGTGCGGAACCGGACGCGGTAGCCTTCGGCCAGGAGGGCGTCGGCGAGCGTGGCGGCGAACGTGACCCCGCGCTCGAGCCGGGCGCGGCGGCGCTGGTCGTTGGGATTGGGAAGGAAGGTCTCGAGGAGCACGACCGCGTCGCGGACGCGGGGATCTTCGTATTCCCGGACGAGGAGCTGCCCGGGGCGGCGGGCGGACATCTTCCAGTGGATGCGGCGCGGGTGGTCGCCCGGCCGGTAGTCGCGCAGGCTGGCGAACTCCTGTTCCCCGCGGGAGAACTCCCCCAGGGGGCGGTCCACGTAGTCGACGCGAGCGAAGAGGGTGCTGACCAGGCGCCGGCTGAGGTGGGCCACGCGGGGGGTGATCAGGATCCGGTCCTCCCCGGGGAGGACGGCCCGCCAGGTGAAGAGGCCGGGGACGAACTCGGAGGTGACCGTGAACGGCCCGAGCCTGGCCCAGCCCCTCTCGTGGGCGGAGACGTAGTACGACCCGCGGAGGCGCTGGCCCGCCCGCGCGAGGGGGAGCCAGACGGGCGTGGGCTGGAGGGGCGCGGGGCGGCCGTCGTACGTGAGCCGGTCCTCGAACTTCAGGCAGAACGCCGGGAGGAGGCGCTTCGCGTTCCGGAGGCGGACGGAGACGCTGAAGATCTCGCCCGCCGCGGCGGTCTCGGGCAGGAGCCGGCCGATCTCCATCCGGCGGGCGACGAGGACGGTGAGGACGGCCGAGACGCCGAAGATGCCCCCCAGGACGCAGAAGATCGCGAAGAGGAAATTGTTGCCCTTGAAGGCCGCCGCGAAGGCGACCGAGCCGGAGAGGACGAGGAAGACCCAGCCCCTCGCGTTCAGGCGGAACGACCCGCGGGGCCTCCTCCGGGGCGGCGGCGCCGGCGCGCTCTCGCTCATCTCTGCGTCCTCCGCCCCCCCTCTCTGCGTCCTCTGCCCCCCCTCTGCGTCCTCTGCCCCCTCTGCGTCCTCTGCGCTACTGGGGGACCGGAACCTCCTGGAGGATGCGCCGGATGACCTGGGCCGTCGCGTGGCGCCCGTCCTGCGAGGCGCGCATGCGGCGCTCGATCACCCGGTGGGCGAGGACCGGCACGGCCACGGCCTTCACGTCGTCGGGGGTGGCGTAGTCGCGGCCCTCGACCAGGGCGTAGGCCCGCGCCGCGCGCGCCAGATGGAGGCTCCCGCGGGGGCTCACGCCGGCGACGAGGCCCTTGTCGTTCCTCGTCCGGTTGGCGATCTCGATCACGTAGCCGGTGAGGGCATCGTCCATCCGGACCTCGGCGACTCGCTCGGCCACGCGGTTCACGTCGTCGGCGACGACGGCCGGCTGGAGCGCTTCGACGGGGTCGATGGCGCGGCGGGAGTCGAGGATCTGTCGTTCCTCGTCGGGCGTGGGATAGCCCAGGCGGAGGACCATGAGGAAGCGGTCGAGCTGGGACTCGGGGAGGGGGTAGGTGCCCGTGAACTCGAGGGGGTTCTGGGTCGCGATGACCATGAACGGGGCGGGAAGCGAATAGGTCGTCCCGTCCACGCTCACCCGGTTCTCGTTCATGGCCTCCAGGAGGGCCGACTGGGTGCGGGGGGTGGCGCGGTTGATCTCGTCGGCCAGGACGATGTTGGCGAAGACCGGCCCCTTCTTGAAGACGAAGTCCTTCCGGTCGGGGTCGAAGATGGAGACGCCGGTGACGTCGGAGGGGAGGAGGTCGGGGGTGAACTGGAGGCGCCGGAAGGCGCAGGACACGGAACGGGCCACGGCGCGGGCGAGGGTCGTCTTCCCGATGCCCGGGATGTCCTCGACGAGGATGTGGCCGCGGGCCAGGAGGGCCGTGACGGTGAGCTTCACGGCCTCGGGCTTGCCGAGGATGACGCCGTCGATGTTCCGGCGCAGCGCGGAGATGAGCTCGAGGTCCCGGCGTTCGATGGGCATGGCGGGCGTCGTCGTCGGCAGGAGCGTCATCGTCGCAACCCGATCACGCGGATTATAGGCCAAGGGTCCGGGAGCCACAACCTATTTGACGCCGGCGGCGGGGGCCGAAACTGTTGACAGCGTTTTCGGGGAACGGTATATTTCGCCCGTTCCGACCCGTTTTATCGGTATTTGCTCCCCCCGGGGGCAGGAAGGAGAGACGGCATGGCGGAAGTGTACGTGGTCCAGTCGAAGGTGCGCGCCCTGGCCAAGAAGAAGGGGTTCCGGTTCAGCGGCGACGCGGTGGACGCCCTCTCGAAGGTGGTCGAGAGCGCGGTGGTGGCGGCCGGCGCCCGGGCGAAGGCCAACAAGCGCCAGACCATCAAGGCCTCCGACATCTAGGCCGGGACGACGGAATCGAAAGCGGCCCCGCGCCGAAACAGGGCGCGGGGCCGTTTTATTTGCGGCGGGCGCCCCCCCGCTTGACTCCCCATTTCCGGGGCGGTATCATCGGGGACGGTCCTTTTTTGGGCCCGGGGAAGGCGTCCAGCTGAGGAGCATCCGTGCCTGATCTGACCATCCAGGTCCAGGAAGTGAAGGGCCTGCCGGGGGCCGCGCTGGTCATCCTGGGAGGCTCGATCGACGCCAAGACCGTGATCACCTTCCAGACCCATCTCAACTCCGTTAAGGAGAGGGGGATCGAGCGGTTCGTGCTGGACATGGAGGCGGTGAAATACGTCAACTCCACCGGGCTGGGCTACCTGATCAACCTGTCGGACTCGGTGAGCCCCGAGAAGGGGGGCATCTCGCTCGTCAAGGTCCAGCCCAAGGTCAAGGTGGTCTTCGACATGCTGGGCCTGAACGCCTTCTTCAAGATCTACAACACGCGGGAGGAGGCCCTCCGGCACCTGTCCGAGCCGGTCGCGAGCGCGACCGACCAGACGGTGGTCCTGAAGAGCCGGGACGTGCAGGCCGGCGCGACCCCCGCCCCGAAGCCGGCTCCGGCCCCCGCGCAGCCTCCCGCTGCGGCGCACGCTCCGGCCCCGGCTCACGCCGCGGCCCACGTTCCCGCCCCGGCGCAGGTCCCCGCTCCGACGGCCCACGGGGCGTCCGAGACCCTGCACGTGGAATGCCAGGCCTGCAAGGCGCTTCTCGCGGTGAAGGAGCACGGGAGCTACAAGTGCCCGCGCTGCCTCACCCTCTTCAACTACTCCGGGGGCGGGAAGGTGAACTTCCTTCCGCGGCAGAAGTCGCTCCCGATCCAGCTCAGCCTGAACTTCACGCCCGAATGCACCGAGGGTCTCCTCGAGTTCGTCAAGCGGCTCTGCGCGCGGAGCGGGTTCGGGCCCGGAGGCATCTCGGAGGTGCAGGCCGCCGTCAAGGACACGGTTGAGGTGATCCGCCGCAACGCCTACGGCGGGAACGAGAACAACCTCTACCACGTCCTCCTCCTCTCGGTGGATTCGGAAATCGAGATGCGGTTCGCGGACTACGGGACCTCCCTCAACTCGGGCGGGGAGGCGTTCTCATCCGTCCGCCGCGTGGCGGACCGCTTCGAGCTCAAGAACAGCCCCCGCGGGGGCAACGTGGTGACGTTTTCCAAGAAAGCCAAGTAGGGGACGTTTATGGTCGAATCGCTGGCGATCTTCCAGAACATCGGGATGTGGGAACTGCTGATCATCATCCTGGTGGTAGTCCTCCTCTTCGGCTCGACCAAGATCCCGCAGCTCATGCGCGGCTTCGGGTCCGGCATCAACGAATTCAAGAAGGGCCTGAAGGAGGGAGAGAAGGAGGCGGCGGACGAGGCGAAGGCCGCCCAGTCCAAGGCCGCCCCGTCGAAGCCCGAGGAGTCCAAGCCCGCCGAGGCCGACAAGAAGTAGCCCATGCTCCCCGCCCTCGGCTTCAACCTGGGCTTCGGGGAGATCCTCCTCATCGTCCTCATCGTCCTCATCCTCTTCGGCTCGACCAAGATCCCCAAGCTCATGCGGGGCATCGGCGCGGGCGTCCACGAATTCAAGGACGGCCTCAAGGAGGGCGAGAAGAAGCCCGACGAGAAGCCGGCCGCCCCCGAGGCCGAAAAGAAGTAATGCCGCTCGACCTCCTGGCCTTCGCGGCCCACCGCGACGACATCGAGATCACCTGCGGGGGCCTCCTCGTCCGGATGGCGGAGAAGGGCTACCGGGTCGGGGCCTGCGACCTGTCCCAGGGAGAGATGGGGACCCTCGGGTCGGCCGCCGAGCGGAAGGCCGAGTCCGAGGAGGCCGCGCGGATCATGGGCCTGGCCGTCCGCGTGAACGCGGAGTTCCCCGACGCGGCCGTCTTCAACACCCGCGAGTACCAGGCCCGCGTCGTGGACCTGCTCCGGGAGCATCGGCCGAAGGTCGTGGTCCTGCCGGGCCGGGAGCAACGCCATCCCGACCACCGGATCACCCCGGAACTCGTCTTCGACGCCTGCTATTTCGCGGGCCTGGAGAAGTTCGGCAAGGGCGCCAAGCACCGCCCGCACAAGATCCTCTATTGCCACACCTCGTTCGAGGAGCGGAAGCCCACGTTCGTGGTGGACGTGAGCGCCCAGATGGAGAAGAAGGTCGCGGCGGTCCTCGCCTACCGGAGCCAGTTCCCGGACCGGGAGAAGACCGGGGAATGGCTCCGCGCCCGCGCGCGCTCGTACGGGCTCATGATCGGGACGACCTACGGCGAAGGCTACACCCAGCGCGAGGTCATGCAGGTCGACGACGTCGTGGCGCTCCCGGTGGCCTCCATCTAGTCGACCGTCCACAGTCCGGAGTCCAGAGTCCTCATTCCCCCCCGCCCCCCCGGGGGGAGCGGCTCCCCCCGGGGATCGGGGGGACCCCGACTGTGGACTCTGAACTCGGGACTGCCCCCGCGTGAACACGGTGAATCCCCCCCCCGGGGGGAAGGGGGGCGCCCCGACTGTGGACTCTGGACTCTGGACTGTGGACTGTTTTAACGCGCGGCCGTGATCCGCCCCCCGCCCTCCGCCGTCAGGTCCACGTCGAGCCCCAGCTTGAGCTCGCGGGCCAGGTCGAGGAAGCCCAGGAGCTCGGCCGCGGTCATGAAGAGGAAGTAGTCCGTCTCCTTGACGCTGACCCTGGGACCGATGGCCACCTGCCGGTGCTGCGCGACGAGCGGGAGGCGGCGTTCCTGGAGGGTCTGGACCAGGGCGTCCCCCTTCACGTGGATCTGGACCTTTCCGGGGACCAGGGCGTCCACGTAGTAGAAGAACCGCTCCAGCTGGACGATTTCCGGGAGCGGGCGGACCGCCGCGGGGGAGACGAGCGCCGCGCCCTTCGCGTGGCGGATCGCCCAGGCGCCGTGGACCGCGGACCAGGTGTAGTCGTCGCGGGGCGGGACGGGGACGCCCAGTCGCGCGGCGGCCTGCGCGAGCGTGAAGGGGCGGGGCTGGAGCTCGACCTGGACGCGCACGGATTTCTGGAGCGGCCGCGAGATCTGCGGGTCGGCGTGAGGGAAGATCACCAGGCGGTGGCTCAGGGCGAACTCGTTCGTGCTCGGGATGCGCGCCCCCTCGAGCTCGCTCGAGAGGAGGAGGCGGTACTTCACTTCACGCTCCTTGCGGACCTCGAAGTAGAGCTTGCGGCGGACGTCCTCCTCCGAGAGCTCGTAGTAGGTGAACTGGAAGTCCTTGGGCATGTCGAGGAGCCGGACGCGCGCGCGGACGAGGATCGATTCCTTGGGCATGAGGCATCCGGAGTTGAAGACCGGGCGGCGCGGGCCCGGCTTGGCCCGCTCGTAGTCCCATTCCGCCCGCTCGGGCGAGAACGTGAGGAGGCCCGGCTGGGAGAACTGCCAGCTGGCCACGGCGCTCGTGCTGCCGGGGAGCATGAAATCGCGGAGGAGGAAGAGGTCGCGGAGGACGACCACGCTCGGCGTGGCGTTCCGGACCCGGAAGGTGATCGTGGCGAGGTCCCCCTCGCGGGGGAGCAGCGTCTGGGCGTCGAGCTCCCAGGTCACCTGGAGGTCGGGAAGCGCGGGCCCGGGGCCGACCCGCGAGGGTCCGCAGGCTCCCAGCAGGAGCCCCGTCAGGGCCGCGAGAGGTCCGGGTCTTCCCATGTCCGGTCGAAGTTCTCGGCGAACGCCCGGGCCGCGGCCTCGTCCCGGAAGAGGACGAGGTTCTCGTGGTTCGACATGTCCCCCTGGACGGTCCAGTTGTACGACCCGGAAAGCACGATTCTATCATCGAGGACGGAGTACTTGTGGTGAAACCGGGTCTGTTCGTCGCCGCGCGGGGTGGCGAGCCGGACCTCGATCCCGGCGCCGCGGAGGCGGCCGACGAACGCGGCGTCGGACTGGCGGGCGTCGAGGAGCACCCGCACGGGCACGCCCGCCCGCGCCCGCTCGGCCAGGGCCCGGGCCAGGCGCTCGCTCGTGAAGTGGAACATCGCGACCCGGACCGAGGTCCGGGCGAGGCCGAGCTCGGCCGCCGCCCGGGCCTGGAGACGGCGGGCGTCTCCCGTCGGGGCGAACAGGACCTCGACCGCGGGCTCTCCGGGCGACGGGAGGAGGAGGAGGACAGCCAGCGCCGCCCTCACGGGGCACCTACGGGAGGCGGTTCCCCGGGGCCAGGCGGACGACCTTGGGGCCCTTGAACGCGGAGGCCTCTTCGGGATCGAGGAGTCCAGAGGCCATGACGATCAGCTCGTCGCCGGGCCGGCCCATGTGGGCCGCGCCGCCGTAGAGGCAGATGGCCCCGCCTCCCGCCGGCTCCGGGATGGTGTAGGTCTCGAAGCGGCGCCCGTTCGTCACGTTCGCGATCAGGACCATCTCGTAGGGCAGGATCCCGGCGGCCTCGAGGACGCTGCGGTCCACTCCGAGGCTCCCCTCGTACCGGAACTCGGCCTTCGTGACGAAGGCGTTGGCGATCTTCGCCGTGCACATCCGCCGGAGCATGAGGGGGGCCACCATAGCAGAAGCCCGCGGGGCCTTCAACCATCGGAGGTCCTCCACCCCTGGGTGGACCGAGGGGGGAGAAAGTGGACGGGAAAAAGAGAAAGGCATCTCGAATCTCGGATCTCGGGAGGAGGCCGAGATCCTCAGGGGGAAAGCAAGGAGCGGAGCTGGAGTTTCCAGGGGTCGTCGTGCGGGCAGGGACGGACGGCGCCGTCGGTCAGGACCACGTTCAGGGGGCAGCAGGGGGGGTGGTTCGACTCGACGTCCGCCCCGATGGGCAGGGCCTCGCCGCGGGGCCCGCCGCGGTCCTTGGGTCCCCGGAAGTCCGTGGCGCCGGCCCCGATCGGGCTCGCCTGGAAGGGGCAGAAGAAGAGGTCGAGGTCGGAGGGGCCGACGAGCGGGACGGGCCCGTTCTGGACGGCCAGCCAGTGCGCCCTCCCCGCGAACTGGGGCGTCCTCCGCCTTCCGTACATTGAGGATCGGATCTCCCCCAGCTGGTGGAGCGTCCGGAGGCGGTCCGCGCACCCGCGGACGCGCCACGCATGCCGGACCCGGTGCTCGAGGCCGGCGGGGAAGAGGGCGGCCACGACGGCGCCTCCCGCGAGGACGAAGACGGCCAAGCCTCGGGCGTTCATGGCGCAAGCAGGGCCTCGCAGAGCCTCCACTCCCGGTCGTCGAGCCCGTACTCGAGGACGCTCCCGTCCTTCCGGAGCACGTTTCCTCCTTCGCGGATTCCGTGGTTGCCCGGCCGGTCCGCGCCCAGCGGGTCGTCTTCCCGGTGCCGGGCGATGGTTGCCCGCGGGCCCCGCTAGTCGCAGGCTCCCTCCGACGGCTCGTCGCCCTTCACGGGGCAGAAGAGGACCTCGAGCTGCGACGGGTCGATGAGGGGAGGGTGGCCTTCCGAGAACGAGATCCAGAGATGAGTCCCCGTCGCCTCCGGCCACTTCCGATGCGTCGCCGAATGGACGTGGCCGAGCTTGTACAGTTGGCTCAGGTGGGCTGCACAGGAGGTGGTTCTTGGCCGGACGAGGGATCCGGGATGAGGGATCGTCGGGACGAGCCAGGCAAGTAATACGATCAGAAGGGAAAGGGCGATCGCGTCGGAGAGGCGGAACGCGCACCGGCTCGCCGGCGGGGGGACATCGGGGCATGCCGGAGATGGATTCATAGAGGACCTCCGAGCAAGGAGTGAAAGGGGCCCGGTCCCGGGAAGTACGGTCCCCGGGACCGGGCCAGGCCATGGAGGACGGAAGGGAAACTACGGAGCGAGCTTCTGGGCGCACTGCTCCCAGTACGGGTCGTCCAGGTCGTAGCCCTGGACGCTGCCGTCCATCCGGACGACATTGCCCCCGTACTTGTACCCGTGGTTGCCCGGCTTGTCCGCGCCGAGCGGCTCGCCTCCCCTGAGCTTGTGGACCGGGGTGGCCGGACCGCGGTAGTCGGTCGCATCCCCGATCACCTCGTCGCCCTTCACGGGGCAGAAGAGGATCTCGAGATGCTCAAGCTCGACCAGGGGAGGGTTGAGCTTGGCGAACTGGAGCCACAGCTCCTCTCCCTGGCCGGTCGGCCACTTGCCACGGTGCGCGGCGGCGTAGGTGGTGCCGAGCTTGTAGAGCTGGGACAGGTGGTTGGCGCAGTCGGTGACCCGGGCCTGGAAGATGGCGTTTGCGATCGCGGGAAGCAATAAGGCGGCAAGGATTCCGATAATGACGATCACCACCAGCAACTCGACCAGGGTAAATCCGCCTACGCGGTCGCTTCCGCGACCGCTTCGGCGTGACGGGTCCGCTCCGGGGCCGCTTCCGCGACCGTCTCGGCGGGAC
>Ga0187893_10003809_pt1 | contig 29754 bp, 25 predicted proteins | sample MA1701074metaG_FD_139574 | JGI IMG/M metagenome (GOLD analysis project Ga0187893, IMG submission 139574) | White microbial mat communities from a basaltic lava cave in the Kipuka Kanohina Cave System on the Island of Hawaii, USA - MA170107-4 metaG ...
ATCTCGGCGGCAAAAATCTCCATGACCCTCATTTCCTCCGACGACACCTCTTTTTTCGTGAGAAAATTATCAAGGAGGATCACTCCCAGGGGGCGCCTAAGGTGAGAAAAGAACGGAATCACCCAAAAAGGCGTGCCTCGGTAGAAATCACCGAGGGTGGATGGCATATCATCTTCCGACGACACTCTGAGTATCATTTCGGCCTCGAAGACATTTTTAAAAAGCTGTTCACTTAGATTAAACTCCAGTCTTTCGAGAATCCCCGTGAATTTCTCCTTCTCCTTTCTGAACATATCGGGCGAGAATCTGAGGAGATCCTGGACGGTCAAATTCTTTTCGTTTAGCTCTCTCCATATTGCATAAGCCTCTTCTTGGTCTTTAGGCCCTATGGCAAAATAGCCCTTGAGCTTCTTATTGCCGGCCAGCAGAGCGATAGCCCGATTAAAACCAAAGCTACTTCCCATTGTGAATGCTACAAGGCCCTTATAAAGTATTTCATCAACGTCCAATACTAATTTAAGGGAGTTTGAGAGATGAGCCAGCATATCCAACATCTCTTCTCTGACTTCGAGGGACCTCCCGTATCTAATTATTGTCTGTTCTCTTTTTAAAGACTCATCGAGAATTGTCTGAAACGCATGGAAAAAATTACCTTTTTCATCCGCCATTTTTTTTAAATCATTCCTGAGTTCCTCGCATTCGATACACTTTTCCCTATTACGTCTTTCAAGGTCAACTAAAAGATGTTCTTCTCCTGGCTTAATATAAGGGCACACTGAAGGGTCATCCTTAATAGTCCAGCAATAACTCTCTCCGAACTTTGCCATATAACTTTTACCTCTTAAAGAGGGTATCATTTCAGTAAATGCGAAGCAAGATTATTCGATTGATTCAATTTCAACGCAATGTGTGTAGGGAACGCATACCTGTCCTGAGCTCGGTCGAAGGATATGCGTTCCGTACTTAATATTGCCCAGGATGGAATATATCCACCAGGGCGACTAACTCATTCTTGTGACTGGAAAAACTCGACCTACTCTCTATAAAGGTTTGTTATTGGAAAGCGTCGGTCTTTGCCGAATGCTCTCGCTGTGATCTTTATGCCCGGAGGTCCCTGCCTCCGCTTATACTCGTTTAAATCCACCATTCTGATTACACGGTTTACCAGAGTCTCCTCAAATCCCAGAGCGGTAATTTCCTCTACGCTTAAATCGTCCTCCACATAGGCTTTCAGTATAGGATCAAGTATGTCATAAGGCGGAAGTGAGTCCGTATCCTTCTGGTCGGGCCTTAGCTCCGCAGAGGGCGGTTTCTGCAAGACAGATTCCGGAATTACCTCCCGCCCCTTCGAGTCGTTAAAAAAACGCGCAAGGCTGTAAACAAGGGTCTTTGGAACGTCTTTTATCACGGCAAATCCTCCCGCCATATCGCCGTAGAGGGTGCAGTATCCCACACTCATCTCGCTCTTGTTTCCGGTAGTGAGCACGAGCCATCCGAACTTGTTGGAGAGCGCCATGAGAATATTTCCCCGGAGCCTCGCCTGGAGGTTTTCTTCGGTTACGTCCTGCTTTTTCCCACGGAAGACCCCAGAAAGCATCTCAAGATATGCTGCAAAAACACTCTCAATAGAAACGGTGAGAAGCTCGATACCGAGGTTTTTAGAGAAGATTTCGGCATCGGTGATACTCCCTTTAGAGCTGTACCTCGACGGCATCGAAACCCCAACGACGTTTTCTTTCCCCAAAGCCTCGGCGGCAATCGCCGCAACTAGGGATGAATCGATCCCTCCGCTCAGCCCTACTACAGCCCTTTTAAAGCCGTTTTTCGTGACATAGTCCCTCGTTCCTAGGACAAGGGCAAGAAATACCTCTTCCTCTATGTTGAAGAACTGCTGCACCTTAGGTTTTATGTCGGGGCGGCCTTTTTTCTGACTCGCTGATGTAGATGCGAGCCTTCGGCTCTTCTCCACATTTGTAATTTCGATTAGCTCCGCATTTTCAGATTGTAGTCCGAGCTCGTGCTTGTCTTTCCTCCTCCTAGGATCATGTAGCCGGGAGCGAAAAACACGATTCACGTTTATGTCTAAAGAGAGCAGCTCCTCTTTAAACCCTGAAGCTCGCGCTATTATCTCGCCTCGTTCTCCAATTACGACGCTATGACCGTCAAATACCAGTTCGTCCTGACCTCCCACAAGGTTACAAAAAGCTATAATCACCGAATAGTCCGAAGCCCTGGTTGAGAGCATCCGTTCTCTCGCGGACACCTTCGAGGCGTAGTAGGGAGAAGATGATATGTTTATTATTATATGCGCATCCCCAAGCAGCGCCTGCTCTCTGGTAGGATCGCCTGGGTACCATATGTCTTCGCATATATTCACTCCAAAAGTTAAATCTCCCAGCTTATATACCGGGGCGCGAAATCCCGTCTGAAAATACCTATTTTCATCAAAGACGCCGTAGTTCGGGAGGTAACGCTTGTGGTAAACATCAACCAGCTTCTTGTCGTGTATTATTGCCGCTGCGTTGTATATATCCTCGGCCCTATCCACAAAACCCACTATTGTTGTGATTGAATCCGAAGACTCCCTGACCTTGTCGAGAACCTCTAGATTGTCCTCTATAAAGCTGGGTTTGAGCAGCAGGTCTTCCGGGGGATAACCGGTTATTGCAAGCTCGGGAAAGCACAAAATATTAATGCCTAGATTTTTTGCTCGGTCCAGGTATTCGAGAATTTTTCTCAAATTCCCTTTTAAATCGCCGACACATACGTCGACCTGAGCTAAGCCTAACCTGACTGTACCCATGTTCTTTATATAATACTTTCAAAAGAGATATGAATAAAGCTCTCCGCGGGCAAGCCACAGGGAATCAATAGCTCCGCGAGCAGTCCATCCCTGTCATTCCGAAGGAGCGTTGCGACTGAGGAATCTTAAACCTTGATTCAATACAAGATTTCTCATGGAATTTATCCTGAACGCAGTCGAAGGATTCGAAATGACGGCCTCCTTCTTGTCATTCCGAAGAAGCTTTGCGACTGAGGAATCTTGAGAAAATACAAGCCCATTTTTATTTCGAAATGACAGGGGAAACCTGTGACAAGCCACGGGAAATTCTCAAGTTAAAGTCCGCCAGTAGCCACGTATACGACATTGGCAAGGAAATGAAACAGTATATTTGCCCAGAGTGTTCCCGATATTAGGTATAAGCAGCCCATCACTATAGAAGGAAAAAATGTAAGGAGAGTCTGAGCATAACCGCTGCCGCCGCACCCTCCGAATATACACCTGGTAATAATGTGTCCCATTGCAAAGAGAAGACTAACTATCAATATGCCCTTTAAATTATTTCCGATCTTCTCTTGAAGATAACCCCTGAAAAAAACCTCCTCCGGAACGGCCACGAGCAAGAGATGCACCGCAAGAAGCGAGAGAGAAACCTTCCCCAGGTCAATGGGCTTACGAATAACAATTACGTAAATGGAAAGAATAACAAGCGATAGAATAAGACCTATAATCAGCCCGCGAAGATTCCGGTTAAACCCCCTTATCTCGCTACCCATCGCAAACGGCGCCCCGAACATTAAAACTGCGGCAAGAAGAAACAGATAGTCGGAGGGCAGCAGTTTTCTCGCCACTGCAATTATAGACATGACAACGACGTAAACCCCAAGAGGAGACAAGCGTTCTCGTGAGAGAAGTCTACTTTTCATTAAATGGGTCCCGGCTGAAAGACGCCAAACCGGGGTTAAAAATACACAAGATACAGAGACCGGTCAATCCTGGCGAATCTAAAATAAAGTCGAGAGAAGAAAAGGAATAAAAATAGATAATAAAGTGCTATTTTTTAAAAACGATAAATTTATATCCCAGAAAATTCCATACAACCGAAATAGTTATTGCGGCAAGAGCGCCGATATTAGCCCATAGCCTAGGCGAGATCCCGCCCATGGGGCCTATAAAATTCACGATGAAAGATGCGACAAGGACGTTGATTCCAAACCCGATACCGCTTATCGTTATGAATTGGATAAATTCTTTTCCGAAAGCTGTCTCAATATGTTGGAAGGTCCAGAACTTATTCCAAACATAGCTGTTCATTATTGCAGTCAAAAAAGAAAGAGACTTAAAAAGAGTGTAATAATGTCCGCTCTCTATGTTCGTAACGGACATCAGAAGATTGAGTATGCCGAAATCTATAGCTGTGTTTGTGATCCCGATGGTAACGTATTTCCCAAACTGAAAGATGACTGGCTTCCTTCGACCCAGTCGAAAAGTTCCATAAACCCCGGTTATTGCAAGAACAGGGAGAATGCCAAAAACAAGCCACTTGGATTTCACAAGAATATCCAGTACAGGAATGTCGCGTTCGAGGTTTCTTGAAATGAGGAGGAGAAAGACCGCAACCAGCTCCCCAAGTACGAGACTGCTCAATATGTCAGATTTTCTGAATATGTTTATCATGCTTCTAACGATGAACTACGGTCTTTTAATGCTATCCCTGGTCTATTATGTCACAATAAAGGATGATTTTCCAATTCTCTTTAATTATCTGCACAAGTCAAGATTTAAACAAACTGATAATGTCGTGTTAATAAGCTGTACTCAGTAAGGAAATTGCCGTCTCCCAATTGTAACCATGAGGAATCGAGGGGTCTTGTATTTTTTCAAGATTCCTCAGTCGCAAGGCTTCTTCGGAATGACACAGAGGAGATCGTCATTTCGGGCGCAGCGAGAAATCTTACTCCTGGAGGAATCGCTGAAAATAATCAGATTTCTCATGTTCATTTGGAATGGCAATCCTTGGAGTTTTGTCGAAAAAAGAAACTTTTCCTTACCCTGTCCGAGAAACCAAATTTTGATTGTTACAAATTATCAATTCATAACCCATCCAAACTCAGTATTTTTTGCTGGATTAATCGTACAAACGCTCAAGGCATCATCATGTTTAATCGTAAGCACCCGATAAAGCGTTTAGTCTGACTTTCACTAAATCGAAAAGAGTCTTTGCAGCACTTCTAAATTTTACATGCGACCTGGAATCGTTCTTCCAAATGATCGGCACCTCTATTATCCTCAGCCCGCGTTGCCGGATAATCACTAGAAGCTCAACGTCAAAAACCCAGTTCCAGATCGTCTGCGCGGGGAAAACCTTTTCGACAGCAGAAGAGGTAAACGCTTTGAACCCTGCCTGGGTGTCTTTCATTCTCATCCCATGAAGCAGACGAACCAAAAGGTTGAAAGTCTGACCTACGTTTTCTCTCAACCACGACTGATGACGTGAAATTACTGCGCCCGCAACGCGGCGAGACCCGATAACCACATCGAAACCCTCTTCAAAATATGGAAGCATATTCTCGACATGATCCAGCGAAGTAGAGTTGTCCGCATCCATGAAAAGCCTTATCAGTCCCTTTGCATCGAGCATCCCCTGTCTGACCGCCCACCCTTTGCCGCGGTTCTCTTTGTTGTCTATCAGCCTGATTCGAGGAAGCTCGTCAGCTAGCCTTAATACCACCTCGACTGTTTTATCCCTTGAGCCGTCATTGACGACAATAACTTCATAAGGGTATTCCTGACCAGAAAGATAAGCGTGAATGCTGCGCAGGGTGTCCTCGATTCTTTTGTCCTCGTTATATGCAGGCACTATGACAGATAGATATAAAGACCCATTCTTGGCTCGATCCACCGCTGTTTTCTTCCTTATCTTAGAGGGTTATAACCATTCTATCTCCATGCCTTAAACCAAACCCTTAAGTCGAATTGCTCGGCACTCAACGGGAACCCGTACGTAAGAGGAGAGAAAAATATAAACCCGATCACAAACAGGCTCGCTAGCCCTATGAACAGGGTTTTGCGGTATCTCTTCAAAACCTCTACGCCGTCAAAGAGGAAAATGCTCACAATCAGGATAGAGAATATCAAAGCAGGGAAATAATGATATAAAAACATCACCCGTTTGATATAGAAAAAAGGGAAGAAATTCAAATACCAGCCCAAATACAGAAACCACTTGGTATCAGGCGGATTTGCCCTCCAGAAAAAAAGACCGGCGGCCAAGCCTCCAAGCGATACCCACCAGATAAAAGGGTTTCCCAAAAGATAGATTCTCGCCCTGGAACCGTCTGACGTCTTTTTGCTCCAGTAAAAGACCGGACGCGACATAACAGGCCATGTATAAAACTTGCTCGAAGACGGGTGCTTGGAAGCAAGAGAGGCGTTTGAAGAGTACATTCTCCTGTTAAGCTCCCTGAATTTTCCCACAAAATGCATAGGTCTTACCGAATCATCTTTTTCAACAGATGTGCCCCTTAGCGTTTTCAGAAAACCCTTCGACATAAAGCTGTCGCCTTTGCCGCTTTTGTCGAGCAGGGAGAAATGGACTGCAAAAACCAGCATATATACGAGAAGAGGAATCAAGATAAGCGTCAACATTAGCAGTGAGAACTGTCTCATGAGATAAGCTTTATCCCTCAGCTTTTGTCCCATATCCCAGAGAGAAACAACCCACGCCAAAAGTAGAAATGACATGCCCGTCCATTTCACAGAGAAAGAGAGGGCAAAGAATATGCCGGCGAGGAAGAGATAAACCGCGCTAAGCTTGTAATTGCGATGGAAGAAGAATAACGTAAGCCCGACAAACCCGAAAAAGAAAAGCATGGAATCCACGAGGATGAAGTGGGACTGAACGAGAATAGCGTTTTCAAAGACAATTGTAATGCCTGCAAAAAGGGCTGCCATAGTCGAACCCCTGAGAGAGCGTACCAATGAGAAAATACAGACCGGAAGAAGAGCGCCGAATAGATTGGGAACGAGTCTCAGGACAATATACGAAGAGTTGGCATATGCTTCGCCTATGGACTTGAAATCAAACCCGGGTTGAAAACCGCCGAGGTAAGCTGCAAGACCTATTATAAGTTTCCCAAGCGGCGGGTGAATATCGAAGAAATATTCCCCTGTGAAGTACCCGCTCACAAATTTTCCAAAATGAACCTCATCGAAAACGACCTCGTTCGGATGCCAGACAAACGCAAAGCGGCTCATGAAGCCGAGGACGAGAAGAATCAGAGGAGCTGCGTACCTGCTCTTCATCAATTGGGACATTTTATTTCTAGAATCTCCCTCATTTCCGACCTCAGGTTTTGGCTGAAAACAAGTTTAGATCTCGACATTACCCTTTGATAATCCGCCCGGGGATAGGTTCTCAAAAGATCACTGCCCCAGAGGACATATCTTATTCCATCTTCACAAATCCAGAAAGTATTCCCCGAGACAAGAAAAGACCAGGCGCGCTTCCTGCGCTCTTTTATCAAATCATTTTTGCCCTGTGACCATAGCCATCCAGGAAATCCCAGATATATGGGCCGTCCCGTAAGCATCGGTATAAACTGAGTAGTACTATCACTGGTAAGAAAACGATCATTTGGCTCTGTGTTTTCCCGAATCCAGTTCGAGATCTCAACGTCTTTTTGGTTGTAGTATCCTGAATAACGAGAATTTGGTATACGCGCCAAAACATCAATCATTCCAGAATATACTGAAAGTGTAACAAAAATTATAAAAATATAGGGAACGATTCGCCTACTTTCAAACAAACTTTGAAATAGAAACAAAGCGCATATTGACGCAAGGATCCACCAGTAAAAAAGAACCTTGTTATTATCAAATTCCCACGGTTGAAAGAGCATGACGTTAGGCAGTATGAAAAGCATAAGGCTTGGAAAAATGAACGGTTTAGTTTTGGAACGATATTCTTTTTGTTTTTCTCCTTTCAGAAAAAAGAACGCGCAAACCGCAAAAATCCACGCCCAGAATACAAAACCGAAATTCTTCGTCCAAAACCAGAAAGGGTTTGAATCGACGCCGTCTACGCCGGGGTCGCAAGCGTACCATTTAATTTTATGCGTGCAACTCATCCAACCGAGCCATGGTTTAAAAAACGAAGAATCCTTTTTGTCTAAAAATAGCGCGGGCATGAGAAACATAATTTGTGGCAGCGCTATAATAATCCCTAAAATTCCACCCTTTAACCAGGACAACCAGTTTTTTATATCATAGAAAAACCAACATAAAACAATGACAGAAATCGCTATAAACGTATGTGTGTGTAAAAACGGTATCATACCCAATACAGTAAGCCACCTCCATAGTTTTGGGCTTCCGCGATAAGCAAGAAAACCTAAAAAAATAAGCGCGACAACCGAAGCGCCTGAAACAAAAGACCTTTGATGCGATAAAAACGAAATCGCCGGAACAATCCAAACTATATTATGAGGTGCTTCAAAAGAAGGAGGTTTTCCTCCAGTTCTGTTATCGAGATGTGTGTATTCGTGGGGCGGATTTTTGAAGGCCGAAAAGACTTCTTCGACACCGTTTTTGTGCCATGCAACCCAAACGTCTTGAAAGAACCAGAGGAACCCGATTCCTGCCCCAAAAAACACCAGCATGACAAGAACAAGCGCGAACTTGCTATCTCGGTAAATCCTTTTTCCTAAAAGAAAGACAAGGAAGAAAAACGAAACCCCAAAAAGGAAAACTGGAAGATGCCATGCAATAAGTCTTGAAAAACCAATTCTTTCATAAAGGGCGCTGAGCAAATTAATCAAAAACGGATAAGTTAGTCGTTCTCCCGAAGCAACAGACTGCTCAAGCAAAAAAGGATCGGCAGTCTTAAGGCGGCCAATCATATTGAGATGGTATGCAATATCTCCCCACCCCAGAAGAATCCCGGAGGGAAAACCCCGGCTGTTAACCAAAAACACACTGGCAACAATTGATAAATATAACAAAAGAAGAACAAAAAGCCCCCAAAAAGTCGTAGAGAAAATGAAGCTGAAATGAGTAACTGCGAGTGATTTAAACCTGATAAATCTGAGTTCTTTCCAAAAAGTGAAGACCCCGGCGGCGGCGAGCAGAGCGCATACAGAGGGTAGAGATAAAGACCAGGATCGCGTAGCCAGCAGTAATAAGAGAAGTAGAAAAGAGCTTGATGAAAGACCTAGGGTAATGCTGCAGAAAAAACGTTCTGCTCGGTTTAATAACTTATCCTGGTCCAAGAACAGGCAAAAAAGATAGCCCAGTGCAAATTGAGAGACCAGTAAAGTAAGGGCTAAAACCTGCATCTTTAGCTCGCAAAACTTCTGCGTATTACTAAATTGTAGTAATTAAGAGTTAACCAAGCAGACATTGTCATGTCGAGTACTTCGTCCTCGCTCAGTACAAGCTCTGTGAGACATCTGCACTTCTCGCGGGGTAAGATTTCTCCCCCATGAGATATAAAATTATCTCACGGGGTCGAAATGACAGTCTCTTCCATGTCATTCCGAAGAAGCCTTGCGACTGAGGAATCTTCCTGTCATTGCCCGCTCCCACGGCCATTCGACCACCTCTTATGTCATTTCGAGCTTGCGAGAAATCTTAGCCCTTGCGAAATCGTGGAGCATAACAAGATTCCTCACATTCGTTCGGAATGACAGTCCTTAAAATTTTGTCGAAAAAAGAAACTTTTCCTGACACTGCCTGAAAAAACAAATCCTGATTATCACAATTTATACATACTATGAATTGAGGAAATTTACAAGGTCATGTCATCACCAAACCAGGCCGGTATCAAGAGCGGACAATCTTACATCCATTTTCTGAAATCAAAAAATTGCTCGCCCCCTTTATAATGATATCTTTATAATTACAAACTGCTCCGCTCGTCCACTCGACTCTTATCTCTATTTTTTCCTCCCCTCCAATGCCGAAATGAACTGGAAGCATGTCCTGTTCACAATTTCCCCTGCCCCCCGAAACCTCTCTTAACTGCCTCCCGTTGGGAGAAGAAACTATAACTCTCGACCCGACTGCTGATGTATTTGTTTTTTTGCCGTCCCCCTTCAGCCTAACGGTTAGAACTCGATTATTGTTAGAGCCGTTCTTCATTAGAGCCATACCTATGTGTCCGTTCAAAAAGACGTCCATGAACCCGTCGTTATTGTAGTCTCCCCACGCGGCGGCAAACACGTCAATCGGTTTATCTAACCCCGCTTGTGAAGCAAGATCTATAAATTTTCCGCTCCCCAAGTTTCTAAAAAGCCTGCTGGGATTAAGATGGTTCGTCGTGAAAAGGTCAAGCCTTCCATCTCCGTCAAAATCAACCCATGCGCACGTCCTTCCATCTCCGACATCCCCTGTGGCTGTTTTTTCGGTTATATCTGTAAAACTCTTTCCGTTGTTATTTTTATAGAGTGCGTTTCTGACTCTGGTAGTGGAAAAGATATTAACAACGTATAAGTCTATAAATCCGTCGTTATCGAAATCTCCCGCACAGGCGGCGACCGAGTCCCATCCGGGATCCCCGCCTAACCCGACCTCATCCGTACTGTCTGTAAAAGACCCCTTTCCGTTGTTTTGATAAAACCTGTTCAAACCGTCGCTGGCGAGGAACAAATCCATAAACCCGTCGTTATTAAAGTCAAAGAACAGGTGGGAATTTACCCGGAATTTGCCGCCGAAACCCGTCTTGGATGAAACCTCTTCAAAGGTACCGTCTTTTTTACCGCTATACAGAAAAGGAGAGCCGCTCAGGTTTGCCTGAAAAATATCAAGAAGACCGTCTCTATCAAAATCAACCCAGACGACGTGTCTTACAGCCCCGCCCTGCTTCGTTATACCTGTTTTGCTGGACACGTCGGCAAAAACTCCTCTGCCTTGGTTTTTGTACAATATCGGCGGAGCGCCTGCCTTAATCGTCCCAACTACAAGGTCCAACAAATTATCGTTGTCGAAATCCGCCCAGGCCGCGCTCCGAAGGCGCATGTTGCCAATCCCCGAGGCTGCTGTCACGTCGGTAAACGTCCCATCACAGTTGTTCTTGAACAGAAACACATTTTGAGATTCACCCTTTCTGTCAGTGTTTGAAACGATCAAATCCTCGCATCTGTCATTGTTAAAATCGCCCCACGCCGCAGTCTGTCCCAGGGTGCCTATTTTTCCTATACCCGCCTGTCGTATAACATTGGTGAATTTTGGCAACTTGCCCGAGCTTTGAGAGCCTTCAGACGCGTCCAAAGAAAAAATTAAAAGATTCGATGAAAACAGAGAAAACAGTGCAAAAAAAGATAATGCTCTGGATTGGAAGGAAATTACATTACCCATTTTTTAGCTTTTCTATCAGTGAATCGGCCGCCCTCAAGCTGAGCGCTTCGATAGTCAGAGACGGAGCGTCTCCCCCGCCGGATGAAGGAAAAACACTGGCGTCAGTTACAAGCAGGTTAGCGACCTCGTGGCTTTTTAGATAAGGATTCACGACTGAGTCTTCGGGGTTCTTTCCCATCCTGCAGGTACCGAAGACGTGGCTAGCCAAGAAGAAATCGTAAGCAGAGAACTCTTCGACGAAATCCTTTGCCCCAGCAGCGGACAGAATCTCTTTCGAGGTTTTCCTCATTGAATCTAGCAGCTTAAGCTCAGACTCTCCCAGGAATGACTGTATCGTCGCTACCGGCAGTCCAAATTCGTCTTTTGTTTTGTCGCTAACGTTCACAAAAGTATCTTTATTTGGGAGGAACTCCGCTATGCCGCCCATGCCGATAGCGTGCCCAAACCATTTTTCTACCTCTTTTACGAACTCTTCCCCCCACCCTTCATGAAAGCGAAGGGCATAGTTCACTGGTCCCGTGGCGCTTCCAGCCATGGGGAATATCCGGAAACCTCCTTGAGAGCCAAGCTTTGGATTAGGCTCATTCCATTTCCAGATAACGCTGTCTATCGGAATCCCCCTGTACGAATCGAGTCTGTCGGGGTGGAAAGCAATCGTCTGATAAAAAACGGTTTCCATAAAGTGCTTTCCCACATTCCCGTTTTCGTTTAATCCTGAATTCAGAAGCAGCCTTGGGGTTTCCACTGCACCGCATGCAACAGCCACATGGTCCCCCTCCACAAACTGCTCTTTTCCGTTTTTATCGTAGTAAAAAACACCTTTAGCTCTCTTAACGCCGTTCTTCTTTTCCACTTCAATACGTCTTACAAAGGCGTCAGTCAGTATTTCACACCTTCCGGTTTTCTCGGCTAGCGGAATAAAGGTAACATCAACGCTCCCCTTATCCTTTCTCGGACAGCCCCAAGCACAGCCGTTACAGTAGTTGCACGGCGCGTTATTTCGGTACAAATGAGAGAGGATAGCAACTGAATTAGGCACAAGCTCCAATCCCATTTTCTTACATGCCTTTCCGATTACCTGGCTTGCAAAGCTGAGCTTATGTGGCGGAAGAGGATAGGGGGTGCTTCGCGAGCGGTTTGGTATGCTCTCTGGCCCAGCTACTCCGACTATCTTTTCAACCTCTGTGTAATAAGGCTCGATGTCTTGATAGGTTATAGGCCAATCCTCAGCCACTCCAAAAAGGGTTTTCATCCCAAACGCACTCGGGTGAAGGCGGTGAGCCTCTCCCTGAAAGTGGAGTGTAGTCCCCCCCACTCCAACTACCTGCTGATACTCGGCGTATCTTCTCTCTTTCGATGGATTGAGGTCTCCTGAAGACTTGTTCCAGGATTTGAGGTGCTTGTATTTCTCATCCAGGCTTTGACTCTTGCCGTAATCATGTCTCAGTTTTTTTCTGAATGGGAATCCCTTCGTCTCCCAGTCGTTTTTGGCAAGCGAGTAGTCGGTGAAGGGATCATACTTGCTTCCGGCTTCAAGCAGAAGAACGTTCATTCCCTTCGATGCGAGTCTCCAAGCAAACGGCGCTCCACCGGGTCCTGAGCCTATTACAATGCAGTCGTATTTTTTATTTTTTATTGCCATTAATAGTTAACCGCATAACTTTTCTTGAGAGCAAGCAGATAATTATCCGCTCATTCTGAGCTTGTCGAAGAATGTTTACTTCCAACTGGAAGAACAATGATGTCCTTCGACAGGCCCTTCGTCAAGCTCAGGACAGGCTCAGGACGATCGGTGTTTTAACTATGTCGTGTTTCTAAACATTCACAGATTGTTATGCAAGATACTATAATAAGAAAGTTTAATATAATTGAACTATTGAACTGTGTCAATTTCTAGGTTAAGTTATATCCAGAATTAACGGGATTTTGCTCAAACAGGCAAATAGTCTGTCATATCGAACGGATGTGAGATATCTGTTCATGTGTGGATAATCTTAAAAAAAGATTTCTCCCCCATGAGATATAAAATTATCTCACGGGGTCGAAATGACATTTTAGGATTTGAGCAAAAGCCCGTTAAGATTTACAAGCCCGAATGAAAAACCAAATTAAAACCCAACGGAGGAATCAAAGAATGAAAAGTTTATTCAGCTTAATTTTACTCTCTATACTCGTATTCTCGGCGTGCTCGCAATCAGAAAAAAAAGAAGAGACAAAAACAGAAGGGCAAGCAGCTTCCGAGCAAGAACCCCAGGTGGAACAATCTGATAAGACGCTATTAGCGCGCGTTAACGGAAACCCGATCTACAAAGAAGACCTCAACGGAAGAAGACTCGGAGGGGCTATAAGGGATGAGATACTATATCAAGAGGGCTTAAAACGAGGGTACGATAAAAAATTTAAAAACGATTTCGAGAACTATGAAAAGAGGCTTGTAATCGAGGCTGTGAAAAAAGACCTTTTGGGAAATATAGCCCAGCAGGAGGCGAGTGACCAAGAAATCGAGGAGCAGTACAATAAAGATCTAGACAAGTTTACATTCCTATCCCTAACTGAAATTTCAACTGAAGATAAAAATACTACAGAGGAAATCAGGAAAAAACTGGTTGAAGGCGCAAATCCAAATCAGATAGCCTCAGATTATACAAAATCAGGGGTGAAGGTAAGCCCCGCCAATTTCGGATTCGTGAAAAAATACAACGACATCTTCGAGAAGAAAGAAGTGGGCCAAGTGAGTAAAGTCGTAGAGGAAGACGGACAGTTCAAGGTATTCGTCATCACGAATGTAAGGGCCATACCCCTTCTCAAGGCAAAGAAATCGCTTCAGTACAACGTCATGGCCAAAAAAAGAGGCAAAATTATACATGACCTGATAGAAAAGATGAAAAAAGAAAACAATATAACAGTAGAGATCGTCAAGGAAGACCAAAAAGAAGGACAGGATGAAACCTACTAGAAGGAACTTTATTAAGACAATCGCCGCAGGGATTCTGAGCAGCAGTGTTTTGCAGTCTTTTCCCACGATTGCTTTTTCCAATCCCGGGAAATACGAAAATGGCATAGAAATTGAGAAAGGATTTGTGGTATTTAATGCCGAGACTCAAAAAAGCATGGAAGCGCTCGCCAACACACTTATTCCCGGAGCGAAAGAGATCGGAATAAAAGACATATTCATGAATTACATCGCCGCAAATCCCGGGGTAGCAGGGTTTTTCGACGCAGGTTTCTGGAACCTGGATACCATTGCCAAGCAGAGATATAAAAAGGCTTTCTATAAACTCACGAATAAAGAAGAAAAAAAAGCGGTTATAGACCACATTACCGCGAAAAACAGTAGTTTTTTTGTGAGTTTCAGAAAAGTAATAGCTGAATTCTACTACACACATCCTGAGACATGGAAGAGGCTTTACTATTCCGGTCCCCCTCAGCCCAAAGGCTTCCTAGACTATCACCTTCCACCCAGAAAGACTGGGTGATCTAAGTCATTTCGACCCCGTGAGATTATTTCACATCTCATTGGGGAGAAATCTTAACTTTGTATAACACAAGATTTCTCGCCAGTTCCCTCACGGGAGTTTATCCTGAGCGAAGCCGAAGGATTCGGGACAGGACTCGAAATGACATGAAGCCGAAATGACAATCGTTCCGTGTCATTCCGAAGGAGCCTTGCAACTGAGGAATCTTACCCCAGTTTAATACAAGATTCCTCACATTCGTTCGGAATGACGAGGGGGGTCAGGAGTGAGCAGAGGAAGACTCTATCTTTTTCTCTTCCTCCTGTCATCTCGAGCCATGTCCTAAACCCTTCGCCATGCTCAGAGCTTGTCCTAAGCGAAGCGTAAATATAAACTCCTGTGAGGAAGCTTGCGAGAAATCTCAGCAAAGGAGGAACTCCTTCCATCATTTCCTACTAGCCTCAGCAATATCAACCAAGTCCTTGCTCAGGTCTCTCCATTCAGGGTTCATTCCTTGCACCAAGTTATTCTTTTTTTCACGACGCCACTTCTTTATTTCCTTCTCTCTTGCCAGCGCCGAATTAACATCGTTAGTTTCTTCAAAATAGACTAGTTTGCTGACATTGTATTTCCCTGTAAAACCCTTTACCAATTTTTCTTTGTGTTCGTAGAGTCGGCGTTCAAGGTTGTTAGTAATACCTACATACATTACTTCATTGTTCCAGTTCGTCAGAATATAAATGTAATAACTCCGCTTCATAGGCGTAGTGCCTTTCCCTTCTTACCACTTAACCTATCGTGTCATTTCGAGCTTGCGAGAAATCCTAACTCACTTTAGTACAAGATTTCTCCCGGAGTTTATCCTGAGCGTAGCCGAAGGAGTCGAAATGACAGTCCCTTTACTGTCATTCCGAAGGCCTGTCCCGAACGGATGTGAGGGAACTTGCGACTGAGGAATCTTGTCTCAGCTTAACACAAGATTTCTCGCTGCGCTCGAAATGACAGGAACTACTGACGATAGAAAATAAAAAAGCCGGATTGGATATTGTATATCCATCCGGCTTTCGTTTTTTTTCGTTTTTTAAAGAACAAACAAACTGGTCAGCACGTTGTTCGTGCTGACCAGTTTTGTTCAATCAATTTCTAATTAGTTATTTTCTGTTTCTTCTTCTGAATGCTGCTACTCCGAAGGCAAATGCCACTGGTATCAGAGGAAGAATCACGTTAGCCATTGCCGTACCCAGTCCAACCGGTCCAGCTACTGCACAACCGCCGCCGCCGTCACCATCCGGCGTAGGCGATGGGCTGTCTGTCGGCGGAGGTGTTACATCCTGACATACGCCAATCGTTTCACCTTCGCATGTCTCAGTGTCTGGGCATTCGGAATCATCGAAGCATGCTGTAGTTGTCGTCACGCTGCAAGCGCCGGCTACCGCTCCTACGCAAGCCTGACCATCGGGGCAAGCATCATCCGATGTACATGGAACGTCGCTCGGCGTTGGTGGTGGGGCATTGAAGTCATCGCTGTTTACTAAAACATCGTCAATGCCGAACCTTGCGAAGCACACAAAGAAATCGCCGCAGCTAAGGAAGTTTTCCGCTGCATCGAATATCCCTGGGGTAAGGGTCACAAATCCGCCAATCGCATCATACGGAGGACCGTAACTATCTACGAAGTTAATAAACACGGCGTCTGCCGCAGCGGCGCCTCCGCCAACCACAGAGAAGTTTTGTGAAAGCGTGGTTGCAAGAAGCCCGACATCGCCTCCGAGAAACCCGGCCGACAATCCATCAAGTGTATCTCCGGTGTCCGCGACAACCACTCCATTAGCAAAAGTAACAGCCAATCTAGCCTGTACGTTCGTGCCGTAGTCAAAATCATTAGCCACGTCTATGACCCTTAGGTTGCCGACAAGGGCATTGAATGATATTGCCTGGTTTGGGTTAGGGCATGTATTAACTGGGGTAATGGTTACAAAACCTTCCTGACCCTGGAAGTTTCCGGTCGGTATAGGCTGTCCCAGGTTGGAAACAAGGTTGCCGAAGTCGTACACGTGGGTATCCTCAGCGGTAAGAGTATCGCAGAAATCCCTTACTTCGACGCAGTTTTGATTTTGAATAATAACGTGGATGTTAACAGGCAAAAGAGGGTCGGTATTGGTAACCTGGATTGAGGTGTTCCTTCCCGGTGCCTGTGTCCACCAGCTCACGAGCTGAGAACCGCTAAGCTGAGTCTCAAAAACTGAAGTGTCAGTATACATCCAGTCTATACCGGCTACAACACCAAAACCTGTGGATTCAACCGTACCCAAAAGAGCCGCCGACCAGTCGGCAATGAATCCATCGCTTATTACCTGAACCCATCCCGTGCTGAAGGGCACGCCGGGACACACAGTTGCGCCTTGGGCGCTTGCCCTTTCGGATGAGCCGAAGGTGAGCACAAGCATTAAGCTTGCTATCACCATGAAATTTATTAGCTTCAACCTCTTTAACATGATTTCTCCTCCTTTATTAAATTTAGTATATTTTTCATAACAAAGATCAACCATGAATATATTCTCTAATTAATCAAACCGCTCAAATTAGGTGTACCCTGTGTGAGAGGGCTAAACCATGTGTCCATGCTTCCGGTACCATCGCCGTTATTCAGACCGACAAAACCCGTGATGTAGTTTGGATCACCGTCAGTGTCTTCAAGTGTAAAAATAATAACACCTGTCGGCTCGGAAAATCCGGGGCAAAGCCTGTTTCCAATCCTGGAGTTGGGGAGCACATCGTTTATACCCACATTAAAGTTGCTTGCAGAACATGAAAAAGTGAAATCCTCGCACGACAACGGTTGTTCAGCAGCGTCAATCTGGTCAACGTCGAACGTGGCGCTGATCCCCGGAGCTGCATTTACTTCTATAAAACCTGTTCCCGCATCGGCAATAACTATACCGATTACGTCTGAAGCGTTTGCCCCATCAACACTGTTAAAGTTGAATGTTGCATTAGGGTTGACAAAAGTAATGGCGTTGATAAAGCTGTCTGCGTTAGAACGATACTCATATCCAGCCGCGTCAATAATCCTGTAGTTCCCTGTCAAGACGAAGTCTCCAAAGCTACCACCAAGTGCAGGCCCGTCAACGCCGGCTACGTTTGTTACCACTACTATCCCGAATCCGCCGTCGGGTAATGCGGCATTTAGAGCGATTCCATTATTCCTTGTAAGCCCTCTAAGGTCATAAACATGGGTGTCGTTAGCTGTATATGTGTCATAAAAATCGATCTCAGGGCAGCCAGCGGCAGCGTTGAATACCTGGACATGGACTGTTATCGGGAGAGCACCCGTATTGGTCACCTGAACGAATGTGTTTCTTGCCCTCAAGTCCCATGGGGTAAAAAGCTGGAATGAAGTTCCATCCGTGTTTAATATACCAAAAGCACCAGCCCATGATTTTACGGGGACAGCTAAAAACAAAACTAAAAGTAAAATGTACTTTATCCTGCTAAAATTCTTCAGCATTGAATCTATCCTCCTTTCTTGTTTTTTTCCATCAAATATTTGTTGCAACATATTTACCCTCCTTCTTTAATTTACAGTTTTTATTGTTATTGGGAGAAGACGGCGTGGGGCAAACAGAAATGTTGAAACCGTTTTCATCCTCCTTAAGTCCTGTCAAAACCGATCCTCCGGAATCTCAAACTGCTTGGAATTACAACATATAACAAAAGTCTTGTCAAGCCCTTTCTTGACGGAATTGAAACAAGCTTGAGCAGATAACATCCTCTTGGGAATCCTCCTTTAAAATTACAGCAATTACATCACAAATAATATACGTTGTCAAGAGCTTTTTCAACCGGAATTAAAAAATTGTTTTTATCAAAACATCCAGATGATAAAATGAAGGAAATTTAGGAGAAATCCATGACAAGTATCTAAGCTAACATACTAAACGTTTTAACGCTCAGGTTGTTGCGAGGGTTTTCTCCATCCAATTCCCATTTCAACGGATTTTGGGCGATGTATTCCCTTATGTCATTTAATTCATGTTCATTTCTGATAATGTGCTCGTAGTAGTTGCGTTGCCAGACAGGCGGGCCAAGTGCCCCGCGCATATTGTTGATGCGTTTGGCGGAATTCATTTTGAAATAACCCATGATCCTTGGAATTAGCATTCGGCGTCGTTGAGTTTTTGTATTTTTGTTGTCACCCGGTAGGGGCAATTCATGAATTGCCCCTACGACCTCATGAATCTTTATCACCGCATGAAAATGATTCGGCATCACAACAAATGCGTCCAATTCGATATTGGGATAATGCTTGGGCAAATCAGACCAGATAGATTCAGCCATAACACCAATTTCGTTCAACACAACCTTCCCATTCACTACTTCCCCCATAATGCATTGCCTATTCTGCGTGCATAAGGTGAGGAAATACCCGCCTCCCCTTGAATAATCATAATCTTTCAATCTAATCGACCGGCGATGGTGTTTTTCTGGACTGTTTTTCATCTCTAATAATTAATAATATCCCTGACCGGTTCTCTCAGCGTCGCAGATCTCTCTAATCTCGTCTTTTACCAGCCTTCCGTCCTGCCATACTCTCTCGCGAACCTTGTGGCACTTTGTGCCCGCGTCGTAACTTACGGGTGTTGCTTCAACCCTTTGAAACCCGTCGTTGCTCTGGTAAGCGACCGGCCGGCCCTCGTATGCGGCTTCGCGAGCCGCTCTCTGCGAAATTTCCGTGACAGTTCCGCCGAGCGCTGCGCCGATCAAGCCGCCGATCACTGCGCCGCGCCACCTGTTATCCTTATCTATCAAAAGCCCCGCCACGGAGCCGACCGCAGCTCCCACGCCCGCGCCCTCATATGTGCGCTGGCTCGTAGGCTGCACCGTTGCGCAGGAAGATAGCAGAGCCGACGAGGCTAAAGCCGAGAACAACAGGCTCACAGACATCAAGACCGAAACAAATCTTTTTTTCATTTTGTCCTCCTTTTCTCAATTGCTTTTACGTAATAATAAACCACCTTTTTATAAAAAGGTAACATACAAATCTTTTTTATCTATCCTTAATTGTTCTTAACGAATTTCGATGAGTCTCCCTGAGCAACCAGTCTCACATCTCATTGCGCCGGGAACAACAGAAGATTCCTCAGTCGCAGGTTCCCTCACGTCCGTTCGGGACATGCCTCGGAATGACACGGAACAGACCGTCATTTCGGCTCCGTGAGATAATTTTATATCTCATAGAGGAGAAATCTTAACCTATGGGAAATCCAGATGTCTCACGTGAGCATGTACCGAGCAAAGACAAAGTATTCGACATGACAAATGAAAGAGAATCAGGGATTGCTTTAATTTGTAGCTATTGCGGGATTCCTTCCCCACTTGTGGGGGAAGGTTAGGATGGGGGAATTCGGATTTGATTATCATTTTAATTGATGTAATTTTACTCTAATAAAATCGCAGCCTTCCAGGAGCCGAATTTGAGCCGAATTTTATCGTTCATGAAAAGAAATCAGTTGTTTGTGTTTATTTTCCTCCCCTTAATTTATCTGGTCTTGCTTTCACCGAAGGCTCAGCATTTTGACCAAAAGCTGGACAACGACAGCATCGGCCTCCTTCCCCTGGTCATGCACTATGTAAAGAGGTACTACGTCGACCAACCCTCAGTCAATCCAAAAACCATGCTCGTAGCCGGACTCGAAAAGCTGGAGAGAAGCCTGGATGAAGTGCTTGTAGATTTCCCCGACCGGGAAAACAGCGCTTTCTTCAGGGTTCAGGTTATGAACGAAGAAAAGAGTTTTGACATGACAGGGGTTTCCGACTTGAGAACGCTTTCCGATAAAATGGAGGAGGCATTTAAATTTGTGCTTCCCCGTTTGGTCTCGAAGGATACAAAGGCGACCGATATCGAGTACGCCGTGACGGATGAGATGCTAAAAACGCTCGATCCATATTCCGGTATCATCACTCCACAGGTCTATCAGGAATTCACGATAGAGACCGAGGGAAGCTTTGGAGGGCTGGGAATCGTAATAGGGGTAAGGGACGGACAGCTCACTGTAATAGCCCCGATTGACGGAACACCCGCCCATAAAGTGGGAATTGAGCCTAACGACAGGATCGTCCAGATAGAAGATGAGTCCACAGTGAATATGTCTCTTATAGAAGCTGTGGGTAAATTAAGAGGCCCGAAGGGGACGGCAGTGAGCATATACGTCACAAGAGAGGGGCTTTCAGAGGCAAAGAAATTTTCAATAGTGAGAGACATAATCAATATACAAAGCGTTGAAGCCTTTAATCTCAGCGACGGGGTCATCTATGTGAGGATAAGAGACTTTCAGAAAAACACGCTCAGCAGCCTCAGGGAAAGCCTCCAAAACTTTAGAAAAAACGGAAAAGTAAAAGGTATTATACTCGACCTCAGGGGAAACCCGGGTGGACTTTTAGACCAGGCTGAAAGAATTTCAGACCTGTTTTTACGAAGCGGGGTCATAGTTACGACCAAGATCGGGGATTCTAAAAAACCTTATAATGCAAAAGAAGAGGATTACGATTTCCACGGAAATATAGTCGTGCTGGTTGACTCGGGCAGCGCCAGCGCTTCGGAGATCGTAGCCGGCGCGATAAAGAACAACGACCGCGGTGTTGTCGTGGGACAAAGGACTTTCGGCAAAGGCACGGTGCAGCAGATATTCGACCTAAACGACGGATCGGCTCTAAAACTGACCATTGCAGATTATCTCACTCCTGGCGATGTTTCAATACAGGATGTCGGCATTACCCCCGATATCTCTCTTGACCCGGCTGTCGTATCGAAAGACCTTATAAACTTTAACTCAGTCAACTCAACCTTAGATAATGGCGAACGGGAAACCCCGAAGAAAAAAAACAGCCCCTCTGAGAGGTCCTTATATTCAATAACATATCTCGATACCCCGGAGATAAAAGGAAAAGAAGAGGAACCGACTCCAGAAGAGGCGCTAAGCCGGGAAGAAAAAAGAAACAAACTGGAAAGCGATTTTTACGTGGCCGTCGCAAGACAGATTCTACTCTCCTCGGATTCTTCTCTCAGGAAAAACACATTGAATGAGGTCAAAGACACAATTGGACGAATCTCCCATGACGAGGAGAAAAAAATAGAGAATAAATGGCAGGAGATCGGAGTCGATTGGTCTCTCGATGGTATAGTCGCGGGAGTCCCGAAAATCTCGGTAAAGATCGAGCCCAAGAACCTAAAGGCAAAAGCAGGGGATAAGGTCGACGTCGTCGCAGAGGCTGAAAACACCGGAACCTTTCCCATCTACAGACTGTCCGCGCTATCGAAATCCGACGACCCGATATTCGATGGAAAAGAATTCATATTCGGAAAACTGAACCCGGGCGAAAAAAAGAGCTGGAAAGCAACCTTTGAAATCCCCAGGTGGACCCTGACAAGAGAGGACTCCGTATCGCTTAAATTTGAGGATGCTTCCAGAGCCCCCCTGCCCGACTTTAGTTTCAGGGCTACCATTGAACAGCTTTCAAGACCCGTATTCGCTTTTAACTACGAGATCGTGGATGACGGAAGATACGGCTCTTCGGGAAACGGCAATGGAATCCCGGAGGTTGGAGAAACAATCGGTCTTTTCGTCAGGCTTAAAAACATAGGCCAGGGGTTTTCGGAAGAAACCGTTTTATCGATTAAAAATCTGTCCGGCGACAAGATATTCCTTCAAAAGGGCAGGTTCCAATTAAAGGGACTGAACCCCGGCGAAACCAAAGAAGCTACGCTTGTATTCAGCGTGAAAAAGCCCGACCCCAAGATCGATATGGAGCTTCAGGTTTTGGATGAGGTTTCCAGGGAAGGCCTCGCGAGCAAAATTTATATCCCTGAAAACAGTAAACAAGTCTATCTCGTGAAAAAGTCCCTGAATATAACAGTTTCAAAAGACTCCGCACTAATAAGAGGAGGAAGTTTTGTCGAGGCTCCGGTGTTAGGCGTCTCGGAAAAAGGTTCGGCTTTCGAAGCCATCGGAGAATACGAGCAGTGGGTGAAGATCAAGCTGGACGAGCATCTAATCGGATGGCTGAACAAAGAAGACATCGCCGCTCTTGACTCTGAAGCGGCTTCATCGGGGGGTTCACTTTTTAAAGAGGTTTTCGAGGAGCCTCCATACATAAGCATATCCCGCCCTCCACTCACAACGAACTCTCAAGAGGTAATCCTCAATGGATTTATCCGTGACAAAGACGGGATTCAGCTTGTTTCCATGTTCGTGGGAGAGGACAAAAAGATTTTGCTCCCCTCCAATGAAAAGGAGATCCCCATTTCTTTGAGGGTGAAGCTTGAAGAAGGCGTTAATTTATTGACCGTATTTGCTAAGGACTCAAGAGGTCTTTTCTCAAAAGAAACATTTGTGGTAAGGAGCGGGGCTTGAGGACAGGAATGCCGAGTGAATGTTCAAATTTATACTGAGTCGCGTCTTCACTGGAACTTCCGTTTTGTTTGTTGTGGTGACGCTCACTTTTTTTCTGCTCCGAATCCTTCCGGGCGGGCCTTTTGATACTGAAAAAAAGCTCCCCCACCAGATTCGTAAAAACATAGAAGAAAAATACAAACTGAACGAACCTCTGTGGAGACAATACGCGTTCTACCTGAACAACGTGCTGCACGGAGATTTCGGTCCTTCATACAAATACATCGACAGGTCTGTAAACGAGGTTGTAAGGGAAACCCTGCCCGCTTCACTGGGGCTCGGAATAGTAGCTCTCCTTTTTTCCGTTGCGTTTGGAACCGTCGTGGGAGTTCTTTCTTCGGTGAAACCAAGGGGTTTTTTTGATTTCTTCACATTTTCATTGTCCATGGCTTTTGTGTCTGTCCCTAATTTCGTGGTAGCAGCCGTGCTGATATACCTTTTCTCTGTGAAACTCGGCCTTTTTCCGGCTGCGCTTTGGGGCAAGCCCGAACACCTTGTACTCCCAGCGCTTACCCTTGCGGCAGGACCCACTGCTTATCTCGCCCGTCTCATAAGAGCCGGGATGCTTGAGACCTCTCAAACCACTTTTATCAGAACAGCCAGGGCAAAAGGACTGAGTGAAGTTAAGGTTGTAATAAAACACATTTTCAGGAATGCGCTTATTCCCGTCGTCACTGTTTTGGGGCCTATAACAGCTTATCTAGTAACAGGCTCATTCGTGGTCGAGCATATATTCGCAATACCCGGAATGGGAAGATTTTTCGTCTTTGCCGTATCAAACAGGGACTACCCGCTCGTGATGGGAATCACTATCGTCTATACCATAATTCTAGTGTTAGCCAACCTGATAGTAGATATATTATATGCGCTACTAGACCCCAGGATAAAGTTTGAGAAGAGTAAAATGTAAGCAATTATTCAGCCACAAATTAGCACAAGCAATATTTCATCCGCAGTTTGGATGAAATGGAAATAATAAGCACGAAGGAAGTTAGAAGAATTAGGAACCGGGTTTTTATCTCCTAACGGGCTGTTGCCCAAACATAGAAATAGTCTGTCATATCGAACGGATGTGAGATATCTGTCTGTTTTATGTATGGATAATCTTAAAAAAAAGATTTCTCCCGGAGTTTATCCTGAGCTTAGCCGAAGGAGTCGAAATGACATTTTTGTATTTGAGCAACAGCCCCTTAATGCCCGATCCCTAATTTATTTCGTGTAAATTCGTGTCAATTAGTGGCTAAAATTTGAATAGATGCGAAATATTAAGCTCATCATCGAATACGACGGCTCTAACTACCTCGGCTGGCAGAGACAACCCCAAGGGCTCACAATCCAGGAGGTTTTGGAGAACGCTTTGGAAAAAATCACAAAGGAGAAAACCGTAGTCATCGGGTCGGGCAGGACCGATTCGGGGGTTCACGCCCTTGCCCAAGTGGCAAACTTCAAAACCCAAAGCGCGATAACTACGACCCGGTTACAGAAAGCGGTTAATTCTTTTATCCCAAAGGATATTGTGATTAAGTCAGCCGAGGATGTGGCCCTTAATTTTCACGCCCAGTTTGACGCTAAAAGCAAGGTCTATACATACAAAATTCTGAACCGGCACTACCATTCGGCTTTGGAACGGCAAAGAGCCTGGCTGATACCAGACAATTTAAACCTGGTTCAAATGCAAAACGCCTCGGAACTCTTACGAGGCGAGCATGATTTTAGGGGGTTTGCGCTGTCTAGACTAGGGGCCAAAACCACCGTGCGAAAGGTTTTAAATGTAAGCCTACAAGAGAGAGCCGGTAGTGTTTTGGAATTTGAAATAGAATCTACGGGGTTTCTAAAGGGAATGGTTCGTCTAATTGTAGGCACGCTCGTTCACGTAGGAAAAGAAAAAATCACGCCCGATGACTTCGGAAAGGTTATACAATCCGGAGTAAAAACACATTTTGTCCGTTCCGCTCCTCCCTGCGGACTTTATCTTAAAGAAGTGAAGTATTGAATTTTTAATCTAATAGCCAACTGTAAATGAGTGGCTAAACAATTTTGATAAGCAATTGACTTTTCTCCCGTTGGAAACTATATTCATACTTGGGAGGTATGAATATGAAATCTATAGTTGGAGAAAGAGGACAGATAGTAATTCCAAAGCAGATAAGAGAAAGGCTGGGGCTGGAGAAAGGGATGGTATTAGAAGTAGAAATCACAAGAGACGACAATGCCATAGTGCTAAAACCCGCCGGAAAAAAGAGAAGGGATTGGACTGACTGGATTGGTGCTTTTCAAAAAGAAAGATTGGTTGAGGAATATTTAAAGGATAAGAAAAGCGACAAGAAAAAGGAAAGAAGATGGATAAAGTAGTCTTTGATGCCTTTGGCATACTCACCTTGCTCCAAAAAGAAAGAGGATATGAGACCGTAAAAGACTATCTAGAAAGGAGCGGCAAGGGAGAAATAAAAGCCTACATGAATTTGATAAACTGGGGGGAGGTCTGCTACACGCTTATCAAAAGAGGGAAAACGATAGATGCAGAGGAGCTTTGGGAAGAGCGAAAAAGCTACCCTATTTTTTTTGCGGAGCCAACTCCAACTAGAATAAAATCGGCTTCCAAGATAAAAGGGAATTATCCGGTTTCCTTTGCAGACGCATTCTGTATCTCTTTGGCTTTTGAGCTTAAGGCGAAGGTCTTAACGGGCGACAAGGAATTTAAAACGTTAGCCGGTTTAGAAATAGTTTGGATAGGTTAACTAATCTAGTACAATATGCATTTGACAACCTTTTTTCACACTGGATAACTTACTCCTGATACGACAGAACGACCGAGGAGGGGCATGATGGAATTTGAATTTATCGCTTACGAAAGAGAGTCTGAAGATATAGGGATTCTCACTATAAACCGTCCTAGGGTGCTCAACGCGCTGAGCTGGCCGACACTTCGAGAGCTGAGAACATTCCTTGAAGACGTGCTGCCAAAAGAAGACCTTAAAGCCCTGATAGTTACCGGCTCCGGGGACAAGGCTTTTGTAGCCGGGGCCGACATTGCAGAGATGAATGAAATGAAAGACAGAGAGTTTCAGGAATACGTTGATTTTGCACATAAGGTGTACGAATTAGTAGAAAACGACCCGAGTCCCTGCATTGCCGCTATAAACGGCTATGCACTTGGGGGCGGATGTGAACTGGCGCTTTCTTGCGATATCAGAATCGCTTCCGAAAGGGCAAAGCTCGGCTTCCCAGAGGTAAAACTGGGGATATTCCCCGGCTGGGGGGGGACCCAGAGGGTAACGAGGGTTTTGGGACTCGGAAAAACCAAGCAACTGGTTTTCACGGGAGAGATGATCGATGCGCAGGAAGCGTTCAGGATCGGGCTTGTGGAGAAGGTCGTACCTCATGACAAAGTGATGGAAGAGGCGAGAGCTCTTGCCCTCAACATAGCGAAGCGGGGACCTAGGGCGGTGAGAATGGCAAAAACTGCGATAAACTCAGGTTCAGAGATGGACTTGCAGAAGGCGCTCTTATTAGAAAAGACTTTGGTATCTCTCTGCTTTGACTCCGAGGACAGAATCGAGGGCATGACCGCATTCCTCCAAAAAAGAGAGCCCTCCTTCAGGGGTAAATAAAGACTGATAAAAAACTACTTAAATCTGACATTTCCAATTACGTATTGCAATTGTAAGGAACGCATGCCTGTCCTGAGCTTGGTCGAAGGATATGTGTTCCCTACAAAAAAGCCAACCTAAGGCAATTCCGCATGAAACTTCTTCGATTTCAAGGCAAAAACGGAAAGATTGGATTTGGCGTTCCTCAGGGAAATAAGGTTCTGGAGGTCGAGGGGGATATTTTCAATGAATATAGAATTACTGAGACTACCTTTGATATAAAGGAGCTTGGGCTTCTTCATCCCTGCCTCCCCTCTAAAATAGTTGCTGTCGGACTCAACTATAAAGACCACGCGTCAGAAATGAAAAAAACGCCTCCTGAAGAACCAATGCTCTTCATGAAACCCGGCACGTCTGTGATAGGGCATGAGGATAAAATCATCTACCCTAAACACATGTCTTCGCGTGTCGACTATGAAGGTGAGCTTGCCGTCGTTATCGGAAAAACCGCAAACTGGATAAAGGAAAGCGAAGCGCATAAATACATACTCGGATACACCTGTATTAACGATGTGACCGCGCGCGACCTCCAGGCAAGAGACGTGCAATACACGAGGGCAAAAGGGTTTGACAGCTTTGCCCCAATAGGGCCGGTGATAGAAACAGACCTTGACCCAACCGACCTTCAGATTTCGACATTTCTCAACGGAGAGAGAAAACAACATTCAAGGACTTCCAACCTGATATTCAGCGTGCCAAGACTGTTGAGCTTTATCTCTCATGTAATGACCCTCCTGCCAGGCGACATCATCGCCACGGGGACACCGGCAGGAATAGGTCCAATGAAGACCGGGGATAAAATAGAGGTGGAGATTGAAGGGATTGGAATTTTGAGGAATTATGTTGATTAGTAATCTAAAGTAGTGAGACTGGCTCTTCAAGATCAAATCGCACCAGGGATGGTGCTCTTACTCTGAATCATAACTATAACAAGCCTTTTGAACTCTTAGCAGATGACAAGGTATTCCAGAGAAGCATAGCTATAGTCATCGGTCCGACACCGCCGGGAACGGGAGTTATGAAAGAGGCTTTCTCCTTAACCCCCTCAAAATCCGCATCGCCCGTGAGTTTTCCGTCCGAATTCCGGTTTATACCTACGTCTATCACTACGACGCCGTCTTTCACCATATCTCCTGTTATAAAATTCGCGCGCCCAATAGCAGCCACAAGTATATCGGCCCTGCGCGTAACCTCTTCCAATGGTTTCGTTCGCGAATGGCAGATCGTTACCGTCGCATGGCGGTGCAAAAGAAGAAGCGAGACCGGTTTGCCTACGATATTGCTCCTCCCAACAACAACGGCTTCTTTACCCTGAATATCTATACTATAGTATTCGAGCAGCTTGATAATCCCGTGTGGTGTGCAGGGAACAAACCTGGGATTTCCCTCGACAAGGTATCCCACATTTTCCGGATGAAATCCATCTATGTCCTTGAGCGGAGACACAGACCTGAGAATTTTCGCTTCGTTTATTTGCTTTGGAAGCGGAAGCTGAACCAGTATTCCGTGGATCTTCGGGTCACCGTTAAGATTATCGATTAATGATAACAGTCCGCCCTCGGTAGTGTCGTCGGGAAGTTTATATTCTTCAGAGTAGATCCCAACCTCTCCGCAAGCTTTTCTCTTATTCCTCACGTAGATCTCCGAAGCGGGGTTATTGCCTACGAGCACGGCGGCAAGACCGGGGACTATACCCGTTTTCTCTTTGAGAGCAGCTACTTCTTCACTGACCTGTTTCCTAATATGCTGTGAAACCTCTTTTCCGTCTATTATCGATGCCATTATAATTCCTTCCTTGAATGATTATTCAGCCACGAATAAAATGATCCAGGATACATGATTCACGATCTATGATGAATCTTGCATCCTGCATCTTGTATCCTATTTCATTTTCATTAGTGCTTATTCGTGTTCATTCGTGGCTCTTCTATTCAAATTCCCAAAAATGATTCAATGGACCGTGCCCTTTTCCCAAGTTAAAAGATTTGCCTATGGCACCTGTAACATATTCCTTTGCCTGCTTTACCGATTCCAAGACACCAAGCCCTTTGGCCAAATAGCCGCAAATCGCCGCAGAATAGGTGCATCCTGTGCCATGACTGTTTTTTGTTTGTACTCTCGGCGCTCTGAACTCGTAAAATTGTTTTCCATCATGGAGAATATCGACAGCGTCTTGCAGACTGTCAAGGTGTCCGCCCTTCACGAGAACGTATTGAGGACCGAAGAACTTTATACTCTTTGACGCCAGCTTCATGTCATCAACCGATGATATAGACATTCCCGAGAGCGCCTCGGCTTCAGGAATATTGGGAGTAACTATGAATGCCAGTGGCAAAAGTTCTTCGACCAAAGCTCTTTCAGCTTCATTCCTCAGAAGGGCATTCCCTCCCTTTGCTCTCATAACCGGGTCTACTACCAGTTTTTCAATCCTGTACTGTTTAATCTTTTTTGCAACAGATGAAACTATCTCTTCATTCGATAACATTCCCGTTTTTACGGCATCAGCTCCAATGTCCGTCATAACAGCATCGATTTGAAGCTCCACAAAAGCGGGTTGAACATCGCTTATCCCCACCACCGATTTAGTGTTTTGAGCTGTAATTGAAGTAATAACCGACATGCCGAACACCTTTAAAGCGGTAAACGTCTTTAGGTCGGCTTGAATTCCCGCTCCTCCTCCAGAATCTGAGCCTGCAATTGTCAGCGCCCGCGGAATTTCGATGCTCATCGAGGTTTATTCTACTAGCATTTTGAAGTGCTGACAAACAAAGATTCGACCACAGTTTAGTTAGATGTAGACATGCTGTTGCTGAAAAAAAGAATATGTTTGTCATATCGAACGAATGTGAGATATCTATCGCTTTGTCATGGTGCGGCGGTGTTTCAAAGTCTGAAAAGATAGATTTCTCCCGGAGTTTATCCTGAGCTTAGCCGAAGGAGTCGAAATGGGCATAATGGCAAAAAATGTGTGCTGTTTTCAATTATTTTTCTTTTAAAAATGAGTACCATTTGAAGTAATTTATCCGCTTGCGTGCAGCCAACCCTCTGTGATTACGGTAACC